>WOR8_10009581_pt1 | contig 10683 bp, 9 predicted proteins | sample DeeMarSeWOR38_10_FD_19890 | JGI IMG/M metagenome (IMG submission 19890)
ATAACGCTTGACAATATCGCAGCGATTTGGTTGAGTACCTAAAGATTTTCTTCCGTTCTACTTTCTCCACCACTTTTTAGCGGCTACAATGCAATTCAGCGTTAGATTAATAATTATCTATGGAATTTAATGAAATAGCAACTCAGCAGCTAAATTAGCCAAGAGATCGGACTTAAGTTTTCGATTATTCATCGAAAAATCATATATCACAGGAGGAAGCAATGAATAAATGTTGGAGCACAAAAATTGGTATTATGGCAGCTGTATTCGTGCTTATCGGTATTCCGGCTCTGGCCATCGAGCCGATCCCCAATCAGTCGGGATTCAGCGGTTTCATTCAACCCGGAGTGGGCTATCTAAAGATCAAGAGCAACATGGTGGCAAAAGTCGCCACCTTTGATCTTTCGGATGACAGCATAAGCTCCATCGACGATGAGCCGGACAGCGAATCTGCAGGGGTTGTCACGCTGCCTTTTGAAATCGATTATACATTCGCGAGCACCCGCACGCAGGTATTCCTGGGAACTCAGCTCATCGATTTGCTTCGTTTCGACTTCTCCCAGCAGCTCGGCGTCCGGCAGGAGATTGGGAGCCTGGGGGTGTTGCAGGGTGGTTTGTTGTTCAGCGGGATTCCCACCAAGGTTTGGAAGGACCCTTACGTAGAAAATGAGAACCGTGAAGATACCACCCGCGATTCGACCGGCGCTCGGCTGGTTTGGGATCGAATTTTCGGATCTGGGTTTCAGCTGCAGTACACCTATCGCAACATCGACATCAGCAGCGAAAAGAGTGGAGAATTTCTGGGGCTTGATTCCGGAGATCGCAGGCGTCTGGACCGCAATGGGGATGTCCACGAGGGCACGCTGCTTTACCGGTTCAAGTTTGGCGAAGCGCATCGACTGACACCGGAGTTCATAATGGGTTACGACGACCGCGATGGCGATGCCAGGACCAACACCAGCTACGGTGCTCAACTCACGTACAGCTACCTGGGTGATCCGATCAGTCTGATCCTCAACGGCTCTTACAGTTACGCTGATTATGACAAAAAGAACCCAATTTTCAACAAGACCCAGGAAGACGATGCCTATGGCGTGGGCGGTACTGTGTATTATAAGAATCCATGGGGCTGGAGCTTGTTTGGCAGCAAGCCGATGAATTTTTTTGTCACTGGTGCCTATTATTTCAATGATTCGAACATCGACTTTTACAAAGAAGAAGTTGTCTTGGGGACAGCGGGCGTCCTCTTCCGGTGGTAGCGGCTTTTGCAAAAGAAAGGTAGTTAGAAAATGAACAAGGCAAAAGGTCTTTGGTATGTCAATCAGGATGACCGCCGTGGCTGAATTAACTTTCTGGACAATTCTCACTTGGATGTCTACTATTTGGAAGGAGAATTTGTATTTTCCAACTCCTATGCACTCTGAGAGGCCTTAATAAAGTTGTGATAGCATTGATGCAGGCGCCCAAGGCAGCGGTGGGGTTAACTATTTATTGTTAATTATATCAAATAGGCGGCGCGACGATGAGCTCGAGAGACCCGATGGAGGGCGTGCTTTTTAGCATGTACTTTTGTAACGCCAATTCTTGACTTTGCCAAAACCGATGTGTTAAATTGTCTGCGATCTCCACAATGCGCTAACCCCTGTCCGAAGGCAGCCGAGTTATGAATTAAAGAATCCTGTTTCTTTAAATAAGAAATGGGATTTTTTACTTTTAACCAAGCCTTAAACGTTACCCATAATCCCATTGCGAAAGGAGGTTCGACATGAGGCTGATCACAACATTTATGGTTTTAGCACTCCTGATTTTATTGGGTTTTGCTTCCGCCTGGGGCACTGCCGAGGTAACCCGCGACCAATACGGCATTCCTTCCATTAAAGCAGATACAGAGGAACAGCTCTTTGAGGAATTCGGATACATTACCGCAGTGGACCGTTTGTGGCAGATGGAAGTGAACAAACGTTGGGGGCGGGGAACCCTTGCAGAAATATTCGGACCCAACCTCGTACAAGCGGACATGCAAAACCGGCTTCTGAACTATACTGAAGATGAATACCGCGCCATGTTTGAGCAGCATTCCGCCGACGCCCAGAAATTATATACGGCTTATTTGAAAGGTGTGAATCGCCGGGTCGATGAAGTCCTGGCAGACCCGAAAATAATGCCGATGGAATATTTGGCCCTTAAACTGAAGCCCCACCATTTCATGGCGTCCGATATCCTGGCATTTTTTAAGAGTTTATTAAGGCGATTTGGAATGATCGGCGGTTCTGAAATGAAAAATCTGAATGCCTTGCAAATATTGAGCGCGCGTTTCGGTAAAAAAGAGGGTTGGGCGGCCTTCAATGACTGGCGTTGGATAAATGACCCATCAGCTCCCACCTATATCGAAGAGACTATTGGAGGGAATTTCATTCCAAGGATAAAGGCTAGCACGGGCGTTCCCCCCTATCTCGCTGAAGATACCTCTATCGCTCAGTGGACAAAGGAAGAAAGAATGCTCTCAAAAAAGGCGTTTGAGGAAGCCCAAAGTGTCGGCGCTCCGGTAAAACTGGGGAGTAATACGTGGACTCTATCCCCCCAGGTAACCGGAACAGGGTATCCTATTCTTGTGGGACAACCCCAGATGGGTCACCCTGTTCCTACCATCATCAATGAAGTGGCACTCAAGGGTGGCCGATTCGATGTTGTCGGCATGACGTTTCCAATTTTGCCTTTGATACCCATCGGCCACAATCACTTCCTTGCCTGGTCTCACATGGTTGGGATGTGTGACAATGTTGACGTGTACCAGGAAATTCTAAATCCGTTTAACAAAGAAGAATATCTGTTCAACGGCAAATGGCATAAGATGCAAAAAAGGATCGAAAAGATAAAGGTGGCCGGTGGCGAGGTCAAAGAAATTGCGATATACAGGACCGTGCATGGCCCGGTATTCTCCCCTTTTCCCTTTGACCCGACTACTGCTAAGGTCGATAAAGTCTATACAAAAAAGATAGCCCATTGGAAAATAGAAGCCCTTTCCAGCGACGGTTGGTTGAAGATGATGATGGCTAAAAACGCATCGGAGTTCGGCGAAGGGGCTTCGATGATCATGACATCTCTGCACACCTCTTATGCTGATATCCAAGGAAACATAGGTTACTGGCACACCGGTCTTAATCCGGAACGGGCGCCGGGCTATGATCCTCGACTACCGCTTCCTGGAACAGGTGAAGCAGAATGGACCGGCCGCTATTTACCGAACGCCAGTGTTGTAAATCCAGCTAAGGGGTTTGTGACCGGCTGGAATAACAAGGCGTCCCCGGACACCCGCAATCCGGATGGAGAGAATCCGGACTATTTATTTGGTCGCCATCACAGGGCACTATGGCCCTTGCGGGGCCTTGAAAATGCAAAAGACATGGATCTGCAGGCCAATAAGGAATTCATGAAACATATTGGCGGGGCTGGAACCTATTATCCGGGGGTCAACGCTTTCGGTATCGACTGCAGGGATTTTCTGCCGGCAATGTCAAGCTCGATCCAAACCGCCGATGAGTCCGAAAAACAGCTTTTTAATAAAATGCTGCAGATATTGTCTTCCTGGGATGGCAGGTCCGTCGTCGATGTTGTCAATGATGACCGCTTTCAGGCCGGCCATACTATTTTTCATGAGTGGCTGCCCAGGGCCATTAAAGCAACCTTTGAAGATGAATTGGCCGACATCGAAGACTTTAAGGAGGTCCGCAGCGGCTTGTTTAATCTCTTTTTACGTTGTATCGACGGCACCACTTCCACTCTGCCCGTCTCTCGAAATTATTTTGACAACATCAACACCAAAGAAGAAGAAACCGTGGAAAATATATTCCGAAAATCTCTTTCGGAAACCGCTGCGGCTTTGAAAGAAAAATTCAATAACGCCGATCCCGCCGCGTGGCAGGCCCCTCGGGCCAAAATCATATTTAAGCATAATATGTTCGGACCGGTCGCCGAGATGTGGGATAATAATGTGGGAACGTATATTCAAATCGTGGAACTCCGGCCTGATGGAGCCGCCGGATATAGCCGTTGGCCTTTAGGGCAAAGCGGCCATGTCAGCCTCGGAGCAGATAAAAAACCGGTCTTTGATCCACATTTTCTCGATATGCTGCCGCATTATAAAAATTACACCTATCAGAAGATGGGTCTGGACATTTGGTGAGATGAATTTATAGATAGTGAAAAATAAACTTGCTGTTCCGTAAGATACGGAACAGCAAGTGGTTTTTTCCTCAGATCAATGGAATCCCGCATTAGGCCATAATTTTCAACCAATATTCAGACATCAAGTACTTGCAATTTGATGCAAATGAACATCGCGTTGCGGGAATGGTATGGACACACCTTCAGCATCAAACCGCTCTTATTTTCGGTTTTAACCCATGGACGGACCACAAAGTTAACTGAAGAATCCGCTAATTCGTGAACTTTAACGACGGGTTCGGGGTCTTCTAGGATGGATTCATTATTCGCCAAAATATCTTCCAATATTTTTTGGGCCTTTCCGATGTCGTCACTGTAGCCAATTCCGAACACCAAATCGACGCGACGTTTAGAAGTGCCGGTTATATTGGTGATGATGTCTCCCCAAATCATATTGTTTGGTACGACGACCTTCTGATTGTCGGGTTTTCTTAGCGTTGTTGATACAATCGTCATGGCATCTACCTTGCCCAAGGTGCCACCAACATCAACTAAATCACCAATATCGTACGGTCGATAAATCAGTATCATAATACCGGCGGCAAAATTACTTAAAGTACCTTGAAGGGCAAAACCCATGATAAAGCCCACGGCACCGATGGTCCAACATTGACCTCCAGCATCGATAAGGCCACGACAAAACCGACTATAAAAATGGCTTTGCGGCTTATATTCACAATAAATTCTTTCAAAAGTGCAGAAGCACTTTTAATATTAGCAACAGCTTTTTCAACAGCTTTGCCAACGACCTTTGACAAGATCCATGAAATCAATATGACAACCAAAAAAAATAAAAGGTTTTTAGCCCAACGAATACCGCCTTCGGTTGATGTTAACCAACCCGTAATCACCGTCCAGGTTGCGCTCGCATCTGAAACATCCACCTCAACTCCGGATATTGCTTTGATATACGATTCGTAATCTTTAATTTCGCCCCCTTTTAATTTAAGTTCCTCTATCACTACTTTCAAACGGTCGGTCAGAGCCGTCTGTTCTTCTTTGAGCTTGTTTGCAGTTTCAAGTAATTGCGTTTTTTCGTCACCTTCAGCCGTCAGGGTCTGGATTTGCACCTTACTTACTGCTCCGACATGTTTTTTTAATACGTGCAACCAACCATTGGCTTCCACCAAGAGATCATCCTTTGTCAGTGGTTCAACGAGGTATCCCAGTTCTTCTTTTGAAATGTTGGGATTATTCGTAGTCAACGGTGTTGGTTCTGGTTTTTTATCGCTCTCAGCGAATGCACCTGAGAAAGGTATCAAAATAATGGTCCAAACAATAAACGCACTTAAAATCCTTTGGTTTTTTGGAACATGAATCAATTTCATTTTTTCTCCTTCCAGAAGTCCAATATGATCGGTTTTATCTCAAAACGCTCAGAGTTCACATATAATGATTCAACCAATCTTAATCAAAAAAAAGTAGAAGTCAAAGAGAATTATTTTTGGATCATTCAATGCAACCTAAAAGATTAAATGATTTAGCGATGCCGAATAAATTTTGCTGGTTTGCTTTATCTGCATTTTTACCAGAGTTGGAATACCATCTTACGTTCAACTATAATTTGGGCTAATTTGTGATATTTTTACATACCATCAAACCGCAAATCGCAAAGCACTCCTTTTTTCAACGACATTAACAACCCGAACATCTCGGGGTCAGCGGATATGAGCACTAATTTTTCACGTTTTATGCAAATAATTTCACAATTTTAAATCTTTACTTCACGCTAATTTATATCTATCTAATTGATTTTTTTTACAATTTATTCTTATGTCGTAAATGGCATGATCCTTGCCATAGTTTTTTTGTTGCAACTATTACGATGCACTGATTTTTTTATTCATCTACGTTCGTGAGAACTGCTTTTCTTAGCCACTCATTTTATAAATGGCTGAATCGTTTCATTGATAATTGCAATTTGGGATTATATTAACGTCAACTTTTTTAAAAAAGGATGGCTATTTATGGTTAGAATTAATGTTGGTGAAAAAGCGTTTGAAAAGGCAAAAAATCAAGTAATCGAACAAATAAAATCCAATATTGATAGCGATTATCTAAGAAAGCTTTGTTTGGATAAATACGGGATCAGAAATTTTGGTAGCATTGAATACAAACAGGGCGATATTGTCATGGATGGCGACGAGGTGGCCTTCAAGCTGGACTTTGAAATTCGCTTACCTGTTTCGTTTTTAATCAGCGGAAAAGGAAATTCAACCAACTCATTGACCCAAAGTGATGCCGAACCGATAGAAGTTGTAGACGAACTCGATGAAATGCTGCAGGTTCTAGATGACGATGAAGATCAATCAGGGATTTCTTCAATCGTTGCGCAAGGTGATCCTAAATAAAAAATTTCCTTATGGCCGGCTGGGGACCAGCACTCTCTGGGATGTCGGAACCGGTGGGTTATGTACCTGTTCTCTTCCCTTACAGCTTGTTCTTTGGTGATGAGATTCATATTGGCAGCAAGTTCAGGGGCTACTCCCGGGTGACCGTGTTCTGTCCTACAAACATGGAAATAGTCTGGGAGTACAGGATCCTTGCGCCTATCAATGACTCTGGCCGAAACATGTACAGCTGATTTATCAACCGTATGCAGCGTTTTCCGAACGGAAATATCCTGATCACAAAGGGCTAACCCGGACGAGTCTTTTTTCTTTGTTATGTAGAAGAGTTGGTTATTCCAACCGGGGTGAAAAATCTGCTATCTATCTAATAAAACCAGAAGGTCAAATGTAAGCATGCTCAAACGATATCTGAAAGCAGTCAATCGTTTCCATCGGCATGATTGCCATTTAACATCGACTAATCTACCCCCCAAAATTTAGCCACACCTCAAAATCCAACCATAAACGTCTGCAAAACTCTATGCTTAGGATATGTCCAGGTTTCCTGTGAAGCTTGGGCGGACCGATTAAGTACGCCGAAATGAAATTTAAAGATGGTGTCGTGATGATGGGACCACCCTGTGATGAGCAAGGCTCCAAGAGCCCACGTGAGCCGGCTGGCTTAAATCAACGCCTCTACATCTATGTCGATCATGTTGATGAAAAATTGGTCTAAGTTATTTGAATGTAGACCCATTAGAAATGGTTTGGTATAACCAGATGCATTCATCTGAAAGGAAGAGCGTGCGGAGTTCATTGTTAAAGATTGTGCAAGCTTGGTATTTATATCGGCCGCGGCTCACTTCCATCGTTCGGCTTGAGGGGAAGAGGTGGTAACTATACGACGAGAGCGGATCGCTGACATTGCAGCGGTGCGCGCGGTCAACCGGACCGCCTTCGGCCAATCAGTCGAGGCAGAGATCGTTGACTCTGTCAGGGATAGATGTCCGGATACAGTGTCGCTTGTGGCGGTAGAAGCTCACCAGATTGTCGGGCATATTTTCTTTAGCCCGGTCTTCGCGTCCGGCCAGAAGGGATTGATACAGGGCATGGGTCTTGCGCCGATGGCAGTCTTGCCAAGACACCAACGCCAAGGCATAGGATCTTCGCTGATTCAAGCCGGGATTGAGGCCATGCGTGAACGGAACTGTCCATTCGTCATCGTACTCGGCCATCCGGAGTACTACCCCCGATTCGGATTCGTCCCCGCATCACACCATGGACTCACCTGTCAGTGGCAGGGAGTCCCCGACGAGGCATTTATGGTGCTGATTCTTGACGAGTCAAACATGGCAGGTGTCTCCGGCATCATCAGATACCGAGACGAGTTTGATCAAGCCAGGTGAAAGATGATGCATAGGGTTGGCAAGTGAACAAAATCGAGAAGCTACTTAGTGGTGGGAATTTGCGGACTGTCGGCAAGTCCGAAGAAGTGGTAAAGATGGTGTTGTCCAAACCGGGGTTATTCCGCGATGTCGTCAGTGCGATCCTTTCGAATAATGCCGGGATTAGAATGAGAGCCTCCGATGCGGTGGAGAAGATTACCCGGTTGCATCCAGAGTGGCTGGAGCCGCATAAGAAATTATTTATCAATACGATAGCGGAAATCGAGCAACAGGAGGTGCGGTGGCACACGTCACAAATCCTGCCGCGACTGAACTTGACAGCGGACGAGCGCAAGAAAGTTTTCGCGCTGCTGCTCAGTTATCTTGATGATAATAGTCGCATTGTTAACACATGCTCAATGCAGGCGTTAGCGGATATTGCGTTACAAGACAATGCATATCTCGATAACGTGCGGGATATATTGAGCCGATTGATAGAAATTGGCAGCCCCGCAATGAAGGCACGGGGTAAAAAGCTTCTCTTGAAATTGGAAAAAATCAAAACGTAACCACGCCTCCCAAACGACGCCTGCAAACTGTGCGGTTGGGCTTCCTTGCTGACCCTGTGAGGAAAGAGAAAAGAATAGTGACGCTATGGGCGAAAAAAATTCAAAGGAGAAAAAAATGAACATACTAGCACTGAATTCAAGCCCTCGGAGCAGAGGACAAAGTATGACCGAATTGATGCTCGACTACCTGGTTGCGGGTATGCGCGATGCCGGTGCCGAGGTCGAGACCGTCAATCTGCGCAAAAAAAACGTGAAGAATTGTATCGGTTGCTTCACGTGTTGGACCAAGACTCCTGGCAAATGCATCCACAACGATGACATGACCAAAGAACTGTTTCCAAAATGGCTCGATTCGGATTTGGTGGTCTATGCGACACCTCTTTACCATTATACGGTCAACGCCGAGATGAAAGCTTTTATCGAACGTACCCTACCAGTTGTTGAACCTTTTGTGGTACAACGCGATAACGGAAGTGTTCATCCCTGGCGCCAAACTCCCCCTGATGCTGTCGTGCTGTCAGTGGCGGGATTTCCGGAAATGTCGGTTTTCGATCAACTCTCGAATTACGTCAGGTTTTTATTCAACCGCCTAGGGCGGCTAAGAGCCGAAATATACCGGTCGGCCGCAGAGACGTTATTCTGGGTTAGAGATAAAAAAGAGGATGTATTTGAAGCAACCATTCAGGCAGGGCGTGAGTTGGTGAACGCCAAGTGTATTTCGACCGAGACATTAAATCGAATCCAGCAACCGATCATGGATCCATCGACCTTTGCCCATATTGCCAATTCTTTCTGGAAAACCTGTATTGCTGAACAAGTAACTCCCAAAGAATTTCGGGAGAAAAAAATAATTCCGAGGCCGGATTCCCTTGCAAGCTTTATGCTGCTTTTTCCCTTTGGCCTCAATTCCAAAGCAGTTGGTGATCAAAAGGCAGTTCTGCAGTTCAACTTTTCGGGTGACGTGACGGACGCATGCTATTTCGTTGTTAAAAGCGACCACGTTGACGCCAAAGAAGGTAAAAACGAAAGCCCGGACATTACGATTGAAACGCCTTTCAAAACATGGATGGATATAATGACCGGCAAAGCTGACGGGCAACAGATGTTCATGGAACAAAAATATAAGGTAGATGGAGACCTATCGTTAATGATTCAATTATTTCAAAACTGAAGTTATAAGACAGACCAGAGCGATTTTTCCGATTGTACTGAAACGATATCAGGACTTTAGATTGTTTAACTATTCTTAAAGAGGAGAGTATGAGATGATTGAAAAAATACCCTTCGGTAAAACAGGTCATCAGAGTTCCAGGGCCATTTTCGGTTCAGTGAGTTTAGGCGGCGTCAGCCAATCTGAGGCTGATCGAGCTTTAGACTTATTGTGGGAATTCGGTGTCAACCATATTGACACTGCACCAAAATACGGGGAGGCCGAACTTCGCCTGGGACCATGGATGAAAACGTATCGTGATCAATTTTTTCTCGCCACAAAGACCAACGAGAGGACCTACCAGGATGCGAAAGACCAATTTCAGCGATCTTTGGAACGACTCCAGGTGGACAGCGTTGATCTCTTGCAGTTTCATAACCTAACGGATGTGGTGGAGCGCGAAATCATTTTGGGACCCGGCGGAGCCATAGAATTTCTCATCGAGGCCAAAGAAAAAGGGTTGACGAAATACATCGGCATTACCGGACATGGTTTGGATACACCCCGATTTCACATGCAAACTTTAGAACGCTTTGCCTTCGACAGCGTGCTTTTACCCTGCAATTACTTGCTCATGCAGGATCCAAATTATGCCAACGATTTTCAAACAATCCTCTCATATTGCCAGAAACGTCAGATTGCGGTGCAAACGATCAAGGCCATTGCCAAAGGATATTGGGGAAATAAAAAATGGAGCCGCAGCACCTGGTATGAACCTCTGAGCAATGAAGAAGCGATCACTAAAAGTGTTCACTGGGTATTGGGTATCCCCGGAATATTCCTCAACACGGTCGGCGATCTGCGGGAACTCCCTAAAGTGTTAAAGGCTGCGGATATATATGAAAAGCGCCCCTCTGATGACGAAATGAACAAAATGGTCGAGCAAATGGAGATGCAGACGTTATTTAATTAGCCACCCCAGAGGAATAGGCTTCGCATTCCACAGGGCAGGCAGACGCACACGG
>WOR8_10009890_pt1 | contig 10683 bp, 9 predicted proteins | sample DeeMarSeWOR38_10_FD_19890 | JGI IMG/M metagenome (IMG submission 19890)
AGATTCCTCCCGACCGAATTGCGGAAATAGTACGTGACACCTTTAGCTTCAAACCGGCTGAGATAATCAGGCATCTCAAGCTGCTGAGGCCCATCTTTAAAAAGACGGCTTGCTATGGACACTTCGGCCGCAATGATCCTGATTTTACCTGGGAGTACACTGACAAAGTGGACGATCTTAGGGAGAAGGCGGGGATTTGAGGCATAGGGCATAGAGCATAGAGCATAGGGCAACCCGAAAATTTAAAAGTACTAAGACTGTGCGTGTTTTCCAGGAGGACTAGATAGCAATGGAATATGATGTAAAGGATCTTGCACTGGCGGAAAAGGGTGGAAATCGAGTGGAATGGGCAACTCAGGGTATGCCTGTGCTCAATGCCATCAAGGACCGCTTTTCTGACGAAAAACCCCTGAAAGGAGTGCGGATCGCCGCTTGTCTGCACGTTACCACCGAGACGGCTGTGCTAATGCAGACCCTAAAAGCGGGCGGGGCAGAGGTGCGTCTGTGTGCATCCAATCCCCTGAGTACTCAGGATGATGTGGCCGCTTTCCTGGTTGCGGCTGAAAATATCCCGGTATTCTCCATCAAGGGTGAGGACAGGGACACTTACTACCGCCACATCAACCAAGCCCTGGAGGTAAAGCCTCAAATTACCATGGATGACGGGGCTGATCTGGTGAGCACAATCCATGCAGAGAGACGAGAACTTTTAAAAGACATCCTGGCGGGAACAGAGGAAACCACCACCGGGGTCATTCGGCTCAAAAGCATGGCAGCTAATGGGGTTTTGGCCTATCCGATTATTGCGGTAAACGACGCCAACACCAAACACCTCTTCGACAATCGCTATGGCACGGGTCAGAGCACAGTGGATGGAATCATCCGGGCCACTAATCGCTTGCTTGCCGGCACCAGTTTTGTGGTGGCAGGCTACGGTTGGTGCGGCCGTGGGGTAGCCATGAGAGCCAGCGGCATGGGGGCAAAGGTAATTGTCACCGAAGTTGATCCCTTGCGCGCCCTGGAGGCGGTAATGGATGGCTATCAGGTGATGCCCATGCTGAAGGCTGCCAAGTTGGGAGATTTCTTCTGTACCGTGACCGGGGACATAAGGGTTCTACGGAAGGAGCATTTTGCCGTTATGAAAGACGGGGCCGTCATCTGCAATTCAGGCCATTTTAATGTTGAAATCGACCTGGAATCCTTGGTTGAAATGAGCAAGGGAAAGCGACAGATCAGGGAGCACGTTGAGGAATATCTATTGTCAAATGGCAAGCGTGTTAATGTGCTTGGGGAGGGTCGGCTGGTTAATCTGGCTGCCGCCGAGGGACATCCTCCCAGTGTCATGGACATGAGCTTTGCCAACCAGGCACTGGCGGCTGAGTATGTGACAGAAAAAGGGGCTACCCTGGAAAATAAAGTCTATGGAGTGCCCGAGGAAATAGACCTGGAGATTGGTAGGCTCAAGCTCACCGCCATGGGAGTTGAAATTGACACACTTCTTCCAGAGCAAGAAAAGTATCTGGCCTCTTGGGATATTGGAACGTAGGGATTTCGGATTGCGGATTTCGGATTGCGGATTTCGGATTGCGGATTTCGGATTGCGGATTGAGAAATACGAAATGATGATTGAGTTCCTCTTAACTACTGACTACTTGTCCTGAGCTCGTCAAAGGGCAGATTGTTAATCCTAACCGGCAAAACTGGCTTAACCGGCTAAACCGACTAAACAGACATCAGGCAGGAGGCGTTTTGCGACCTACCCGGAATAATGACTTGAACACTAGTGCCAAATTAGTATTGGTGTTCCTCTTCTCTCTGACTTTAATGGTTGCTGCTGCATGCGCACCGTCGCGAGTGGCTGCACCGGTTGCTGAACAAGGAGCAGTTCTTAGGGTAGTTGATCCGTCTTCGGTGCCCCTGGAAAGAGATGACCTGGCCCGAAATCTATTGGAAGAAGCGATTAATAATAGCCTGAGCTATTACGAGCGGCTTTCCGAGGAGACAACCTTTCAATTCGGTCCCGAGATAGTTCAAGTGGACCGCCTCAAGCGATCTTTGCGGACTTTTCTTTTTTTAGTAAGAGAAACTACCTCCTGGACGGAACTAGCAGACAGGGTTAGAGAGAACTTTGTTATTTATCGGTCCGTCGGCCGGAATGCCGAGCAGGAAGTTCTATTTACTGGGTACTTCGAACCCACCATCCAGGGCAGCCTTACTCCAGACGAGCACTTCCGATATCCCATTTATGGCGTTCCCGATGATCTTGTCAATATCGATTTGGGACTCTTCAGAGACGAGTATCGGGGGGTGAGGCTGGTTGGACGCCCAGAGGGAAATCGGGTGGTTCCTTACTACAATAGAGATGAAATCGATTTCTACGGCAAGTTGGCTGGGAAGGGCTATGAATTAGTGTGGGTGGCTGATCCAGTGGAACGTTTTTTTCTCCGGATTCAAGGATCCGGGCGCATACGATTGCTAAATGGTGACCTTGTTCGACTGGGATATGCTGCCAAGAATGGATGGCCATGGCGGCCCATAGGAAGATTGATGATTGAAGAAGGGCTCATACCAAAAGAGGCCATGTCCATGCAGGCCATTCGCCGCTATCTGAAGCAAAACCCTGAGAAAATGTCTGATATTTTTTCTTACGATCCGAGCTATGTATTTTTTCAAACCGAAAAGGGAGGTCCTTTCGGCAACATAGCTGTACCACTAACGCCCGGGCGATCAATCGCAACCGATTCTTCTATTTTCCCCAAAGGAGCGCTAGCTTTTATTGAATGTCAGAAGCCGGTTTTTGCCAAGGATGGCGTTATTCTGGGATGGGCTCCTTTTGGCCGTTATGTGCTTAATCAGGATACCGGGGGAGCCATACGTGGTCCAGGACGGGTGGACCTCTTCTGGGGTGACGGCCCTTTCAGCCGCATTGCCGCCGGACACCTAAAACACCGCGGTTCCCTGTATTTCTTACTCCTCAAGGAGTAAGAGAGCATAGGCAAAAAACGACTAGGCAGTAGGCACTAAGCACTAATTTGTCTTGAGTTGAATTCGGTGCCTAGTGCTTAGTCCCTAGTCCTTATTGCGCTTTTCCCTCTCCGCTGCTAGCTTCCTGCGGTAGTTTCTACTCTTCTTTGTCGTGATCAGGAGCAAATTTGTCTGCTTCAACAACGGTCTGGATTATGAACTGGTTTATTACTCTGATCTGGTCGAATATTCTGGAGAGTTCTAAGAGCTTCTCTACTTCTCCTGCTCTTATCACCGAAAACAATTCCTTCTGAACCAAGCGGAAACGGTCTATGAGAGATGCCTCTCGCTGCTTGAGCTCAAGCAAGAACTCCTCTGGAGATGGCATTTCTCGATACCTTGCTTCCAGGGACAGGTAGGTTTCTCGGTAATCTTGGGCAAGTGCTTTGAGGTGCTCGGCAAATGGAGGAAGATCATTCATAAAAAGCACTCCTGTCTGGTTGTCTTGGGCAGGATGGAACAGATGGCTCGATTGTAAATGGTCTATGGTCAGTGGCCAAGTAGTTTTTTGCCCTTGAATTTCTTTTTTTGCAATGCAATAATTAACGAAGTTGTGCACTTGATGCCATTTTTTCTTTCCGGGTTTTTTTGCCCTAAACCGTAGTTGTCAGACGAGATTTCAGCTTTCTTCTATCCTTTTACCCGTGGCTCGTTTGGACATTGCCGGGACGGCTCCTGGCGATCTGTGTTGCTCAAGGGAGGGCAATGGACGGAGTAACCTCCGACTGCGATCCGCCGAGGAACAAAATGTGGCACATGTGACCCCTCCATCAAAGTGGGAGTGAATTTATAAAGTCTATAAGGGGGTTAAGCCCCTGAGGGTCAACAGAGGAAATGCAGAAAACGTTGAACATAGTTGTCTCAGAGCGGATTAAAGTACCCTCTGCCCCTCTGCCACCAATGCTTAAAAAGAGGCTGACCGAAAGGCTTGTTTTTATCAATCCCGAATATGAGTTTCGCCAGAGCCGCGGGGAGTGGCTGGGTAGCATCCCACCCCAAATTCACTGTCTGTATGAACAAAGGCGCCATTACTTTATACCAAGAGGGTTTCTCTATCAGTTGCTGGATCTCTGCCAGAATTTTGGTGTCAAATATCGACTGATTGACCGACAGCGCCAGCTCGAACCGGTTGAGTTTCAGTTCCACGGGGTGCTGAAAGATTATCAGGAACTGGCCTATGAGGAGATGACAACTAGAGATCTCGGCACCTTGGTTGGTGGCGCCAAGAGTGGGAAAACAGTCATCGCTCTCTATCTTATAGCCCAGCGGCAACAGCCGGCAATGATAATTGTGCCCAATGTTGCCCTGCTGGGCCACTGGAAGGAAAAACTTGTTCGTTTTCTCAAGGTGTCGCCGAAGGAAGTGGGTATTATAGGCGAGGGCAAGTTTGAGGTGGGCCCCCGGGTGTCGGTGGCGCACGTAAGTGCTCTCTACCGCCGGGCACGTGAGGTGCGTGACAAAGTGGGGTTTCTGGTGGTAGATGAGTGTCACCGTACGCCTTCACGTACTTTTACCCAGGTGGTTAGTAATTTTGACTGCCGTTTTTTGTTGGGTTTATCTTCCACCAATCAACGGCGAGACCGACTCACTCGTCTCATCTACTATTATGTGGGTGACATTCTTCATCAAATTGACGCTCGCAAAGCAACAGAAATAAGAGCAATATTCCAGGCCGATGTGGTGGTTCGCGAAACTGACTTCGAGTATCCCTACGAAAACAGTGATGACTATCCTGCCATGCTTGAGGCCCTGGCCAGAGACCCGGAGCGTAACCGGCTGATTGCGGATGACGTCTCCCGTGAAATGAGCGAGGGCGCTGGTGCTCCACTGCTGGTGTTGACCCAAGACGAAGTTCAGGACAACACCCTGAAGGATATGCTGAACAAGGAGGGAGTGTCGAGCCTATCACTAGACCCTGACCTTGTTGCCAAAGGAGAAAAAGGGCTAGAGAAACAACTAAAGAGCAAGAAAATCCAGGTGGTATTGGCCAACCGTCAATTCTTTCAGAAGATGATTCCCGAGACAAAATTCGAAGCTCTGTTTCTTACGACTCCTCTCAATTTCAGAGGCCGGACAATAGGTTGGTTTCAGGGGATGTTAAGACGCGATGATGGCCAGCCTTTGACAAAGGTGTACGATTATGTAGACAGCAAGATAAGCATCCTTGATAATTTCTTCCGCATGCGCAGTTATGCTTACGGACTGCGGCTACCAAGACCTGCTCCCCCAAAGTAAACCATCCACCGATCTATGGCATATATACTTTTATGTTCCTGCTATGCTGTCACCAGAATCTAGGCGCTAGTCGACAGATAGCAGCAGTCAATTTATCATTTCACGTTTTTCATTTAGCATTTGTCGTTTTAACGAGATCCTCCTATGAACTATGACTGCGAGAGCCCATTGCAGGTTTGCAAAATGAGAAATTAGCAATGGGTAATGGTAAATGATAAATGAAGCTATGAGCCGAGCACTTTGCTGTGATAGAGAGGAGAGTCGGTGAGTAGGTTGCGAGTTGCCATAGGCGAACAATTGAGAAAGTGTCCCCAAGTGATTACCCTCGGAGTACTCTCCCAAATGGGAGATTACACAGAAAAACAACTCGAGCTGCTCCGCACTGCAGAGATTATTTTTTACCCAACAGCCAGATTTGTGGATCTTTTTGCTACCATGGGAAAAGTAACGTTCCCAAGCGTTAACTGTTATCGTTTCCGAGGAGACAGGCTGAAACAAGTAGCCTTGCTCCGCATGCTGAACCTGCCCTATCCGCGTACTCGTGTCTATTACGGTTACAGGCAGAAGCAAAAGATTCTTGAGGACTTTGCTTTTCCGCTCATTGCAAAAAAACCCATTAGGTCAGAGGCTGGGAGAGACGTTTTCCTTATAGAAGACAGCGACAAATTGGAGGGGTATAGTAGAAAAGTCAATCCAGCCTACATTCAAGAGCACGTGCCGTCAGAGATCGAACTGCGGGTGGCTGTTATCAACTACGAGAAGGTACTCGGGTCTTGGCTTAGAGTTGCCGGTGGCGACTACAGGGAAAATTCCCTCGATGCTGGAGCGTGGCAGGCAGAAAGGGTGCCCACTGACGCGATTAACCTGGCGAAAAACCTTGCTCGACAAGGCGGTCTCTCCGATGTGACGGTGGAGATGATTTTCGACGGTAGCCAGTACCAGGTTGTTGAACTAATCTTCCAATGTGACGAAATGGGGAGTCTTCACCCTGGGCAGGAGAGGCTCAAGACGATTATAGAAATGATTGAGCGAGGGGAGCTCTAGCGCTGGCCGCAAAGTGCCTGCGGGTAGAAATTGGCGAGGCGGGGGTCAGAGGACAGAGGGTGGATTTCGGATTGCGGAATGCGGATTTCGGATTTTTAATTTCGAATTTCGAAATTAAAATTTCGCAATTTCAACCCCATGCTCCATGCTCCATGCCCTATGCCTTTTCGCTTTGCGCTGTGCGCTCTGCGCTCTGCGAAATAACATTGACAGTTCAAAGAGCGCCTCGCTATAATCACACCACTCAAGTGCCGGAGTGGTGAAACTGGTAGACGCGCTGGACTCAAAATCCAGTGGGCCTTGTGCCCGTGGGAGTTCGACTCTCCCCTCCGGCACCAAGTGACATCCTCGTGTTTTTTGCCGAATCATTGCGCCAGTAAAAGCGTCTATATGGCATGCTTTAGCTATTTGGGCCGCGCCATGGCTAATCCACTATGCGACTAATCATTCTTGAGATAGGAGGCTGCCTGAGCCTGGAGACTGCGTGGATGAATTTGACCGGTTATAGCAAATTGCAAAGAAAAAGTGGGATTTTGGTGGTGAGATTGCAGTTGTGGGGCTAAAGGTTTGGCCCGTGGCCAGGTTAAAAAGATAGGTGAACAAGGGCGGGACGAGAAAGTACAAATGCCTTTGCAGATGGGAGCAAAAAGAAGACAATGAGGCAGGAGATTAGACTGTGGATTTGAGAAGCATCCATGACATCAGCCTAAAGTGGAAGCTGTTGATTCCCTTTCTGCTTCTCTCCTTTGTGGGGACCACCTCACTCATTCTTTTGGGTTTGAATAACCAGAAAAGGCTAATCGAGTCCCAGGAAAAGAAGAAGCTGCAAGATTATTACCGGGCCTTTTCTGACCAGATTGAGGATCGTGAACGTTCGGCATTGAGTCTGGCCTACCAGGTCGCCATGTCGCCGATGGTGCAAGAGGCATTTGCCCGCAGAGATACGAAAGCACTCATTGATTTATTGCTACCCGCTTACGAGGTTATGAAAGATAAGTTTGATGTAAAACAATTTCACTTCCACACTAAACCAGCCACTTCTTTTTTGAGACTTCATCGGATCTATCAATCCGGTGAGGCCATGGCATCCTTTCGTCACACGATTGCTAAGGTGGAGGAGACAGGCCAAGGAATTGCTGGTTTGGAACGAGGTACCACCGGATTCGGGGTTAGGGGCGTGGTGCCAGTTTTCTATCAAGATAAATTTATCGGAACCTTCGAGATCGGGTACTCCATAGAGCGTCCTTTTCTGGATTCCCTCAAGCGTCGATACGACATGGATCTTGCCCTGCTGATTCAAATCCACGGGACTGGTGGCTTTTATACTCTGACGGCCTCCTCGGCAAGCTTACCCATATCGAGTGACGAGGTCTGCGGCAGGGTGTTTCGCACGCAGAATCCCGAAATATTGCTAAGCCCGCCCTATGCTACTGGCCTGGCTCTTTTCCTGGGGCCATTGGAGGATTTTTACGGGAAGAGTATCGGGGTGGTGGAAATCAGCGTTGACAGATCTGCCACTATTGCAGAGTTGGCCGAAAACAGACTCGAGATGTTTGCTGTTATGGTGGCAGCTCTGCTGTTCTCGTCCATCGTTATTGTTTGGGTGGTGACGGTCTTTCTTAGACCTGTCCGTGACATCGTTGTGGCGGCGCGAGAGATAGCTGCGGGCGAAAGGGTTCGGGTAATTTCTGTACCAGTGCGGGATGAGATCGGCACCCTGGCCAGTTCTCTGAATGACATGCTCGAATCCCTCAACAGGGCAAGGCAAGAGATTCAAGAATACTGTACTACCTTAGAAGAGAGAGTAGAGGCGAGAACGCAAGAGCTGGTGGAAGAAAAAGAGAAATTTGAGACGCTGGTGGAAAATGCCCCTCTGATTGTCTATCGTATTGAACCAGATGGAACTACCGTTTATGTTAACAGGGTTGTTGAGGAAATCCTCGGATATCGCACATCCAGAGGATCAGCAGAAGGTTGCCAAACAACTGAAGGCCTGTCTCGCAGAGGGTGGGGAGTTTCTCCTCGAGTACCGAGGCAATCACAGAGACGGCCGGGAAGTATTTCTGCTTAACCATGCAATGCCCTTAACTGACCGGGAGGGCAGGCTGCAGGCGGTGGATGGTATCATGGTAGACGTGAGTGAGAGGAAACGGTTACAAGAGCAGATCATTCAAACCGAAGAGCTCAAAACTCTGAGCAATGTTTCCGCCAGGCTGGCCCACGAAATCCGCAATCCTCTCACCTCGGCTGGGGGCTTCGCCCGAAGGTTGCTTCAAGAGATGGACGTGGACAATTCTCAGAGGAAAAAGGTTGAGATTATAGTACATGAGGTCCGGAGATTGGAGCAAATACTCAAGATGATACTGTCCTACATAAGGCCAGTTCCCCTGGAATTTTCCGAGGTGGATTTGAACGCACTTTTAAAAGAAGCCATAAGCGAGTGCGGGGAGAAGTTTGACAATCGTGGGATAGAAGTTGATTTAGAACTGGACGAAAGGCTTCCTTTCATTCTTGCTGACCGTAGCCACTTGAGACGGGCGCTGGAAAGGATTCTGCGCCAGGCCTGCAGGCACATGCCGGAAAGATCTCGCCTGAAGGTTGCCACTACTCGAAACGGCGAAGTAGTGGTGCGACTCTCCTATCCCGGACTCCACCTGGCAGGTGATGATATGGAGCACTTTTTCTATCCTTTTGTGGCCGAGGAACTGGGGGAAGCTGATCTAGAGTTGCCCATGACCAAGGTGGTGATTCACAAACATGGGGGGATAATTAATATTACCCGGGAAGATGATGGTCAGATCATGATCATCATCACCTTTAATCCCGTGGGACAAGTGATGAATAGCAGCTGACAGCCCTCGACCCATTCGACTGCGCTCAGGGCAAACAGGCAGCAGGTAGCGAGCAGCCAAGAGTCACTTGGCTTCGCCGTCATTAGGTCATTTGGGCTTACGCCCGTCATTAAGTCGCAAAATGTGAGATGAATATCTTAGATGAAAAAGAGGGATCTGGTCACGGTCCGGGGGAACTGACCAAGCTTCAGAAAAATGGGATTGCAACAAGGCTGGCTAACAATCCCGTAGTGAAGTTCATGTCCATTGGACTAAGGGAGGTGACTAGTGGCGAGGCGACGCTTATTTTGAAATACCGGGAAGAATTGCGCAATTCCATGGGCTTGCTCCAGGGCGGTATTTTGGGGGTGCTAGCGGATGTGGCAGGCGGTGTTTCCCTCTACTCGGTACTGACTGATCCTCTGAAGGTGGCGATTCCGACCGTGGAGTTCAAGTTGAACTTTTTGAGGCCAGCCAAGGGTGGTGATCTGTTAGCCCGGGGGAGAGTAGTACACAGTGGACGGCAAATCGCTATCTGCCAGGTGGAGGTTTCCGCAGAGGACGGGCTGTTGTTGGCCACAGGGATTTTTACCTATATGATTAAGCATCTTAGTGAAGCATAGCGCAAAGGGAAGAGAGCATAGCGTTTGGTAAGAATTAAAGAGTGAACAGTAAACTAATCAGTCCCAAAACTATCAACCGTTTACCATCTGCATTCTTATACGAAGTGGCGACAGGGGAGAAGTAGTTAATGAAACAAATTATCCTGGGCACAGCTGGACACATTGACCACGGGAAGACGACCCTGATCAAAGCCCTCACCGGGATCGACACCGATCGTCTAAAAGAAGAGAAGGAAAGGGGTATCACCATCGAGTTGGGCTTTGCCCACCTCAAACTTCCCAACGGTCAGGAGCTTGGTATCGTTGATGTGCCAGGTCACGAGAAATTCGTACGTCACATGGTGGCAGGGGCAACAGGGATAGATATAGTCGCTCTCGTTGTAGCGGCTGACGAAGGGGTTATGCCCCAGACTCGAGAGCACCTCGAGATCTGCGAACTTCTCAAAGTTAAACAGGGGCTGGTGGTCCTGACCAAGACCGATTTGGTAGAGGATGCCGACTGGTTGGATTTAGTACAAGAAGATATACATGATTTCCTCCAAGGAACGTTTCTCGCTTCTGCGCCGATAATTCCGGTTTCGGCGGCAACAGGCGAAGGTCTTGCCCAGTTGTTAGAAAAATTGCAGATTCTGAGTGAATCAGTGGATGCCCGCCCTAGTAGTGGAGACTTTCGCCTAGCAGTGGACCGAGTTTTCACCATGAAAGGATTTGGCACGGTAGTGACAGGTACAGCCATTTCCGGCAAAACTGAGACAGGGGAAACCCTCCTCGTCTATCCTCAGATGCTCAAAACAAAGGTGCGTGGAATTCAAGTGCACAATCGGGAGGTAAGGGAAGCCGTCAGTGGCCAGCGCACAGCCATTAATCTGCAGGGTTTAGAAAAGGCAGCTCTTGAGCGGGGCAATGTCTTGGCAACACCAGACAGC
>WOR8_10009543_pt1 | contig 10678 bp, 9 predicted proteins | sample DeeMarSeWOR38_10_FD_19890 | JGI IMG/M metagenome (IMG submission 19890)
GTGTGCGATGACTTGATTCGTTTTGACTAGTATAGCATATCTGCCCTTGGTGTTCAATCCCCCCATTAGCTCATTTGGCATGTTGCCAAGGTGTACAGTTCACTCAAATGAAAATGTCACCGAGGGAGCTATGTCGGCTGTACTGAAAAGAGAGGACACCCTGGTGACACTATCGTTTGCCTCTAAGGGCTTGTTGATGTATTACTGATGGAAGGAACAGCTAAAGCTGTCGCTGGAGCTCGATCAAGGTCGGATACACCTGGCGATAGAGCTGGTAGCATTGGTCGTAGACAGCCAGGCTGTCTGCCTGGGGCTCGACGCGACGCTCCTGATGCACCGTTTGCGCAACGGCCGTCTCGATGTCTGGGTATGCCCCGGCGCCCACCCCCGCTAGCAAGGCCGCCCCTAGGCAGGCGGCCTCGGTCACTTGGGGAACGCGTAGTGGCACCTGGCAGATATCCGCCTTGAGCTGCAGCCACAGCGGGCTGCGCGCACCACCGCCTACCGCGTGCAATTCAGTGATCTCGATGCCTGCCTCCCTCAAGAGGTCTAGGTTGATGCGCAACTCGAACGTCAATCCCTCCAGAACGGCCTTGGCCAGGACCGAGCGTGTGGTGGCAAAAGTCAGGCCCAGGATGGCCCCCTTGGAAGCGGTGTCCAAACAGGGTGTGCCGCTGCCAGAGAAGTGGGGCAGGACCAAAAGCCCCGTGAGTCCCTGGGGAGCATCGGCCAGGATCAGATCATAGGCGTCTCGCCCGCTGGCCCGCGCCCGTTCCAGTTCCCACTGGCACACTGTGTCCCTGAACCAACGCAACAGCAGTCCCCCGCTGTGGTTTAGGGTCATGGCCAGGTACAGGCCCGGAACCACGTGACGATAGACCGAGATATTGCCCTTTCGCAGCCTTTCGTCCAGGGCGGGTGTATCCATGGCCACCTCCACCACCTCGGCCGTGCCGGTGGAGACCATGGCCAGCCCGGCCTCCACCACGCCACTTCCGCACGCGGCACAGGCCTGGTCATGCCCGCCGCTGACCAGCGACACTTCTTGGCTCAGACCTAACTCGCGAGCCAAGTCTTGGCGTAGCGACCCGACGACCCCGCCCCCAGTGGGTCCCAAGGGGGCTAGCCGCTCCCGCTCGATGCCGCACTCTCTCAAAATGTCGTCCGCCCAATCACCCGTCGCCAGGTCATACATCTGGGTGCGCGACGCCAGGCAATGGCTGATAGCTGTCTGGTCGCCCATGCGGCGCAGGAAAAAGTCTTCATACAACAGAAATTGGCTGGCCATCCTCCAAATTCTGGGTTCGTGCCGTTGGAGCCAGATAAGCTTGGGCAGGGTATTGATCGTGTGCACCGGCATGCCGGTCTGGTTGAAGAGGTTCTCCGCGCCGAAGCGTTCCGCCAGCCACTCATTTTCAGGACCGGTGCGCGTATCCATGCCCAGAATCGCCGGTCTCAGCGCGCGGCCCTCGTCGTCCACCGGGATGACCGCTTCACCCTGACAGGATAAGGCCAGCGCCTGGGGTGGGTCGTTGCTGGCCTTGGCCAGTGCTTCGCTCAAGGCATCCCAAGCGAGTCCCCAAACATGCTCGGCATCCTGTTCGGCCCAGTTGGGATGCGGTGTGAGAATCGAATACTCGCGTGCCCCCTGTCCTAGGATCTTCCCTTCGCTGCTGAACACGATCGCCTTGCAGCCAGTGGTACCAATGTCGAGACCAATGAGCGACATGTGAATTCTCCTGCCAAGAACGTGATGTGGGCTACTTAGTGCGCAAAGATTATTGCGTGTTGCGTCAAATGTGTCGAATACCCAAGACGGAGTACCCGATAGGGAATGCGTTTTGTGTTACGGTGTGACCACAACTTTCAGCACATCGCCACTGGCGGCCGCTTCGAAGGCTGCGCCGACTTTTTCGAGAGGGAAGGTATCCGAAATCAAGAGGTCGGCGGGTATAACCCCGCGATTGAGCAAGTCCAGGGCCAGCTCGTGGTAGGTAGGGTGATAAGAAAATGCCCCGACAACCGTAATTTCGCCGTAGTGGATGATGTTACCGTCCAGGGTGGTCATGGGGTTGGCTTTTGGCAAACCGCCGAAGAGCACAATTGTGCCCCGTTTGCGCACCATCTCGACGGCCTGTGTCTGAGTCGAGGCCACCGGGTTGGCACACACGACGATATCCGCTCCCAGGCCGTCTGTTAGCTCGCGCACGCAGGCGACGACATCTTCGCTGGTCGGGTCGATCGTCGCATCGGGTTCAAAGGCCTGCACCATCTCCAGTCGCTGCTTGACTGGCTCAGAAACTATGGCCGAGGCTCCCCGCGCCTTGGCAATGGCTACATGCAGACATCCAATTGGCCCCGCTCCCAGCACGACGACCGTATCACCCAGGCTGGTCGCAGTATTTTGATGCATGGCTAGCACCGAGCAGCAAGGTTCGGCGATGGCAGCATAGCTGAATGAGAGACCAGTGGGCATAGGATGCACGATACCGTTGGTCAGTATTTCGCCGGTTAAGACCATCTTGTCGGCGAATCCACCCGGATAACCCGGGGTTATGCCCAAAAAGCGCAGGTTATCGCACAGGTTATACATTCCCCGCTTACAATAGTAGCAGTGACCACAGTGAACGTCGGGGGCAATGGCCAGGCAATCGCCGGGGGCATAGCGTGTGACGCCATTGCCTACTTGCTCCACGACACCGGACACCTCGTGCCCGGGCGTGATGCCATCCACGCCCGGAGGGGGACCTTCCTTCCAACGCCGCAGATCTGAGCCACACACACCGCAGGCCTCCACTTTGAGCACCAGACCGCCCTCTGGCGGGTCTGGGTCTGGGACCTCTCGTATCTCAAACTCACGCGCGCCGACTAAAAACGCTGCTTTCATTTGAAAACTCCTTGTTTCATCAATTAGGGTCTATCTTGCATTCCTGGTAGGGGTGCTGTCCTGCTGGGAACTGAGGACGCAGATCCTATTCTCCCAAAAAGCTGAAGGCGACTCGTAGTGGTCGCCCCCTGCGGCATACTCTTCGATGCTGCCCCAAACCATCCATTCCAGTTGATTATCTCACGCTGCGGTGCCCGAGCAACCCAAGAGATCAAGCAGTCTAGTCGTGTATACACAGAAGTAGTCAATCGCCCGTGATATCAGGTGATGGTAAACAACGGTGTCTTGACCGGCACTCTCCAGCATAGCGCCAAGTTCGTTAGCGGCTCCGATGCCCATGGCCGTGTAATAGCATACCTTGCTGATGCCACTGGCAACGATTCTTGGGTACTCGTCTTCAACTAAACCGGATGCACCGTGCATCACCAGCGGTACATCGATCAAAGTATGGATTTTCCGAACCCGATCCAGATCGAGATTTGGCTCCCCTCGGTAAACACCGTGGGCATTGCCAAAGGATACTGCCAGCGTATCCACACCAGTCCTCTCTACGAAGTCCACGGCTAGGTCCGGATCAGTGAAAGAGCTTTCAGGGCCGGCGTCTGCCAGATCCACCGCAAAACCCGAAATACCACCCAGTTCGGCCTCCACGCAGACCCCGACCGCGTGTGCTGTCCTCACTACTTCCCGGGTCTGCCTGACGTTCTCTTCATAGGGGAGATGCGAGCCATCGAACATGACCGAAGAGGCACCCAGGTGAATAGCCTTTACGATCTCCTCCAGAGACTTTCCGTGATCAAGTATGACTGCTACGGGTACCTTAGCCCTTTTGGCCGCGTTCACCGCCATAGGTATCCCAAGTTCCATAGGGACCTTAGGCGTTACCTCCTGGTTGAAGGGAAGGATGAGCGGTGATCTCCGCTCCTCGGCGGCCATGAGTGGACCAATCACCAACTCGAGATTGCCTGCTAGCAAGCTGGGTACTCCGTATTTTCTCTTCCTGGCCTCGGCAAGTATTTCGCTTGAGCTCACCAGGGGCATTACGCGTTCTCCGCGCTGCTCAGTTGGCTCTGTGCTTCGTCGACCTTACCCTCGTTGTGAACGATGTGGCGCAAGGCGCCGATCATGCGCTCCGCGTCCTCGCTTTGCCAGACATTGCGCCCAAAGGTGATACCTGCTGCTCCAGCCTGTACCACATCATAGGCCATACGTAGAACATCGGCGTCTGTGTCCAAGCGCGGCCCACCAGCGGCCACCACCAGCGCAGGGGCTGCCGTCTCGACCACTTGGGCAAAAGTCTCCGCAGAACCGGTGTAGAACGTCTTGACGATGTCAACCCCGAATTCCATTCCCAAACGAGCTGCATATTTGACCTGTTTCGCCGAGTATCTTTCATCCGGTGGGATGAGTTCTCCGTTCGGATAGGCATGCACGATCACTGGCAGGCCAACCTGCTCCGCTTCACGTACCAGCGCCGCCAGGTTGGACAGAAGATACGGCTGTTGTGCGCTGCCCACGGTCAAGGCCATGGCTATGGCGTCGGCTCCCAAGCGTAGAGCGTCCTCAACGTGGCTGACCCAGACATCGTGCTCCGGATGGAAGGGAGACAGGCTGGAGCATTTCAAGATCAGAGAGATGCGTCCGGCGCAGGGCAGGAAGCATCTCTCGGCAGTTCCCTTCATCAGCAATATGGCATCGGGGCCAGCGCCAGCCACCCTTGCAATCAGCGCATCTATGTTTTCCAGCCCATCAAGAACACCATAGCTCGGCGCGTGATCGATGGCTACTGTGAGAATCCGCCCCGAGACGGGGTTCTGCATTCTGCTTAAGCGAACCGCCTTGCCAAGTGTTGTCACATAGAACCTCCTGGGATCTCCTATAGAGGGCGAAATACTCCATGTAGCGCTCGTGGTTTTCCTGACTGGGCTCTGTAGGCTCAATGTACTCGGCCCATTCTTTGGCTACCGAGTAATCTTTGAAGATGCCGGTGGCCACACCGGCCAGAATGGCGTCGCCGAAGGGAGCGCCGGTTCTGCGCTTGACCAGCACCAAGGGCGAGTTGAACACGTCACTGATGATCTGCCGCCAGAGCTTGCTGACCGTGCCGCCTTCGTTCAACACCAAAGGGTAATTGATTCTGATTCCGGACTTCTTGATCAATTGGTAGGAGTCATACAAAGCGTAGGCCACAGCCTCCATCATAGCCCGGACGATGTGTCCCTTGGTGTGGTTCAGCGACAGGCCAAAGATAACGCCCCGGGCATACACATCCCAGATGGGAGTCCGTTCGCCCATCAGGAATGGTAGAATAATCAGCCCTTCGCTTCCGATGGGCACTTTCGCAGCTTGAAGGTTAAGCAGATCGTACGAGGAGACACCCAGTACGCGCTCGGTCTCAACTTCGTACTGGGAAAACTGATCCCGCAGGTACCGAATCGACTGGCCCCCGGTTGTCGTGGAAGGTATGGTCATGTAGGTGTCTGCGGAATCGACCGTAAAAGCCAGGTTGATCATTGAAAGACCTTCAGGGGAAAACATAAAGTCCGGGTCCTTGAAGACAATTCCGAAGTTCCCGACCGTGCCCAAGTTGCTCATGATGTCACCTTCCTCGGTGACACCAGCTGAAATGCAACTGGCGTTGAAGTCCACTTGTCCCACGGCGACGGGGATACCTGGTACTAGGCCGGTTTTCTCAGCAGCCTCGGTAGTCAACTCCCCTGCGATATCTTCACAGCGGAAAATGTCGGGTAGCATGTCGGGGCCAATGCCAATGTCTGCTAGCATCTGTTCATCGAATCTTTCGCCCATGATGTCGTAGGCGACGCCGTAAAAGGCGGCCCCGCCATGGTTGACCACGGGCTTGCCGGTCAGTTTCAGCGTGATAAACCCGTCAATCGTGAGTGCTTTCCATATCCGCTTGAATGCATCGGGCCGACTGTTCCTCTCCCAGAGCAGATTTACCAATGTGGGATGATCTTCTATTCGATTGGCCGTAAGCTGCATGATTCGCTCTTCCCCGATGTTCTCCTTCAGCCACTCAACCTCTTTGGTTGCACGTCGGTCCATCAGGTTATAGGCCCGATGGATCGGCTGGTGGTCTTTGTCCACCATAACCATCGAGGGCAAAGCGGAGGAGACGGCCATGCCGCGGACCTCTGCGGGGTTGACACGAGCCTGCTCAAGAGCCGCCTTGATGAGTTGACAGGCAACTTGCCAATATCCCATCGGGTCATGTTCCGACCACCCGGGCTTCTCGTGGATGAATGGATACTCGGCAAAGTCAAAGCCCAGCACTTCCCCTTCGGGGTTGATGATGCAGGCTTTCGCGCCACCTGTTCCGTAGTCAAGCCCCAACAGAAAGTCTGCCATTCCGTGTTCTCCTTTCAGTACGGTTTCGACGCGTGGTCAGCTCTTCTGCACCAGCTCTGCGGTGGCACCCGACGGGTGGGTTTGGGTCAAGACCGACAAATCAAAACCTCGTATCCGCTTGGCGACCAGACACAGTGCGTCACCAACCGCGCCGTTGGCCAGAGTACTCCCAAACGGCAGTACTCCCTCGCCTTCGCCTTTGGTATCGGGTCGGATGACGAGCACTACGTTACTGAGTTGGGCCAGTTCTGACTCAGGCTCCCAGGTCATACTAATGACTTCTCCCCCGCGCTGTCGAGCCACACGCGCAAACTGGTTGATCTCCGCGCTCTTGCCTGCCTTGGAGAGGGCGATAAGAATATCCCCGGGCGCTACCGCCGCAGAGGGCCCGTGCAGCGCGTCGGCGGCATTCACGAAGAATGCAGGCATCCCGCACGTGGCGAACAGATGCGCCATACGCCGTGCAATGGTTCCTGACGTTCCTGCTCCCGTAATTAAGATTCTACTGTTGCACTCACTCACCAGGCGGACTGCCTCCACAAAAGAGTCTCCAAGTTGGTCGGCTATATCGATAATAGCCTTCCCTTCGGCACGGATCATCTCCTTGGCTTGTTCAAGTATCTCGTTGGCTTCCATTTGGGCTCTACTTTCTCTTGGTTTTTGGGCTCACAATGAGCTTGGCAGTGCGAAACCGTTTGGGAATTCTGGACTGAGTTGGTAGTCGACGATTCGTTCGAGGAACTTCAGGTAATCAATCCCGTCCCTGGCAGCAATATCGGCGTCTGGGATCATTGGCGCGCTTTCTATTGTGCAGGACCCATCGTAGCCAATCTTCTTTATGGCGCGAATAACCGCTTTGAAGTCCGTTTTGCCGTAGCCGGGAGTGAGTGAGTTGGAGTCCCGGAAATGCATGTGCCAGAGAAGAGGGTGCGCATCCATTACCGCTTCGTAGGGGTTGAGCTCCTCGAGGTTTACGTGGAACCAGTCGAGTTGAATCCCAATGTTGTCTCTTCTGGTCAGTTCAATCATGCGCTTGTGATTGAGAGCGGTGTTGACAAACTTGCCCATCTCCAGGTGGTTGGTGGCCTCAAAAACTAGGCGAACGTTCTTGGCCTTGGCATAGTCTGCCATGCGCTGCAAGGCATCTACAGCGATGGCTGTGGAGTCCGACACGTTGTCTGGTGTGATTGGACCATGGATGGCAACCGCCACTGTCACAAATGGGGCCCCCAACTCGGCGGCGAAATCGGTCGAGGATTTGGTCTCCGACACAGCTAGGTCTGCCGTCTTCCGCTCGGTCAAGGTCTTATACTTGGGGGAATAGGGGTCCCACATTTCACCCCAACATTCGTTAATGCACGACACCTCTAGGCCGTAGTCGGCCTTGAGTCGCTTGTGGGTCTCAAGATAATCTTCCATCCTCACCCCAAGCCCATATCGCCCCTTGGGGGGACAGATTTCTATGGCGTCATACCCGCACGCCTTTAGACGCTGGTAGGTCTTTTCTGGGTGGAGATATGCCTCTTCCTGTCCGAACGTAAGTTGAAAGTAGCTGAATTTCAGTCTGTTCATAGTGGCCTACACTCAGTCCTCCCATCCTTGCCCGTGAGGATGTATGAATGCCTTCACGTCCTGCTTGGCGCGCAGATTTGCAAAGGCCGTCTCCCACTCGTCAAGCCTATAATGGTTGGTGATCATCGGGTCCAAGTTGAAGACGCCACGGTCCAGCAGGTCAATCGCGTGCTCCCAGGTTTCCACGCCGTTCCAGCTCCAACTGCCCCGAATGTCAAGCTGCCCGAGGCTGACCTGGTCCAGGTTAACAGTGACTTTCTGTCCCCAAAGACTGATAAATACAATAACACCCTTGCCACCAGGGCCCTCATATGCCTTGCGGGCGCAATCAACAGCGTGTTGGACGCCCTCCTCGCTGGCCGAGCATTCCAATACAAACTCGGCTCCTTTGCCATTAGTGATCTCCATGACGGCTTTGTCCGGCCCGTCTTCTGAATACAATGTGTAATCAGCTCCAACCTGCTTTCCAACCTGCAGCCGCTTCTCGTCGCTCTTGAGACCGATCAGGAAGACACGGCGCGCGCCACACACCTTGGCATATTGGACGCCCATGATGCCCATCGGTCCTGGGCCGACTACCACGACGTCGTCACCTACTTTCACCTGCGCGCGCTCCTGGATCAGGTGGTGCGTGGCAACGATTGGTTCCGCCAGGCAGGCATGCTCCAATGACACGTGGGCGGGTATCCGATAGATCACGTGTTCCGGCACGCGCATATAGTTCGCGTAGGCGCCATCAATAGTTACGCCCAGCCATTGTCCTTCACCGCACTCAATGTCAGCAACGAACTTGTCGCCCTCTTGGACACGCTTGACGTTCTTACCGACCTTGGCTGCGACTCCGGAAAACTCGTGCCCGAGGGTGACGGGGGCTTTGTAGAAATGGCGATCCTCCTGAATTAACAGGTCGCTGCCACACACGCCCGCCGCATAGACTTTCATCAGCACGTCGTTTGCTCCGATCTCTGGGATGGGCACCTCGCTTAATTCGACGTGCCCCATACCCTCAGCAACCTTGCGCAGTGCTTGCATTACAAATCTCCTCTGGGTCCTTTCTCAGATCCGTAGTACAGTGCCATCCATCAAGCCGACCAATAAGGGGGCGCCTGAGCCGAGCCCCTGCGGGGCGGCCACTGAAGCCACCGCCCCTTCGATGGGCGGGTCAGCTGGCCAAGGCATCCAGGTATCACCCCCATCGCGCGAGACCAGCAAAACATCTTCGTGCAGCACCAATACATCTGGCCGATTGGGAAACTGCGGCGAAAGCAGGATGCTATTCACCGCGCCATTCAGCGTCTGCTCTGCCAGGCGTACCCAACTGGTGCCCCTATCCTGCGACCGAAACAGGCCATAGGCCTCAGTGCCAGCGTACAGGAGGCCATCGTTGGCAAAGTCCGGGGAGAGGGCCAGGCTGAGCATAGGGGCGAGGTCAGTAGGAAGGGCGACCTCACGCCAGGCGCGCCCGCCATTGGTGCTGCGGAATAGGCCGCTCTCGGTCCCGGCAAAGAGGGTCTCGTCGTGGGCGTAGTCGGGGGAGATGGCCAGGGTCAGCACATTGAGATCGAGCAGCCCGAAGTTCCAGGCGGCCCAGTTGAGTCCCCGGTCGCCAGAGCGGAAGACGCCGTCTTCGAGTGTAGCTGCGAATAGTGTGCCGTCGCGTGGATACTCCGGGGAGATGACCAGGCTGGAGACGAAGGGGGGCGGTGAGGGGAAGCTGGCCACGTTCCAGGTCTGGCCGCCGTCAGCGGAGCGCAGCACGCCGCCGGATACCCCGGCGAACACCCTTGTATCGGTCTCGAAGGCAGGCGAGAGGGCCACTGCGGCGGTGCTAAGGGCCGCTTTTAGTTCTAACGAGGCATAGGCATTCTGCCAGGTTACGCCGCCGTCCTGGGAGCGATAGAGCCCACTGGGGCGGGCGGCGAAACACGTTCCATCTTGCTCAAAGGCTGGCGACGTGGCCAGGGCGTAAACGATTTCCTCAAGCTGAGTCTCTTCAGTCATATGCCTTCCAGTCACTTTCTCCTATTGAATGCGCCATCAGTGCCCTGTCCAGGCTAATGTTGCAGACGTTCTTTCATATACAAGTTGCTTTTTCTTCTCACTCGCGAATTCCCGCAAGGCGGTGCCAAATCACCGTTGACAAGATACTGGCTGTCTCTTACATACCGCCTCAGCCAAAAAACGCATCTCATAGCTCGGTTACAAACGCTTTCGCTTGCGGGGGGTTCGGCCGGTGGCGTGTTCGGGTTGCTCCTTGCGATGGACCAGGACGTCGATGGTGAGGGCCAGGCCAGCGCTGGCGATGGCAGCGTAGACAGCGGCCTTCTGGACGCTGGTAGCGTCGTAGATGCCGGCCTGGGAGATATCCACCACCTGACCGGCGGTCACGTCGAAGCCGTGGCCGGGTCCGGCCAGCTTGATATGAGCCATTGCCTCGCTGGGATCGAAGCCAGCGTTGGCCGTGATCGTGCGCGTCGGAGCTTCTAGGGCTTGCAGCAAGATCCGGTAGGCGGCGCGGGCATCGGTGTCAGTGCTCCCGTCGAGCCGCTGCCGCAAGGCAGGCTGGCAGGCGAGTAGGGCCACACCGCCGCCGGGCACCACCCCTTCCATGATGGCGCCGCGCACGGCGGCAGCGGTGCGCTTGGCGACCTCCTGGCGCTGCTCGATCTCGAGCTCAGTGGCGCCACCCACCCAGAGAGTGGCCGAGCCGCCGAGCAGCTTACCGATGCGTTTGAGAAGCTTTTCGCGCAGCACGACGCCGTCGGTCTCCTCGTGGGCGGTGCGCAGGGTAGCGATGTGCTGGCGCAGGGCGCGGGGGTCGCCTTTGCCACCAATGATGCCAAAATTGCT
>WOR8_10008165_pt1 | contig 10674 bp, 11 predicted proteins | sample DeeMarSeWOR38_10_FD_19890 | JGI IMG/M metagenome (IMG submission 19890)
GCGCGTCTCCAGATGGCACCCCAAAGAACTCTCTGCTGGATTGTCCGGTCCTAGCTTGCTCTTAGAAGGCCAAAGTCATCAATGCTTGCACCTGGTGGTCATCTCGATCACCGGTCTGACTTTGGTTGCGGAAATATGAATAGTTGGTCTGAAGTTTTAAATTGTGCCCATACATGTAGTAGCTCAACCCTCCCGTACACTCCTGTTCCTTGTTATCGTCAGTCTGGTTGGGATCATCCGGATCCACCCAGGCATACCGGGCAGCCAGTTCGAATTTTTTCGGGATCACAAAATACCCCCCCTGAAGGTAGAAACCTTGAGCGCTTTCCTCTCCAAAGGGGGTGGGGGCCTTCGGATCGATGTTTCGAAAATGGTAGCCCCCTTCGAAAGAAAAATCTTGATACTTGAAGGCCACATCCGCCGTAAGTTGATACACGTCGCTTTTCACCGGCACAATATTAGTATTGCCCAAGGGGCCCGCCAGTGTTTTCCGCTCGCCAGGCTTCAAGCCGGGAAGATACGCCCCTGCCACACCCATGGCCAGTTTCGGGGTAGCCGGTGTGTCCAGTGCCGCCTGCGAATAGGGATAAGAGCCGAAAGGCGTGTAGACCGCTCGGCCCACATACATAAATTTTTGATTCACGTTGTTCTGATTAGCGCCACTGCCATTGAACATACCCACACCGTACTCTAACTGATCTTGGAAGAGTTTCCCGGATAGCTGGATACCAATGTCTCGCTGAAGGGAAAAAGCACTGCTGGCAATGGATCGATCGATCAGTTGAAGACTAAACGCCGAAGTAAGGAATTCCCGGTCAAAGGGAACTTTGTACTGACCAATTTTTGGTTTTGCATAATCAAAATAAGCTGCTTCGATAAAGGCATCCCGCAGAGCTGTGCTCCCACCTTCCAAGGTGATCTGGGTGCCATATTTCATCCAAGGATAGTACACGTTGCCCCCTAAAAGAACACGTGCTCGTCGAACTCTAAATGTCGTGGTGTTACTTTCATCTTCCTGTACCTTGTAGCTAAACGCGCCCTGGGTTCGAACATTTAGCTTCACAGAAAAGCGGTCATCGGTGGTTTTGATATAGGCGCCTTTTTCATAGCCCACCTCGATCTTTTTGGTCCACTCGTCATCGGATGCTTCTTCTCCCTTGACTTCTTTTTCCAGAGACTTTGCTTCTTCGTCCGTAATAGTGCCTTTCTCCTTAAGGATTTCTATCAGTTTGTCGGTCTGATCGGCCCTCGCTATGGTGGAGGAAAGAACGATCATCAACATACCTACTAACACTGAGACCAAGATCCTTTTTCTTTTCATCTCACTATCCTCCCTTAGATCGGCATTATACATTCGTGGAAGCCTCTCTCATTCTTGGGCCTCTTCTTTGGACATTCCGAACACCTCCTTACACAGGTTGCTTGCAACGCGCCCCCCAATACCGAACAACCTTGTTGACCATTGATTGAATCTTCAAGGTATCGACCCGTTCGAACAATTATCTTGAGCGGCACAGTAATTTCGCTCTGCAGGAACAGATCGCAGCTTTTGGCGACTATAAGCTCATTCTTATTATGATCTGCGCCGCTCTCGTGACAGTAACGATAATCAGTTTGAAGCAGGTTCCTTGTCCTTGCGTTAGGTGCCAAGGTTTGCAGGAAATTCTAACGTTGGGATCCTTCTGTTAAAGCTGAGACCTATTTCGATCAGGGCATAATCTAAAAAAATACAACAAAGGCAGAGGAGGGCTGTCAAGTTACATAGCTGGGGCAAGGTTTACCTGAAAGCCGGGTCAGTAAAGGAGCACCAGAGAATGATAGGGTAGCGCCAGCAAAGCTGATGGTTTTATAGCCATTATTATGATTTTGGCAAATCACCATCGGGTCGCGGCTCAGTACGGCAGCAGGCATGCAATGTGCCTTCAGGCTGCGGGATCTATGCTTTAAATGGGAGTTTCCCATACGGCCCCCACCTCCCATGCCAGGTGGGGGCCGACCAAATGGGTTGAGCACGAAAGGAGGGCAATACTCTACCCATGTGAGACGGTTAACCGCAGTGGTAGCCGCGCGTTCGTGGCTGTTGGCGCTCATCTGAAAACCGCCGTTTTTGGATGAGCATTATCTAGTGATCGAACTGCTTAGCGTAGGCGGCATCGTTGTACATGCCCTCACCGTAGAGGTCTTTTCCGTAGGTAGCTATGATATTCTGCCCCTCCTCTGAACCGAGAAAATCTATAAATTTGGCAGCATACTCCTGCCCTGGTGTGGCCCCCGAGGGCTGACAGAGGCCATGGTAGGTGTTGACCAGAAAGGGATCATCTCGAAACAAGATCTTTAGGTTTGTGAGTTCTTTTTTGCCGGCCACCCAGGTACTGCTGTCGGTCATAAAGTAGCCCCCGACCTCGTTTGCTCTCTTCAGGCTGGCCATCATGAAATCTTTGGTAACGATATACCACGATCCGGCGGGAGAAATCCCTGCCTTTTGCCAGATGGCCATTTCCTTTTTGTGGGTGCCGGAATTGTCACCACGGGATAGAAACTTTGCCTTTGCCTCGGCAATCTTTTGGTAGGCTTCAGGTGCACTCTTAGCCTTTGCAATGAATGCGGGATCTCCCGCTGGGCCAACGATGTAGAACTCGTTCGAGCCAATCAGGGTTCGTTTTGTGGCCCAGCCCTCTTGAACGGCCTTCTTTTCTGCAGCCGGGGCATGGACCATGATGGCGTCAACTTTTTTCTCTTTAAGCAACTTCAGCGAGGCTCCCGATCCGGCCTTCTTCCAACACATGGTTGTGCTGTACTTTTTGTCGAACTCTTCAGCGAGCACCTTGAGCAGTCCCAATTCACCCGGACTGCCGGTGGCAACGCTGAACTGGTGGCTCCCCGTCCCGTAAATTGCATTACACTTGTCGCTTGCTATCACGAAAGAAGCCAGAGACAGTACCATAACAAGCACAAGTAGACATTTAGTTAGATTTGTGTCTCGCCTCATCACCTTTCCTCCAACTTTTTCTCGGGTTGCTCAAATGCTAAAGAAAACCAACCGTCTCAATCACCGACTTAACCCCAATGCAACTCCAGCGAATGTTTTGCCGGCATGTATGAGCTGATCCATTGAACTTCAGCCATGGAAATCATCGGATAAGACTTCTCGGCGCTATTAAAGAGTATGAATCGCCGAAGGCCTCAGGGTTATGAAAACATGGGTTCCCTCGACCAATTGTGTTTCTAGGAGAGCACCTTTAGTAATAAGGGCTTGAAATACAATGCCCCCTGTGTTGACGAAAACATCATAGTACAAGCCATTATGTGACACTCCAACTACTTCACCTCTAAATGTATTCTTAGTTTCGTGGTTCGTATCTTTGGCGATTACAATGTCTTCTGGTCTTATGGCTAAATGTTTTGCTGAAGATGAAACGGCAAAATCCAGCTCTAACTCAATATTCCCCAGGAAAGCTTTTCTTGTTTCGAAGGCGGCGGAGAACACATTCTTCATGCCCACGAATTCTGCGACCAATGGGGAAGCCGGCCGGCGAAAGATTTCGCCAGTCGTGCCAATCTGTTGAATTCGACCTGAGCTGATTATAGCAGCACGATCGGTGAGAAAGAGAGCTTCGCTGAAATCGTGGGTAACCATCAGAAAGGTAATGGCCGTCTCGTGGTGCAGCCTTTTCAGCGCCTTGCGAATATCTTCCCGAAAATTCGGATCGAGAGAAGAGAGAGGCTCGTCAAGAAGGAGTACAGAGGGATTCACTGCCAGTGCTCGAGCCAAAGCCACCCTTTGTCTCTCTCCACCACTAAGGTTACGAATGGAACGATGTGCCAGGTGGTTGAGATTCAACTGCCCCAGGATCCTTCCAAGATTTCCCTCAGAGTTCTGTTGCCTTCCCTTTCCGTACCGCAAACCGTAGGTAATATTTTGCAGAACGGTGAGGTGCGGAAAGAGTGCCTGGTCCTGATAGACTATGCCTACCCTGCGTTCTTCCGGAGGGAGGCGGCTGATGTTTCTTTGGTCAACCAGAATACGCCCGCTAGTTATCGGGACCAATCCGCTTATGGCCTCGAGCAGAAGCGTTTTACCTGATCCCGTTGGTCCGAGAAGGGCAAAGAATTCTCCAGGCTCCACCGAGAGGTCGACATCCTGAATGGAAAACCCGGGAAGATCAATGCGGAGTTTCTCGAGAGAGATCATCTCTGTTCTTTCCTTGGCAAGGAAACAACCCTGAGAAGGAGGAAAAGGGCCAAGCACACGAGAATGAGCCAGACTGCAACCGGTTGAGAATACTTCAGTCCGTATGCGGTGAAGCGCTGGTAAATCATCACCGGCGCTATCATGGGATGATAGGCAACGATGACTATAGCCCCAAACTCACTAATAGCCCTGGCCGTGCACATAATCATGCCAACCAGCATGGTTCTCCAGGCGAGTGGAAAAGTAATGCGCACAAAGGTGCTGGTCATTGATGCCCCGAGGCTGCGGGAGACTTTTTCCAGCCGTACGGGAATGGATTCGAAGCCGGACTTCACCGTATTTATGTAAAAAGGAAGCCCAACAAAAGTCAGCACCACGACAATGCCTGTGACACTTCCCATAATCCGCACCCCGAGCGCTTGCAGAATATCTCCCATCCAATGACCTCTGCCTGCCAGGCTCAGGATGGCAATACCCACAATGGGATGAGGAATCATGATGGGAAGATCTACCACGCTCTCAACAAATTTTTTGCCAAAAAACTGCTTGCGAGCCAGGAGATAGGCGAAGGGGGTACCAACAAGCAGAGAGATGAGCGCCGCGAGGCTCGAGGTATAGATACTGAGCCAAATCGAACGGACTACATCTTTGTCCTGTATGGTCTCCTGGAGGCTTTCGAGAGACGGCTGCAAAACCATCTCGAAGAGGGGCAGAAGAATGAACAGCAGAATAATGAAGCTGCAGGAAATGGTCAGCAACGAAAAGGGATCGAGTTTGTTTCGCATCTGTCAGAAGGACCATACTCCGGGTAAGACGGCGACCGACGCCCACGCAGGCCGCCGTCCATCGTATTTCAATCCTTTACCTCAACAAGCTGCTTTAGGGAAAGGGGCAGCATGTCTCGCATCTCTCCAGTGGGAACGCGGCAGGGAACAAATGGCGGCTGTCCCATCTCTTTCAGTATCTTCAAGCCGCCATTGGGATCCAAGATGTACGCCAAGAAGGCCACCGCAGCGTCCGGGTTTGGGGCTTCTTTGACGAGGGTTATTCCATAGGTGCAGGATTTGCCCGTACGGGTGATCCAGGTTCCCGGTTGCTTGCCGGTTACTTTCACCGTGGCCTGTTTGTAGTAGTCGTCATACTTGTAGTTACCGAGATTAATCTCCTCCGGCAGCTCAAGATAGTTGAGATCGTGCTGAACGGCGACCGAAAGGTATTCCCAGGCATAATCCATGTTCCCGGTTTTGAGCAAGGAGACCAACTCCACCGACTTGGGTCTGATATTCTCTTTGGGCCGATTGGCAAGCACACGCTCGTAGAGACCTGGTTTGTTGTAATGCTTTTCAGCCAACTGGATGACCATGAGACTACGATAGCCGCAAGGGTCAAGGTTCGGATCGGAGTGTCCCCACACCACTCCAGGCCGCTGCAAGATTTCATACCAGTTACCACCGTTGATTTCCTTGGCATACTTGCTTTTTTCGGTGTAGCAGAGCACCAGCTGATTGGTGGCAAAACGGATATTCCAGCTGGCTTTATCGGGAATCAATGTTTTGTCGATGACCGCAAAATCGGCAGACGCCATGATATCGGCCGGTTTGTTGAGTTCGGAAATCATGCGGGCCATTTTTGTGCTCCCGCCTGCTTCCCGCAAGACGTCAACCTTGGGATACCGTGCTTCGAACACCTTCTCCATCTTGGCAAAGGGCACGGTCAGGCTGCCTGCATGAAAGACAATTACTTTCCCTGCTGGCTCTGCCTTTGGCTGTTGAAGCGCAACTGATAGGGTGAACAAAAGAAAAAGGCAGCACGAACAAATAAAGAAGCAAACTCTCCTCATGAAGCACCTCCTCTCTGATAAGGGACTGCAGGAAAAAGTTATCCAGAAACTGGGAAAGAAAATTTTTTGACCAGGAGACTTATGTCTTATTTGACACTTATGTCAATATTGACATATAGATTAATTGCTACCAATATTGGCCAACCATGTCAAGTGAAATTTTTCGCGAGCTTCCTTCCAGCTAATAACCAGTATCTCGGCAGTCTCCAGAATATTCACTTGAGGCGATGTGTCATATTCTGTCCAAAAATTTCTGTTGACAAACCCTTCATCCTATTCTAAGAGTAGTGCCAGCTTTATGTCAGCCCTGACATAAGGAATCACTCCGAAAAGAACACCTTCTATCAAGGGTAGGGTCGGCCAGATTTGCGTATTGGCTCGTAGCAGCCGGACAAGGGCAACCGTTTGGGTGACGATAATTCTGTTATTCGAGTTGTATTGAAGGTCCTTCATGCGCGTATACATCGGTTTCGACGACACTGACACTGTAGGAGCTAGTCGCGGCACGGGTAAGGTGGCACGTTGGTTCGAGCACGAGTTGCCTGAAGGATGTCGACTTTGGGGCGTAGTCAGACAGCAGCTCCTGCGCCACCAGAGCATACTTTATACATCGCACAATAGTGCCGCTTGCATCGTTGTGGAGATGGCGGACCCCTGTCTCTTGGATGTGCTTATCACCAGGGCGGCGGAGCACCTGGAGTCGAATTCCCTCCAGGGAAGTGACCCCGGGCTCTGTGTTGCCGGTGAGTGGAACGGTAAAATCTCTGAGCTCATAGGTTTTGGGCATATGTGCACAAGGCAAGTGGTAACTCAGAGGGAGGCTCTCGAAGCCACGGCGCAAGTGCACCTCACAGGCCACGGAGGCACAAATGACGGAATCATTGGTGCTGCCGCAGCTGTCGGACTCACGGCCTCGGGATGGTGCGGCAGATTGATTGAGTTTGGCCGGCTGCGCGATTTTCCGGATATTGTTCGGGTGTCAGATCTGGAAAAATCGGATATATTCGTGGTTTCCCTTGATCGTGACGCCAAAGTGCCTGCGCCCGAGGATTTTGTTGTGACCAAAGGTTGGCTGCGACCGCGGCTTTGGGGTAATAGGGCGGTAGTGGGAGTTGTTCCCAACGGTAATGGCACTTGGGAATCCTTAGGAGAGAGGCGCAAAAAGGCACAAAGGGAGTAAATTGCTAGAGTTAGCCTAGGTGGGGTATTATTACCTTTTTTTTAAGAGGCTGCGATAGCGCTTAATGAACTTGCCGAGCGTCTGAGATTGTTTTTCCATGTGTTCTACCCAGAGTGAAAGCACTTCTGCGCCGTCAGCAGTCAAGTCATAGATGCGTTTCGCCGGACCGCTGCCCTCGGTTTCCCATTCAGAGGTAACCAGTCCGTCTTTTTCCAATTGCCTGAGATGGCGATAGACCATTCCCGGAGGAGCCTGCCCTTCCACAAACCCGAACTCCTGAATACTTTGGATTAGCTCATAACCATAGGACGGCTTGAGCAATAGGCCCATGAGAAGTGAGGGCTGAATGTAGCGTTCCCTCTTTCCCTGCCCTAACCGGGTATCTTGTCTCTTGCTCTTGATCATGTTTTTTATTGATTTATATCCTTAAAGGATATATATTTATAATACACTATAATGATTTGTGTGCATAGTGAAAAAATCGTGGTGTAAAAGGAGGTTGCCATGCCTGCCACTATCTTTGTTAGGGAAAGACGCAAGGTGGAAAAGGGAGAAAAGAAGCCTCGCTTTCGAGTTGTCGGAGTGAGCGGAGGCGATATAAAGATCTACGCCCAGCACCTGCGCAAGAAAGAGCTGGACCAACTTGCAGAAGCCACCGGCGCCAACGTCATGGTGCTCACAGCAGGCAAAGCTGAAAAGGCGGAATAAACCGGTTGGCCTCACCCGCCCATGGCCCTCTTGCCACTATTCCTTGTAAATGATCGTACCGACATGCTCTCCCTGCAAAGCTGCATGAATATGTTCGGGATGGTGGAGTGCATCAATTATCTGCAGCTCCTTGAGACACTTGGCCCGCTGGAGCAGGGTGAGAATTGGCCGCTCAATGATCAGATCATCCAGATCTAACTCCAGGAGCTCTCGGGCCGATATTTTGTCGAAGAATCTGAGTTTATCTTTTTCCTCCCCCTGGACCTTTTTCGGATCTCGATCGAAAAGTCCCTTTTCGTCTTTCAGGAAGATAAGGGAGCGGGCTCCAATGTTTTCGGCGAGAAGAAAGGCGCCACAATCAGTTCTGTGAGGTGGAATGGAGCCTATCTCAGCCGGGTGTTCAAAATAGCCATAGGGCGGAATTCCATAGGTTATTGGCAAGTAGCCGAGTTGGCAGAACATGGTCAGCTGTTCCAGATTGTCTCCGTGACCGATCTTGACCCCCCCGTGTTTCGCAAGTAATACGCTCAACATCTCCGCATTCTGCCAGGATACCTTGTCCCCCAGCTTGGAAAGTACACCCGTGGGCATGCCTAATTCGATGCCAATGCTGTAAACGTGTCTCGCCCTTGTTCCGCCACCTGTCATGAGAATGATCTTGTGCTTATTTTTAGCCTTTATGAGTTGGTCAACGATAGGCAGTGTAGCTTTGGCCCCCCGGTCGATGATGCTTTGCCCTCCTATTTTGATGACGTTGATATCAGGCTGCATACGGAAATATTCCTGCGCCTCCGTCCTCTTCAAAAATTCTTTACTTACCAGTGACTCTCCCATCAGGGGGGAATCAATGTGTAACCTCCCCGTCTCACTTTCCTCTTTGATCAATTTCGACATGTGGTCACCATTTCCTCTAACCTGAAAGTTTCGTCAAAAAGACTTCTGCTGCCCTGGCAATTTCTATGGTTACTCTTCTAACTGTAGCGCGGTACAGTTTTCTCTCCCCTTTATGGATCTGCCTGGAATCATATTTTTGAGCAGACCCGCGAACCTCATGAGACAAAAAAATCCAACTTCTGCCCACCTATCAAGGAACTGCTGGAGGACGTCGCATGAACGCGCGGGTTTTAGGCCAGTTCCTGGAAAGATCTCACCAATAGCGCATCGAGAGCAGAAAATCAAGTTACAATACGTCATTTTTAGTTTCTTGTTTTGACATGAATATCCGCTTATGGTAATAGAGTCATAAGCAAAGAATGATCAGTCAAGCCAATCTTCTGGCCCCTTCAGTTTGCCTGAGGAATGAAACAATGAAATTTTTGATGAACACCAAGGAGGTCTCTCAATATATTGGAATAAATGAAAAAAAAATATACAATCTGATCATGGCCAAGGGTCTGCCCGCCACCAAGGTTACGGGCAAATGGCTTTTTCAACGCCACCTGGTGGACCGGTGGCTGGAGCACCATACCGAAAACTATCCCCCAGCTGAGAAGACTCCGGAAAATTACCCAAACTTACTTATAATAACCGGAAGCAACGATTTATTACTAGACCAGCTGCTAGAAGTGTTTGCCCGACGCCATCCCCTACCCCTTCCTCTTTTTAGCAATCTGGGGAGCATGGGGGGAATTAGGGCACTTAAAGAGAATCTCTGTCACATCTGCTCTTGCCACCTGCTGGAATACAATGGCGACGAGTACAACTTCGCCTACGTGGAAGAAGAATTGGGAAATGACGTGGTTTTGGTTAACTTTTGCAAAAGATTGCAGGCGGTGGTGGTGCCTAAAGGAAATCCGAAAGCTATCAAGGAGCTGGCTGATCTCACCAGCGGCCGGCTGCGCATCGCCAACCGCAAGAGAGGCACCGGAACCCGGCTGCTTTTGGAGCAGGAGCTGGAGAAACAAGGTGTCAGTGGTGATCAGATTCCAGGGTACGAGACGGAATTCGCCCGTCACCTCGATGTGGCCCTGGAGGTATTGGCCGGAAGGGCAGATGCGTTAAGTGACAAATTTTCTGGGTACGATCTGAGTCTGTCGGGACAGGTTGTTTTTCGGGGATAGGAAGGAGATGACAAGATGAGGAGAAATTTTTGGTTGATGATTGCTCTGGTTGTTGTGATGCTTGCTATCAGTCCTGTATATGCCGCTGACAAGGTCATCAAGATGTCCACCACCACCAGTACGGAGAACTCCGGCCTTCTGGACGTGCTGCTGCCGGAATTGGAGAAGGATACCGGCATACAAGTTAAGGTCTTCGCCAAGGGAACGGGTGCGGCCATCCGGGACGGCATGGACGGCAATGTGGACATCATCTTCGTTCATGCCAAGGCAAGAGAGGAGAAATTCATAGCCGACGGTTACGGCGCCTATCGGTTGGCAGTCATGCACAACGACTTTGTCATTGTTGGCCCGAAAGCCGATCCGGCCGCCATCAGGGGCAAAAAGGACGCAACCCGGGCTTTGCGAATGATTGCCAGTAAGGAGGCTTCCTTTGTTTCCAGGGGGGATGACAGCGGCACCCATACCAAGGAGCAGGCTTTGTGGAAGGCAAGTGAAATTCCTTTGACCACAACCACCACCGAGATCATGAGTAAGGGTAAGAAGAAAAAGCTGTCTTTTGTGTATCCAGGTGGACTGGGTAAGTGGTACTTCTCCATTGGACAGGGCATGGGTAAAACCCTGACCTTTGCCGAGGAGAAGCAAGCATACACTCTCACTGATCGCGGGACCTACCTTAATTACAAATTCGGCAGGG
>WOR8_10007121_pt1 | contig 10670 bp, 7 predicted proteins | sample DeeMarSeWOR38_10_FD_19890 | JGI IMG/M metagenome (IMG submission 19890)
GGGGGCGCAGAGGCTGATTTGAAGAAACTAGGCACTAAACACTAGGCACTAAACACTAGGCACTAAGCACTGAGATGCGGGCACAAGGCAAGAGTAAGTAGCGAGCATCGAGTACAGGTAGACAATAACAAAGGTGAGTATCTCTTTTTTCTTCTGGCTACTGGCAACTGGATTCTGTAACCTCGCCTTGAGCCTTACGCCTTGTGCCAATTTGTGAATTAGTGCTTGACTCTAAACTGACCATATGATAATCATCTGCGGCCTGTCCAACATATTGTTCCATACAGTTACCCTCATAACTCCTTGCTCCGGATCTGAAGACCGGGGCTAATTAACCCGAAGGGAGTCCAGCATGCGTCATTACGAGATACTTTTCATCGTCTCTCCTGACAATTCCGATGAAGACCTTAAAGCCGTTGCCACAAAGTTTCAGGGTGTGATCACTGGCATGGACGGAGTGGTGACATCTTACGATGAACAGGGCAAGAAGAGACTGGCCTACAATGTCAGGAAAGAGAATAAGGGCTATTATGTGTTGATGGATTTTGTGGGATCAGCAGATATCGTTGCCGAGGTCGAACGCAACATGAGGTTGGACGATCGAGTACTCAAGTACTTGACGCTGAAATTGGCAGACGAAGTGGATCCTGAAAGCGTTGAGCCAATCAAGCCCGAGCCGCAAGAGCAACCAAAGGCAGCTGAGGCCCCGGAACCAGAGGCAGCTGAGGCTCCGGAGTCAGAAGAAGCTAAGACTCCGGAGGTCCCGGAGCCAGAGGTAGCTGAGGTTCCGGAGCCAGAAGAAGCCAAGACTCCGGAGCCAGAGGCAGCTGAGGTCCCGGAACCAGAAGAAGCCAAGACTCCGGAGCCAGAGGCAGCTGAGGTCCCGGAGCCAGAAGAAGCCAAGACTCCGGAGCCAGAGGCAGCTGAGGCCCAGGAGCCGGAAGAAGCCAAGTCTCCGGAGCCAGAGGCAGCTGAGGCCCAGGAGCCGGAAGAAGCCAAGTCTCCTGAGGCCCAGGAAAGCGAAGAGAGTGAAAAAAAGTAAGCATAATAAAGGAGTAAATGGTGACTTACAGGAATAGAAGACGGGCATTTTCTCGGCGTAAGGTTTGTCGGTTCTGCGCAGATTCGAAATTAATGATCGACTATAAAGATGCAAAAATGCTCAAATACTTTATTACAGAGCGAGGAAAGATCATCCCACGGCGGATCTCTGGAAACTGCGCTCGACACCAGAGGGAGATAAGCACGGCCATAAAGAGAGCCCGGCACATTGCACTGCTGCCATATACGACCATTCAGCCACATTAGCCCGGATAATTCCTGAATTCACGCCTTGGCGTGACTGCGACCGCGAATCTGGTCGTCCTCCCGGTCGTCCTCGGGGCTTGAAACCTGCGACGTACTGTTCAAGTACGGAATTCAATCCCGCGGTACCGCGGGATTGCCCGGTGGCACGCGCAACTTCTTCGCGCTCGCTGCGCTCCGCTCAGTCCCGCAAGCGGGTTCCCAGTTTCACGGTCTCGCGACACAGATTCATGAATTATCCGGTCTGGAGCTATGGTATCAGATTGTGTATAATACTGGCAGTTAGATCTGGTTTCGCTCTCAGTTAATTAGATATTCGCGCTCGTCCTGTCTGATAGTGTTCTTGAGATAATTCCATAGCTCCACAGTGATCGCCGAGAGTAGAACTTAGCAACTCAAATCGCTCTGGTTGTGGTCGTGAGGCAGTAGGATTCTTGGGGGCCCACAATTCTGGTCTTCCTGGAACGGAGGTTTAATCCATGAAAGTCATACTGAAAGAAGATATTCCCAAACTTGGAACAATGGGTGAGACCGTTCAGGTGGCCCCTGGCTATGGTCGAAACTACCTCATTCCTCAGGGCAAGGCCATAATGGCCAGCAGCAAGAATCTAAAGGCCCTTGAGCACGAACAGATGTTGATCCAGCGCAGTGCAGACCTGGTTCGCAAGGATGCTGAAGGGGTTGCCGGAAAAATAGAGGAATTGACCTTGACCCTTGTCCGCAAGGTGATAGACGAGGACAAGCTCTATGGTTCTGTTTCGGTGAGTGATATTTCCCAGGCACTAGAAGAGGCAGGCGTAGAGATTGAGCGTAAACTAATTAAACTAGATGAACCTATAAAGAGCTTGGGTGAATTTCAGGTCCCGGTCAAAGTCCATGCTGATGTGACAGCCCAGCTTACGGTACAGGTTACAAAAGAAGAGTAGAAAACGCCCACCCTCCACCCAAAAGCATAGACCTCTTGCATAAACGAGAGGACTAGAGTGAGCCCATGACCGATCAGGGCAGTGAACTTACCCGGGTTCCTCCTCACAACATCGAGGCTGAGCAATCAGTTCTCGGTGGCATTCTTCTCGACAATGACGTTTTACCCAACGTCTTGGAAGTTCTCCGAGGTGGGGAGTTTTACCGGGCGGCTCACCGCACTATCTTCTCAGCCGTGGCCCAACTGTTCGAGAGGAACGAGCCTTGCGATTTGGTTACGCTGAGCGACCTTCTCAGATCTCAGAAAAAACTAGAAGAAGTGGGGGGTGCGAGTTATCTGGCCTCCCTGGTGGACAGGGTCCCCTCTGCGGCCAATTCGAGCCAGTATGCCAGGATTGTCAAAGAAAAGTCGATGGTCCGCACCCTGATTAGTCGGGCAACCGAAATTGTGGCAAGCGGCTTTGACAGCAGTCTGATGGTGGAAGATCTTCTAGATAAGGCTGAGCAGGCCATCTTTCAGGTCAGTGAAGACCGCATCAACCCATCATTTTTTCCCATCAAAGATATCGTCAAACAAAACATCAAAACGCTTGAAACCCTCTATGACCGGAAGGAGATGGTGACCGGTGTTCCCACCGGTTTCACAGAGATTGACCGGCTCACTTCAGGTTTCCAGTCCGCTGACCTGATAATTATCGCTGGCCGCCCCAGCATGGGAAAGACCGCTCTTGCCCTCAACATTGCCCGCAACGCTGCGGTGGATGCAGATACACCGGTGGGCGTCTTTTCGCTGGAGATGAACAAGGCGCAACTGGGTATGCGACTGCTTTGCTCAGAGGCCAGGGTTAACTCCCAAAAGATGCGAAGTGGATTCTTGAGCGAAAGAGACTGGCCTCGTCTAACCCGGGCAGCTGGCACAATCAGCGAAGCACCAATTTTTATTGATGACACTCCAGCAATTTCCGCCCTTGAGCTCAGAGCCAAAGCGCGTCGCCTGAAGAGGGATCAAAATCTGGGGCTTGTTATTGTGGACTACCTGCAGCTAATGCGGGGATCGCACGGTAGCGAGCGGCGAGAACAAGAGATATCGGAGATTTCCGGATCGCTCAAAGCCCTGGCGAAAGAAATCGATGTGCCGGTGGTGGCCCTGTCCCAGTTAAACCGGAAAGTAGAGGAACGACACGACAAGCGACCCCAGCTTGCTGATCTCCGGGAATCCGGTGCCATTGAACAGGATGCTGATGTCATAGCTTTCATCTACCGCGATGAGGTCTACCACCAGGATAGTCCTGACCAAGGCCGGGCAGAGGTTATCATTGGCAAGCAGCGCAACGGGCCCACGGGTAGAACCACACTCACCTTTCTCACCCAATATACTCGTTTTGAAAATCTGGCATTTGAGGAAACGGGCTAAAAAGCAATCGTCCGTTGTCAGTAGTCCGTGGTCCGTAGTGTGTCGGAATCATGGTCGCACTACTGGTTGCGGGCTAGATGAAGGATGCAGCGGTGTATTGGAATAAAGACCTGGAAGCCATGTCGGAGGAAGCTCTTGCCGAGCTTCAGTTGGAAAGACTGCGGAGGACCCTGCGTCAGGCGAGTCAATCCCCCTATTATAGCAAGGTTTTTGCCGAGAAGGAAATCGAGCCGGGTAAGATCAACCGCCTAGAAGATATCCACCAACTTCCATTTACCACCAAGAAAAATCTGCGGAATCAGTTTCCCTATGGTCTGCTTTGTGTGGATTTGCGGGAGGTCATTAGGCTCCATTCATCATCGGGGACTACCGGTCAGGCGATAGTGGTGTTCCACAACCAGAACGACATCAAAAATTGGGCCGATCTGGTCAGCCGTTGTATGTACATGACTGGAGTGCGCCGGGATGATGTCTTTCAAAACCTTACCGGCTATGGGCTGTTCACCGGTGGGCTCGGCTTTCATTATGGTGGTGAGCTTCTGGGGGCCCTGACTATTCCAGCGGGCACAGGTAACACTAAACGTCAGATTCGGCTTATGCAGGAGTTCGGCACCACAGTGATCCATCTAATTCCCAGCTACGCCATGCGAATTATGCAAGTGATAGAAGAGTTGGATGTGGATCCCCGGCGTGATTTGAAATTGCGGATCGCCTTCTTGGGGGCTGAGCCCCATTCAGAAGAGGTTAGGCAGCGGGTGGAGCGGTACTTTGAGATGGAAGCTTTTAACTCCTACGGCCTTTCCGAGATGAACGGACCGGGTGTCGCCTTCGAGTGTACCGAAAAGCAAGGAATGCACATTTGGGAAGATGCCTTTCTGGTGGAGATCATCGATCCCGATACCCTTGAGCCTGTCGAGCCCGGCCAAGAGGGGGAGCTGGTTCTGACCACGCTCACCCGTGAGGCCATGCCCATTATCCGCTACCGCACCAGTGATCTCACTCGAATTCTCCCGGCAGCCTGCCCCTGTGGTAGGACTCACAGTCGTCTGGATCGGATCAAAGGTCGAACGGACGACATGCTAATCATAAAAGGCGTTAACATCTTCCCGGTGCAGGTGGAACAAGCACTTATGGAAGTCCCTGAAGTGGGGCAGAATTACTTGATTATAATGGAAAGCGTCGATGGAATGGACACCATGCGGGTGAAGGTGGAGATGCGATCCGACATTTTTAAGGAGGATATGCGCTATTTGACCCAGATGCAGAAAAAGATTACTCAGGAGCTTCGCAATGAACTTCTAGTCACACCTAAGGTGGAGTTGGTTCAGCCCAATTCTTTGCCCCGCTCGCCCGGTAAAGCGGTTAGGGTAGAAGATCGCAGAGGGCATAGAGCATAGGGAAGTGATTTCGAATTTCGGATTGGGGATTTTGAAATCATCAGGTGTGACTTCCGACCTCAGACCTCTAACTCCCGTCTCGCCGTTTCTCCCCGTCCCCGTGTCGTCCTGCTGTGCTTGGTACTTACAAAACCCACCTGCTGTGCTGGTGGTATAGTTTAGCTTTGCTTGTAAAAAGATAATAAAGACCTGACATTATCATGGTCAATGATACGAAACCGTCAAAACAAAACCTTCCCCTCCCCTGGCGGGAGGGGATAAAGGGGAGGGGGAACAATAAATAGATGCCTTCCTTTTATCTTCTTTCACCCCCACCTTAATCCTCCCCCTCAGACACTGTGTCGTAATGTCATTCCGAGGCGCGAGCCGAGGAATCTTGAATATACAAGTGTTTAATAATAATAGATTTCTCGTTTCACTCGAAATGACAAATGAGCCATAATTGTGACCCAATCTCTCAAGGGGGAGGAGAGATTTTTCTAAAGATTTTAGAAGCTCCGACATTTGGTCGAAGAGCTTAACTAAAATGAGTTCTGTTGCAAAAATCTTCGTTCCCATTTACAATTATATAAGCAAACAAAACGTAAGGAGGAGCACCAATCCGAAAAGTTTTTGGTCACACCGCTGGTCTAGGGGCTGGCTACATCAAACGACTGCAGAAATTATATCGGCGACGTCTGCCCCCCCAAGGAATAATCACCCCTGAACTCTCTCGAACCCTTGCCAGGCTCTCATTTGAAATCAACCGACAACTTGGGTTGTTGATCAACCGTAGCGGTGAGATCGAGCGGGTAATCGTGGGAGACCATCGCTCTATACTCATTCCTGCGCTGCCTCCCACCCGTGGTCACCGAGCACGTCTGCGCGGTCTTCGCTGCGTTCACACCCACCTGAACGATGAATCCCTCACTGAAGATGATCTTATGGACCTGGTCTTCTTGCGCTTCGATCTGATGGCGGTCCTGGAAGTGGATAAGCATGGAGGAGCCCGTCGTTTGCTTGCGGCTCACCTGCTGCCAGAGAACGTCAACGGCAAAGGATGGCAGCTGCTGGATCCGGTTCCTGCCTACGAGCCCAGCCTGGACTTCCTACAGCTGGTACATTCGCTGGAAAGTGAGTTCGCCCGAAAACAAGCCCTGGAAGAAGTGAAAGGCCATCAAGATCAGGCAATTCTTGTGAGTGTAACCAATGCGCCCAAAGCCGAGGCCGAAGCCTCCATGCAAGAGTTGGCAGAGCTCGCTCGCTCATCCGGTATCGTCGTTGCCGAAAGTATCATCCAGCGGCAACAGCGGGTTAACCCCAAATACCTTATGGGACGCGGCAAGCTGGGCGAACTGGTGCTCCGGGCCCTGCAACTGGGGGTAGATCTGTTGATTTTCGACCAGGACCTTAATCCTTCCCAGGTACGCTCCATTACGGATTTCACCGAACTTCGTGTTGTCGACCGGACCCAAATTATCCTGGACATCTTCGCGCAACGGGCCAAAAGCCGGGAGGGGAAAATTCAGGTGGAGATGGCGCAGCTCAAATACATGCTGCCGCGATTAGGAGTAAAAGATGACGCCTTATCGCGGCTTACTGGTGGCATTGGGGGCAGAGGTCCAGGTGAGACTAAACTGGAGATTAACAGGCGCCGTGTGCGAGATCGGATAGGCAGATTTGAGAAACATTTGGCCCAAATCAGGAAACAGCGCGGCCAGCAACGAGGATTACGGCTACGCACCGGCCTGCCCATCATTTCCATTGTTGGCTACACCAACGCCGGCAAGTCCACCCTGCTTAACGCTCTCACTCGCAGTCGGGTACAGGTGGAAGACCGACTATTTGCAACTTTAGATCCGGCAAGCCGGCGGCTCCGTTTCCCGCGCGATCAAGAAGCAATAATCACCGATACTGTCGGGTTCATTCGGAACCTGCCCAATGATCTGATGGAGGCATTCGGCGCGACTCTGGAAGAAATGCGCCATGCGAATCTCCTGCTCCACGTTATCGACGTGAGCAATCCGGTGTTTGAAAAACAAATCAGTACTGTGGAAGAGATCCTGGGGAAGCTTGAGCTACATCAGATTCCAATGTTGCGAGTTTTCAACAAGTTGGATCTGGTGCAGGAGCAAGAGTACGTGCAGAATCTGTGCAGGCGCAATCAGGCCATTGGTGTCTCTGCTCTGAATGGAGACAATCTACGATCTCTGGTTGAGGCCATGGAGGAGAGACTGGGTTTTGTGCCTGTTGGGTCGGTCGAAACCCAGTGAACTAAGAATCTGTGAATCTCGAGTTATAATTCCAAAATCCCTCAATCCCTAAATTCCTAAATCTCTTTTATTTGGATATTCGAATTTGCCCCAAACTGGGCGGTGGGAAGACCTTATGGATGGTGCCGCCTTCTCTGTATCAGGCTTTGCTTTGCGACTCGCTGTGGTGTTCGGCCAGCACTTCCCTGGCCCTGTCGATATCCTTATGGATCTGTGCTGACAGCTCTTCCGGACCAGAAAAGGCCTTCTCATCACGCAGCCGTTCGATGAAACGCACCTGGATAACCTTACCGTAAATATCCCTATTGAAATCCATGATGTGAGTTTCCACCGAGAAGGCTCCATTTTGGAAGGTGGGACTGAAGCCAATATTGGTGGCACCTTCATAACGTTGGCCGTCGATGAACACCTCAGTGGCGTAAACCCCCGGCTTGGGGGTGAGTTCATCGATGAGCTGGAGGTTGGCAGTGGGAAAGCCAAGAAGGCGGCCACCCCTGTCACGCCCCCGGATTACCTCGCCTGCTACCTGATAGTCACGGCCTAGCATCTGGCGGGTGTTTTCTAGGTCACCAGCCAGGATCAATTCCCGAATAGTGCTGGAGCTCACTTCAATGCCGTTGGCCGTGAGATCAGTAATCACATGGACTTCGAAGCTGAGTTCATCGCCCATTTTGGTTAGGCTGGGGATATCACCCTCTCGCTTGTGGCCGAAGCGGTAATCCGGTCCGACAACCACGGCCCTGGCGCCGACCTTCTTGTGGATGATATCGTGGACGAAGTCATGGGCAGATATTTGGGCGAAATCCATGGTAAACTCGACAACTATAAAAACATCAATGCCGGCGGCTTCGATGAGTTGCACCTTCTGCTCATGCGGAGTTATGAGCGGTGGTCCATTAGATGGATGAAGCACCTTGATGGGATGAGGGTTGAAAGTTATGACAACGGATTCTCCATCCACAGATTCGGCTATTTCCTTGACGCGTTGAAAGAGGCTGATGTGTCCAATATGGACACCATCAAAGTTGCCGATTGTGAGCACGGGATTGCGAAACGGGCGCCTAATTTTGTCTATACCATCAAACACTTCCATATGAATCGTGTGGACCTCCAGCTCCCAGCAGTTGTTGAAATCAAAGGCGGAACTTTACGTCTTGACAAATAAAGAGTGTAAGAATACATTAACTGCTCTCGACAGGCAACACCATTTTTGACGTGCCGAAGTGGCGGAACTGGTAGACGCGCATGGTTCAGGGTCATGTGGGTTTTAGCCCGTGGGAGTTCGAGTCTCCCCTTCGGCACCATTTAGGGGACAAGCCACCGTAAGGTGGCTTTTTTTTGCTCAAACTGAAGGAGGCTGTCGCCCGAGAGTCGCGGCGAAACAAATCCAAATAGTGATGTGAGATATGAGATATGAGATGTGGGATTGAAGATTTTAGATTGAAGATTGCAGATTGCAGATTGGGGATTGAGGAATTTCGGATTTTATTACACTCAGTGGGGCGGGCCTCTGTGCCCGCCAATAGTCCATCATGAGATGTTTATCTGTAGGAGCAAGCTCCGCTTGCGAAATAGGCTAGCTTCAAAATCCCTTATCGCAACCAAAGGTTGCTCCTACATGACGCGCATCATGTAAGTAATTCTTGTAGGAGCAAGCTCCTTCCGGGTCGTAGGCCCCTCCAGGCCGGAGGCTGCTTGCGATAAATAATAAGGATAGCTCTTCAGTCCTTTCAATTTAGGAACTTTAGACATTTTATTACATTTTAGGCATTTTCCATTCAGGCACTTTAGCTCACTTTAGTTCATTTGAGACGGTGCCTCTGTGGTAGATTTTCAATCTGGCTTAATTAGGGAGAGTGGTTTTTAGCCGCGATTCGACCTGCAAGCTGATGGCAAGTTATGTTCAGGCAACAAGCTCGTAAAGGATTGACTCTGATTTAGAACAGGCACATTCGTTGCATGGGTGTGAAGGCTGTCGGGTCACATCAATCGGAAGAGAGCCATGTTTAAGTTGGAATTGTTGCTGCAAAATTTAGTATTGAAGGAGTATGCTCTTACGGATGGAGCTGCACTGACGATCGGTCGGCAATTTGATAACGACATTGTGCTGGACGACAGGGCCGTCTCCCTCCACCATGCAACCATTCAAGTTAAAGGCCGGAAGCTGGCTGTCTTCGACAAGGGCAGCAAGAACGGCATAGTTGTAAACGACGCAAAAGTCCAATCGGCACAACTAGATCACGGTGATATTGTTATGATTGGCAAGAAATTCAGCTTCAGGGTGTCCGTTGTTCCCCAGAAGAAAAGAGATGCAACCATAACCGGAGAACAGGACCTGAAAGCCGGTGTCCTCAAGGTATCTTACTAACACTTAATTTAAGACATGTTTCATCGACGCCTCCCAACGGCCCCACCTCGCTCGAGTCACATGAGATCAGCCAGCCCCGCTTTGCGCAGCCCCTCGATGATCTTGTCTACCAAATCATCGACCTTGACATATCGGCTGATTAACGGTCGCCCTCGGGTGGCGAAATCCGGCACCAGCTTGAGCAGTTCGCTCACCGCAGCCCTGGCCTCCTGCTCTTTTCCCAGCTGGCCGAGAGCGGCAGCTCTCATTGTCGAATCCCAGAATAATTCAGGATAATTGAATTTCAAGGCTTCGGTAAAGGCATTCTCATATTCACCAAGGCTATAGTAGTGCACGTATGGCGCCAGATGAAACCAGCTGGGGTGATAGGGATTGAGTTTCGTCCCTTTTTCCAACAAGGCAAGTCCCCGTTCCCATTCCCCATAGAGCGTCAGGTGCCAGCCGGCTACCCCCACGACGTAAGGGGAGTTCGAGTTGAGTGCAATCGTCTGCTCAACGTGTTTCAGGAATGATTCCTTATCGCCTCGGTGGAAATGTACTAAACTGAGGGCGTCTCGGGCAAACTGATTCGCCGGAGCCAGTGCCACCCCCTTCCGGGCAAAAGCCATTGCTTTTTCCAGCGGCGCCTCAATCTCAGAAAACCCGAGGGCATAATTGTCGGCATGGAGGTGGCCGAGCATGGCCCAGGCCAGCCCATAGTCCGGGTCTATTTCGACAGCCCGCTCAAGGGCTTGCAGGGCTTCTTTGAATGCCTCCGGGGTCAATACGGTTTCGTAGTGGTAGAAGCGAAGGACAGCATCATAGGCTTTGAGGTCTGCAGGTGGGTTCTTGCGGAACTCAGCGGAGAGTGTTCTTGATATCAAACCATAGTGGTCGGCAACTGTTCCTATGACTCTATTGGCGATCGCCTCCTGCATTGCAATCAAGTCAGCAGCTGTCAGCTCGCGTTTGTAGTTCTCCCCCCAGACTTGCGCCCCGGTGGAGGTATCGAGTAATCGGATGGTAACCTT
>WOR8_10007124_pt1 | contig 10667 bp, 10 predicted proteins | sample DeeMarSeWOR38_10_FD_19890 | JGI IMG/M metagenome (IMG submission 19890)
GCCGGCGGGCGTCCCATCCTCGAGCCGTCGCAGCGCTCGGATGATTTGCTCGTCACTGAACTTACTCTTTCGCATCGGTCCCTCCTTCGGCCTTATGCCGAGTCTATCGAGGGCCGAGCCCGGCCTCATTACGAGAGTCGTCCTGGACCAAGTTTCGGGGGGCAGACCAGCGAGGCAGCTCTGTACTAACTCGTGGTCCGAAGAAACAGGGCAGGTCAACAGCTCATCGTGGCACTTCTTGTCACTTGGTGGCGTGCTCGCTTTCAGAGCATTTTTCGCTCGCGCAACTTTTGAGGGGGCAAAACCAATAACTAGGGGGTGAGTCGAAGGTCTGATTCAAAGAAGTCTGCGAAGCCCCCTCTCGAAGATGCGCGAAAGCCGCGGTCGTGCGACGTGTCTTCGTGCGAAATCAGCCACGTCGATTCGCCGCTGCTGACAAGACACGAGGCAGCAGGGTATTGTCGCGTGGGGCTGCGGACGTTTGATCGGCGCGTGTCGCCGCATGTGCGGGCGCTGTCCATTGGCGCCCGCATCTTGTTTGATCGAAGGGATATCGATACATGGCTCGAAACGCAGAAGGATGGACGCTTCACCGAGATCCGAGAACGCAGGTTTACACCGTCCGGTTCAGGGCTGCAGCGCGACGTTGTCATAGATCCACCGGCGAGACAGATCGCGCAGCGGCTCAAGAAGAAGCTGCTCGAATCGTCCGAGAGGTGACGCTTGGCCCCAAATACGAAAGACCTTCGTCAGCGCCGGACATGCCGCTTACGGACCTCTTCGGAAGCTGGTTGGCTGCGATGGGGGCCGAGGTGTCGAAGGACACGGTCCGTTGCTGGGAGACGTACGCTGCCGCGCACTTCATCCCGTTCTTTGAAACCGGGGAGGGGCTCTGTTCGGAGGCCCGTCTCGCCGACTACATGCGTTACCGGCTCACACGGGTGAAGCGGACGACGCTGAAGAAAGAGCTAAGCGCGTTGAATCGACTATTCGACTGGATGCTCGAGCAGAAGCTGTTCGGCACCAAACCAGCGATTCCGAGGATTCCGAGACGCGCTACCGGTACGGCGCATCCAAAGGGGAAACGCGAGACGGTGACGCTTACGCCTGAGGAAATGGACGCCATCGTGGCCCAGCTCCCGGTGCGTTCGAAGCTCGGGTATCCGATTCGGGCGTACTACGAGGTGATGCGAGAAACAGGGCTTCGGCCTTCGACGCTTCACCGGCTGACTGCGCCCGACGACTACAAACCTGGCGCTCGATACCTGACCATCCGTGAAGACGCCGACAAAGCACGATATGGGCGCGAGCTCCCCCTCTCAGCTCGCGCCCGGGCAGCCCTCGATTCGGCGTGTCCCGACCAGGGTGCGATCTTCCCGAAGTTCGACGGCCGTCACACACTCCGAAAAGCCGCGCTCGCTGCCGGGCTCGAGCCCGAGCGCGCCAACAAAGTCAGCGCCTACGACCTACGGCATAGCCTCGCGACCGAGCTCACCGAGCGCTCGGGCAACCTGGTCGGCGTCGGCTACCTGCTCGGCCACAAGCACGTCACGACCACGAACCACTACGTGCATGCCCGCCGCAAAGCCGCCGAATCGGTCCTTTAGGGACACCGATTGGGACACCAGGAGCAAGGGCTCCTCGGTCCACCGTCTAGTGGTGTAGCGCAACTACCCGAAACCAAAGGGTGCGGAAGAGAGGACTCGAACCTCCACGGGTATTACCCCACTAGATCGTTGGGGTCCGCGACCGGCGAGGGACATCGTCTCCATGCTCGAGCCGACGAAGTCTATGTTGCGGGGGAGCGGATCGGCAATATCAGCGGGGGGCTCAACTGCTCCAGCGGGTCGGAAGGCCCTTGCCCGCTCGTCGGCGTGTATTCCGGAAGCGGCCAAGTGCAGTGGAACGGGACTCCGCTCCACTACGCGCTCAACGGTTGGGGGATGAGCGCCGTCTACGACATCAGCGACTTGACGATCCCGGAAATCGAGATTTGCGAGAATCCTCCTTGCCCGCCGGCCGAGGATATCCACTGGTGGTTTGTTGGACAACGTCTCGGGGTGAGCCCGCGACCGCAGATCGTGTATTGCTTTCAGGCGACACCATTGCTCATTTCGTGCCAAACGAGCATAGGCGCGAGCTTCGACAAGGCGATGTACGATGGCTACCGCTTTGTTGGGGTGGAGGTGCCCGTGAGTAGCGGCGGTCTGATGATCGCTGATCCAATCTACAACACGGCGGTTTTCGGCCTCCAAGAGGGAGCGCAGGCCACGGTCAAGGTCGACCCTGACAGCGATCCCGACAATGTCGTTCCAGATGGCGTGCGCTCAGGTCCCTTTGACACGACTCTGCGCGGGTCGTTTGCGACATCCTGCAACGCGGTGATCGAGTACGGGACCTTCGGTTCTGTGCTTTGCGAAGCCCCTGACGTCGCCTCCATTGGCTGCGAAGCCGGCACCCCTTGGACCTGTAGCGTTCTATTGACAGGGGACGACTTCCTGCACGGGACGGTCGCGGGACGTCCGCTCTTGGTTACGCCAGACAAGCTCTGGGTGCACGCCACGGGGGCCACTTCGGATCCTGAAGGGTGGGTGCCTATCGACTTCAAGCTCGAGGCGCGCGTCACTCTAGCGGCGGTCGCAGGAGACAGTGGCCAGTGGTACGTGCTTGCGAACGACCGCAATACGGGTGACGTCAGGGTGTTCAGATTCACCTGGTGAGCGATGCGAGAGTGAAGGCTTCGCGTCGAACGCATCGACTCCGACGATTGACTAATCTGAGGGCGCTTCCGGATCCGTTTGAGGGGCCGGTTCGGGCGCCTGCTCGGGCGCGGCCTCGGCGGGCGCTTCGCCTGCGGCTGGAACCGGCGCCTCGGCAGGGCCCCGCTTCTTGTCTTCTGCGTCGGCCCACTTCTTTGCATTTTCAGCGCGCTCGCTCGAAGCCGGGTGTGTGGCCTTCAAGGAATGCTCAATCTCGTCGCCCGCAAGCGCCCCGAGCTTCAGAAACGCGGTTTGCATCGCGTGGTAGTCGTAGTTGTGCTTCAGCATGAACCGAAAACCGTATTCGTCCGCGCCGGATTCATCGTTGCGGGAAAACTTGGCATTGAGCACTTCTTCGACAAACTTTCCAAGCTCGCCTTCAGCGATCACGGAGGCGGAGCCCGTATTGGCAATGGCGGCATCCCGCCCAGCGGACACCGAGTAGGCCTTTTGGTATTGTTTCTTGGTGTGCTTGAGTTTGACGTGACCGGTCTCGTGTCCAATGACGGCGCGTAGCTCGTCATCCGTCATCAGGTCCATGAGGCCAGCCATCACACGAATGCTGCCATCCGGGGTGGCAAACGCATTCACGTCTCTCACGAGATAGACCGCGAAATTCAAATTGAGACCGTCTTCGTGATCGAGCCCTGAGACAAGTCCGGCCAACCGCTCCGAATAGACGTCGCCGCTCCTCGACACGGGGTTGTTGGCATCCATGTAACGGACCGATTGCAGTGATAGCTGCTGGACTTGTTCGTCCGTAAGCACAGCCGCCTGCCCCATCTTCTTGACGGATTCGATGTTCCCTCGCCGGAGAATCTTGCCTCCAATTTGGGCAGCGGCCGCCGGCGGCCAAGAGAGAACGCACACCGCAAAGAGTACGATTATGCCTGCCGTATTTCGCAGCGCCGACATGGGAACACCCCAGTAAGGCACCGACGCGGCGCGCTCGTCAAGTCCGCTATTGCGCATCGAGCCCTCTGAGCGCTTCTTCGGCGCGGGCCTTGGTCTCTGGGTGCCGCGCAGCACGTTCGAGCCATCGCTTTGCATCGTTCTTGCGGCCGAGGACGTTGTAGCAGCGGCCGACGGCGAGCTGTTCTTCGGGGACGGGCTCGTAGTCCTTGTTTTGGCTCAGCAGTTTTTCAACGACCGACACCCGTGCCCGGCAAATCTTGCGCTCTTGCTCCGTCGCGCCCGCCGCTTGCTCGCCCCCGGAAAGCGCTTTGGCGCTGCCGTTATCCCGCGGAGAACCTTTGGCGAACGCCTCCAACTCGGGTCGTTCTTGTTCGGGCTTGGGCTCGTCCCTCTTGGCGGGGGATTCCTTGACCGCCAATGATGGAGCTTCATCGCGCGGTTCCTCGACGGCGCCGGACTCGCGCCTGGGAGGCTCCTTTCGCCGGGTCCTACGCCGCCGTTCCACAGGGGGCGCTTTCTGTGGCTTCGTCTCCGCGACTTCGACGCGCTCCTCGGCCTGTTTGCGGACTTCGTCGGACTGCGATGGCTTTGCAGTGTCTTCGGACTCTGCCCGTTCTTGCGTCTGCTCTTCGACCGAGGCCAATTGCTCCTGATCCGTTGCACCGGTGCCGGGCCCGTGTCGTTCGCGAACCGCCCATGCACTGACACCAACCACCAGGAGTGCGACGGCGGCCATCGCCCAAGGCTGCGATTGCATGAACCGCCTCGGGAATGAAATCACGGTCGCAAAGCCGGTTTCGGACTCACGCGCGGGCCGCCCGTCGCCATTTTGACCTTGATCAAGCGAGGCCGCGTTCGCGGGAACGACATCGGCCTTGGTTTGCTGCTTGACTCGCTCGAGCACAAGCCTTCCCGTGGTCGAGAGGGCATCCGGATCGAGCGCGGCCTCCATCTTCCTGAGCGACTGAGCGATCTCAAAGGCTTCGATGCGCCCGGCTTCGTCGAGCTCCTCCCAAGCGGGATGCGCGGGTACGCCTTCTTCGCTCGACGGTCGCCAGGCCGAGGCGGCTTCTTCGATCCGCGCCTTGCGCTCTTCCTCGTCCATCAGCCGGCGGCTCCTTCCAGGCTCACGCCGTTTTCCGATAGACACTGTGCCAAGAGCTTGCGAGCCCGGGTGAAGTTCTGAAGAAACGTGTTCTTGGTCATGTTGAGCTCAGCGGCCAGGTCCGTATCGGACTGGCCTCCCCGCGACGAAAGCCGCAAGTCCAACGCCTGTCGCGGTTTGGGCGGAAGCTTCTCTCGGCACACCTCGATCACGCGCCGGAGCATGGGGTCCGGAGGTTGCGGGCTTTGTCCGTCAGATGCTTCATTGAGCCGGCGTTCCATCGCATCCGTGGCGACCGGCTTGGAGCGCTCGCGGCGCACTTGGCTAATCGCGAGGTTCTTCGCGATCCGGTAGGAGTATCGGAGCAGCGTATTGGGCTTTGTGTCGCGCTCGAGGCGCGGTGCTGCTTGCCAGACCCGAAGAAGGGTTTCTTGGAGTACGGCTTCGGTGTCGACCTGCGCGGCGAAGCTCCGGAGGCTCGCTCGAATCGTCGGCTCGGCGTGGCTGATCCAGCACGCAAACGCGCCCTCATCTCGGTCCACGATGCCTTTCAGGTGTTCGTCCAGGTCCACCAGTCGATTCCACGCAAAGGGCCCGGCACGACGGCCGCCCACGCCGGGGACGACACCAGCATGCCAACCCACAAAACCGTAATGACCCGGAGTCTCTAAAAAAACGACCGCCGGTGAGTGCACTTTGTATCCCTTCGGCAAATAGAATGGAACTCACAACTCAACGCGCCAGAGCAGTGATTGGTGACATCGGCACGCGAACTTCTCTTCGCCCAGGTGGGCTATTTCGCAGTGGCAGGAGCCGCCTGGCCGCCCCGCTGCAGTGCTTCGGCCTCGTTTTTGACACAATCGACGATGTCCCTGTCACTGCTGAACTGGTTCGAGCAACGCTCGACTGTGGGCGCCCCGCCGCCGGAAATGCTTGCCGCCTCGACGCACTTGATGGCGAAGCTTTTCATGCGGGAGACGCCGTCGCAGGCGGCGACCACGCCGCTGACATCTACTGGGGCGGCCGCGACGGTTTCGATGCAACGGAGGGGGTAGTCCCAGTAGCCGGCGAATCTCGAAGCACATTGCGACAGCTCGATCCCGGTATCGAAGACCGCACCAGCCACCGCGGTTTCGCACGCACGCAGGGCAGCGCCCGCAAAAACCTGGTCACATGAGCGCGGCTCGGCGGGCGGACTCGAACTTGCGCACCACCAGACCAAGAGGACCGCGACGGCGGCGAAAGAGAGAAGGACGATACGGACTCTGCGCCGCGCAACCGGGGGCTTGGGGATTGGCGGCCATGCGCTGGCTCGCGGAAAGACCGGAACCTCGAAGCTCGACGCAGGGTCAGCGTCCTCTGCAGGCCCATCGGTTCGCGGTCTTCGCAGGGACAACGTCACGAACACCAAGAACCCTACGAACACGATTGGAGGGCCCAACATGAGGGCGTAGATCAGCCAATCGAGCCAGCCACCCTCATCGATGAACGCGAAACGATGGGCCTCTCGGACGCCGAATGCGAGCCAGAAAAGCGCCATCGCCCAGACGACGCCTGACAGGACGCCGCCACGTTTCATGGGTTCCCGCGCTTGCCTTGAAGCACCGACCCAGTCCGGCCGGGAAGTCCAAGAAGGAGGCTCTTCGGGCTTCCGGAGATGACTCCGAACCGCGGAGACGAACGCCACGACCGTCGCCATGCCGGCGAAGCCGACGAGCAAATCGAGCTTGCCGCCGGAGTGCCAGAGCGAGACCGCCAGGCAGCACCCAAAGAACGCCGTTCCTAGCCAGTCCATGGAATCGTCACCATCGCCCTGAGACAATTGCTCGCACGGAGCTCAGCGTATCACGATCGACCATCCGTCCATTTCGGTTGTCACCAATCGGCCGGTATCTGCGTTCTCCCCTTGAAAGTCCACACAGGGAGGAGACCACCATGCTTCGGAAGACACTTGCGACGACTCTTTTTGTGAGCCTATGCATTCATGGATCGGCGCCAGACGCGCTGGCCCAGGAACCATCGAATCGAGAGGCGCAGACCTCTCTCGCCGCAACGAATGCGATCCTCGACGCACCTCGGTTCGCAGAGCATGGGTCGCTCGAGACCCTCGAACGAAAAGGCCGATGGATGACGTCGTGGGGCGTAGCGAGTCTGGGCGTCGGTGCAGGGCTGATTGCGGGCTTCGGCGGCTGGTCCGTCGCTTGTGCTCGAAATCCTGGGTGCGACTACGTCGGTGGCGCTGGCATGCTGCTCACCGGAAGCATCTTGCTAACTGCGGGAGCCATCCTTACGCCCATGGGCGTGAAGCGGAAGCGCTGGGCTCGCAAGGGAAGAGAACGCGAGCTGCAGGTATCGGTGAGCCCCACAGGCGTGTTGCTCAGCGGGAGCTTCTAGCCCCGATGCAGGGGCTCCTTCTGTGACCCGCATCCGTGCGCGGCCGTGAGCTCGGTTCGCCGCCTCATGGCTGCGCTTGCTTCCGCTGGGCACGATAGCGCCGTGCCACCCAGCCGATGAATTCGGTGATCATGATCCAAGAAGCAGTGGCTCGAACGCGCACTTCGCCATCGGCCTTGTCGCGCACGACGTAGAAGAGGACTGCCAGGAGAACGCACCATACCAAGGCTGGGATGCCTACCTTCGTCCAGAATCGCGCAGCAGGGGGTTCCGGTTCGGTGCGGACAGGCAATCGGAACAATGCGCGAAGCGCTTCCCCGGCCCAGGGAAATGCGATCAACGGAAAAGGGCCGCGGTTGACCGACCCGGCAAAGCCGAAGAACACATAGAGGACGGCGCGTTTGAAATCGGTGGCGACCGTAAGTGCGACGAAGCCGAGGAGCAGCCTAGTCCCTTCCACGATGGGGCCGGGCACCATCTCGATGGGCGCCCACGACAGCGACATCAGCGTCAACCCGTAGAGGGTCCGTCGTCGTTGCCCCAGCAATGTGAGCGACCCTGCTGCTATGAGCGCGCCGACCCAGAGCGCTTCTGCCCACCAAGGGCGCACTCCATTGGAGATCAGGCCTAGGCGCCGTGCTCCCGTCAACGCCAACATCAGCACGAGCGCAGCGACAACTCCGAGGATCACGGAGCCTCGCCACAAGTCCTCCGATTCTTTCTTCTCGGGGTCGCGTGTCCAATACTCTACGGTGCGCGGGTCGATTTCGTACAATCGAACGCCCGGATAGTCGTGGTCGAGCTCGTCGACGAGACTGCGAAAGCCCTCGGCCCAAGTTGCCTGCGCCCAGAACGACAGCTTGACCCGTTCCGCATCCAAGGTCTCGCCGTCGAACGGGAGCAGGAGAAGCCTCATCATGTGGTGACGCTTCGAGGACGTGCCGTCGCTCCGCAGCTCGCGCCGGATACGCGCGAGGCTGGCCCGTGCCTGCAGGCGCTCGGCCAGATACCCACGATCCCTCCCGAGGTGCTCATGCGCGACGCTCCGAAGCCGAGACGACCAATCGAAGCCTTCATCCGCCGCTTGCACCAGGGACCACGGAAGTTCAAGCGGTGCGAAGGAAACCAGCCACTCCGCGAGCTTCAACTCAAACCGGTGGCGTGCATCCAAGCCCCACGTGGCGCTCTTCGTGAGTAACTCGTGCAGAGCGTCGGTTGCCGCGCCTTCACCCCGCTTGGCATACACTTCGCTCAATTCGATGATCGGGTCCACAGATGGAACGTCACCGCGGTCGAATCTCTGGGCGAATGGGCGAACCAAGAACGGGACCGTCGACTTGCGGGGCTCGTCCTCTCGAACGTCGTCCGGCGTCGGGGAGCTGTGCATCGGATCCTGGTCGCCGTGCTCGCCGTTTACGTCGGGTTCCGCTCCCTCATCGATCGACGCGAGGGCGCTTTCATAGGCTTCACGGAGACGCTGAAACCCTTCGGGATCGTCCTCCGGGTGAACCTCCTTGAGCCGCAGGGCGTAGGCGCGTTTGATCGCACGACGGTCGGAAGTCGGGGAAATTCGAAGCTCCCACCAGACATTCACGCCTGCTCCCGCTACGCCAGGAAAGGATCGGTTTCGATCCGTTCGAGCCATTCAGCAAAACCGCCGCGGAATGCGGCCACGGCCTCGTTGTCTTGCGTGTCGAGCACTTCTTGGAACCCCTGGATGCGTTCGGAGATCGCTTGGCGCACCTCCCCAAGGTGTTCTTCGTAGAGCCTCTCCGCGCGCGCCATCAGCCCTCGATTCTCGTCTCGCTCCCGTGGATGGATCTTCAAGTCGGCGAGCGCTTTGAAACGCGCCTCTATCTCTTCGCGGGACAGGACCCCTGGGTTGTCTTCGATCAGGAGGCGGCGCGCATCCTTCGTTCCAACCAGAGTGGTTTCGACTTCTAGGATGCCGTTGATGTCGTAGGTGAAGCGGACGTCAATCGACACCTCGCCCCGTGGCTTCGGCGGGACGGCAAGCTTGAGCTCTCCGAGTCGGATATTGTCGGCAGCGAGCCGGCTTTCACCTTGAAACACGTCCACCAAGACGGATTGCTGATCGTCGTAGGCAGTGCAGAGTCGCTCGACTCGGCTTACAGGGACGGTGGAGTTGCGCTCGATGATCGGAAGGTAGTGCCCCTCGCTGTGTCGGCCATGCTTGTCCCGACGCACGACGGACGTGCCCAAGGTATACGGGCAAACGTCCGTCATGACGACATCCTTGAGCGCCGCGTCTCTCGACTTGAGGCCAGCTTGAACAGCAGCGCCAAGCGCGATGGTCTTGTCCGGATCGATGTGACTGGACGGAATCCGACCCAGCAAGCGTGCAACCAGCTCTCGCACGATCCGCATTCGGCTTGCACCACCGACCAAGACGACGTCGTCGAGCTCGGACGCGCGAACCTTGGCGTCACGGAGCGCGCGCTCCATGGGAGCACGCAACTTCTGCAGCAAGGGCTCGGTCAGCTCATGAAAGGTGAGATCGTCGATCTGCCAGTCCAATCGCGTGCCGCGATACGGAATACTGACCGTCGCGCGTTCCTTGGACGTGAGCTCATGCATGGCCCGCGTCGCGCTCGCGTAGAGCAATCCGCGCAGAGCGGGGTCGTCGAGCAGCTCGCGCTTGTCATGATGGTGCACAAAGCCGTCCATGATGCGATGCACGAAGTCCTCGCCGCCGAGGAAGTTGTTGCCAGCACTCGCACGGACCTCCATGACATGGTCGAAGAGCTCGAGCAGCGATACGTCGAACGTGCCTCCGCCAAGGTCGAATACGAAGAACGTGTGATCGGCGCCGCGCTCTTGAAGCCCGTAGGCAAGGGCAGCAGCGGTCGGCTCGTTCAGCAATCGCTCCACCTTCAGTCCGGCGAGCTCACCGGCGATTCGCGTCGCTTTTCGTTGCGCATCGCTGAAGTACGCGGGCACCGTGATGATCGCCTCGCCAATAGGCTCCCCTAGAAAGACCTCCGCATCCGCTCTCAGCGACTTCAGCACAAGGGCAGAGAGCTCCTCAGCGCGGAACAGCTTGTCACCCAAGCGAAGTTGGCGGGGCGTCCCCATGTAGCGCTTGAACGCCGCCGCCGTCAGCTCGGGATGTGTCACCAGTCGGTCTCGCGCCGCTCGGCCCACAAGCAACTCGCCGTTGTCGTCGAGGCCGACCACAGAAGGAGTCAAAGCCTCGCCGTGGACATTGGGAATGATTTCGGCGCGCCCGTCGCGAAAAACGCTCGCGAGGCTGTTCGTCGTCCCGAGGTCAATCCCGATGATCATGAGGGCCGGAATCGTACCATTGGTTTGTCGATTCGGGATAGGGTGGCGCATGCATAAGTGGCAGAGACCGACCGTCTCTGCAGTTTCATGGGCGAGAACCCCTGACTAACTACTCGACTACAAAGTGACTGACTTGTCCGCCTGGTGCCATTGTGCCCGAAAGCTTGATGTTGTCACTTCCGTCGGGA
>WOR8_10007126_pt1 | contig 10664 bp, 9 predicted proteins | sample DeeMarSeWOR38_10_FD_19890 | JGI IMG/M metagenome (IMG submission 19890)
TGTTTGTCCAGCGATTCCTTTTCGAGCATCACCTGTCTGCATCCACCGCAGGGGGAAACCGGCGCCGACTGCGGGGAGCCATTCATGAGCGCCACAACGGCCATGGAGGTCACCGCCTGACCCGGGAACCTGGCACCTGCATAGAACAGCGCCACACGTTCGGCACACAATCCGGACGGATAGGCAGCGTTTTCCTGGTTGTTCCCGGTGACGACCGTGTCATCCTGCAGCCGCAGAGCCGCACCCACCTGATATGAGGAATAAGGGGCATAGGCCTTCCGGGCTGCATCCATCGCCCCCAAAACCAGCTCCCTCTGTGATTCGGAGAGTTCCTCCAGGCGGTGATATTCTATATATTGGAACTGAGAAGTTTGCCTCTTCATGCGCTGCTGATTTGATCTTAAATTTACAGTTTTTACGGCTCACACAAGATAATGTTTTGAACCACCGTTGGTAAGAAGGGCATTGTTAAAAACTATCAGAGGGAAATGAGATCCGACGCCCTATTTTTACAGTGTGGATCAGAGGGAAATCAGAAGGTGTGAAATGAGCATAAGAAAATGGATATGGATCCTGCCGGTCCTGTTCTTTCAGGGATTCCTTTATGGACAGAGAAGCAGCGAGTTGAGCCGGGAGGAGTACGTGAGTACCTATGCATCCCTGGCCATGAGGGAAATGTCGAGGGTAGGGATCCCGGCCAGCATCACCCTGGCCCAGGGATGCCTCGAATCGGGGAACGGGAACAGCAGGCTGGCAAGGGTGGCCAACAACCATTTTGGTATCAAATGCCACGAGTGGGACGGCAAGAAGATATATCACGATGACGACCGCCGGAACGAATGCTTCAGGGTATATGCATCCGCTTATGAATCCTACCTGGATCACTCCGCATTTCTGAGCACCAGGAACCGGTATGCATTTCTTTTTGAACTCGATTCGGACGATTACAAGGGATGGGCACGCGGTCTGAAAAAGGCAGGATACGCAACTGCCAGGCATTATGACAAACTGCTGATCGAGATCATTCAGGATAACGAGCTGTACCAGTACGACCGCCTGGTGCTCAGCGGTGATTTCGAAGAGGCTGATCTGGCCGAACAACCAGCCTCCCGTTCCAGGAGAGACAGGGCTGCTGCTTCAACGGCAGCAGCCTCCTCAGCCTCCATGAGGGAGATCAGGCTCAACAACAACGTCGAATATGTGGTGACGGAACCAGGAGACACACCGGAGGCACTCAGGAATGAGCTGGACCTTTATAAGAACGAGATATACAGGTACAACGAACTGGAGCCGGAAGTTGAGCTGCAGCCGGGACAGATCATTTATTTGCAGCCCAAACGGAAAAAGGCAGCCCGGGGCAATGAAGTTCATGTGGTCCAGGAGGGTGAGACGCTTTATGAAATTAGTCAGAAATACGGGATGAAACTGAGTTCGATATACAGGTTCAATCAGCTGGTCGAAGGTCAGGAGGTTCCGGCAGGAACCCGGCTATACCTTCGCAGCAAAAGAAAGGAACCCCTCCTGAAGCTGGAACCCCTCGAGGAGGAGGAGGGGGAATCGATGCAATTTCAATTCGACGAATAACAACTAGGCACCGGCAGGTTCGCTTACCAGGCCGTAGTAGGAGATGGCTTGCCTGTTCTGGCTATTTACGGTGAGTGTTCCGTAGCCGCCGTTTCCCACCTGAAATGTAATATTGTACCTGTCCCTCCCTCCGGCGATGGTAAAGGTCACTGTCAGCGTATTCTTTTTCGTGTTTTTCGTCAGCTGGAAATTTTCCGGAGTGCCATTGAATTCAATTCCTCCGTCCCCTCCGTAGGATGCCTGGTAGGCCCTGCCGAAATAGGGAAGGGAGGCTTCATAGTTCCCGTTCACCGCCTTCATGGTATAGGTGGTGGTGGCCTGAATGGTCCTGGCGCCGGTCGGGCTGATGCTTTGCACCGTATAAATGAAATTGCCCCCTTCGATCATTGCAGCCACCTTATCCAGTTCAGCAGCGCGCTGCTCATTCCTGGAAGCTTTGTTCCCGCTGCCCTGGCTGGAGGATACCGCGCATCCTGTGGTGATAAAAGCCAGGAGCATGACCGGGATAAATGCATTTTTCTTCATCGATTTTGCTTTTGAGGTATGTGCAGTATGTAGTGTATTAACATACTAAATTTCCTGTTGTTCACACCAAGATAACGAAAAACCGGAACGGTGTTAAAAAAATGTTAATGTTTTTGACAATCAAAACTTTACAAAAACAAACAGAGACCATAAATTTGTATGAAAACCGGAACATGTCAGCACCAGAGAGTCCCACGGCCAGAATGATCCTGCCTCCGGACGGCAAACAGACCAGGATCGATTTTTTTAAGGAGAAACCCATCAGGAAGCATACCATCGACTGGTGGCACTCCATATCGTCACTTTTCAGGCACCACGACAAGCCAAACGGGCCGGATCTGGCATTTTATGACCAGCAATTGCAGAAGGAGGGATACTCTGAAAAGTCACGAAAAAGCTACCTGTTCATGATGAAACGATTCTTTGATTACTACCCCGGAATGGACGGCAACCACATTACCATGGGCGAGATTGAAGACTACAACTATGAGTTTTTTGTCTCGGGCAGGTACTCACGATCCTATCAGCTCCAGTTTATCAATGCCCTGAAGCTCTATTTCCTGCTCACAAAGGGGGTGGAACTGAACCTGAAAGATCTCAGGAAAACCGGTACCGGCCGGAAATAATACGGGTTCCTGCAAGGAATTCGGCAACTCCCATTTTCCGCTTCCCTTCCAGCTGAATCGATTCCACGAGCAGGATTCCGTCGACCAGTGAAACCTCCAGGAATTTTTTGCCGTCAGTGGTGAGGGTACCTGGCGGATGTATAGGGTTAACTTCCTGAAATGATGCCTGGTAGATCTTGCAGATCGGCTGCTCCGGTTCTCCTTTGTCCAGGACGGTGAATGCACCCGGGTAGGGGCTCAGTCCCCTGATCAGGTTCACTATGCTCCTGCCCTGAAGGTTCCAGTTAATCCGGCAGTCCTCCTTGTGGATTTTGGGAGCCCTCTTCAGTTCGGTTGCAGGAGAGAGCAACTGATCCTGGGGCTTTGCCTCCAGGGTACCATGTGCCAATCCCCTGGTCGTCCGGATCACCAGGTCTGAGCCTGTCGCCATAAGGCGGTCATGCAGTTCCCCGGCAGTTTCCCCCTCCAGTATTTGTACTTTTTCCTGGAGGAGGATATTTCCGGTATCGATCTGGTGATCGATCAGGAAGGTAGTTACACCGGTTTCTGTTTCTCCATTCATGATGGCGTGCTGGATGGGTGCTGCACCGCGATACTGGGGCAGGAGGGATGCATGCAGGTTGAATGTTCCCAACCGGGGAATGCGCCACACCGCCTCGGGAAGCATCCGGAAGGCCACCACAACCTGGATATCCGGACGGAGGGCCTCCAGTTGCCGGATAAACCCGATATCCTTCAGGTTCTCCGGCTGGAGTACTTGAATTTCAGGATGTTGTTCAGTTATGTACTGTTTTACAGCCGGCTGGCTGATCTTCTTTCCCCGTCCTGCAGGACGGTCCGGGGCCGTGATGACCGCCACGACCCGGTATCCCTCTTCGATGAGCTGCTTCAGGGGTGCCACCGCAAATTCGGGTGTACCCATATAGGCGATGCGGATCTGATCAGGTTCCATCTTGAACGGGGTGATCGTACCTGGCGATGTTGAGGAAATGGCCCATCTTATCCCTTTTGGTTTCCAGGTAGAACTGATTGTGCTTATTTGCAGGGATCACAAGCGGTATGGTCTCCACGATTTTCATTCCATATCCCTCCAGCCCCGCCCTTTTCACAGGATTGTTGGTGATCAGTCTGATGTTCCGGATCCCCAGGGAATGCATCATTCCTGCACCGATCCCGTAATCGCGCTCATCCTCCCTGAATCCAAGTTCGAGGTTGGCTTCCACTGTATCACGTCCCTCTTCCTGAAGTTTGTAGGCTTTCACTTTGTTGTACAATCCGATGCCGCGTCCCTCCTGGTTCAGGTAGACGACCACCCCTTTGCCTTCCTGCTGGATCATCCGCATGGCTTCATGCAGCTGGACACCGCAATCGCATCTGTAGCTCCCGAAAATATCACCGGTTACACATGAGGAATGAACCCGGACAAGCACAGGATCGTTCTCATCCCATTTTCCTTTGACCAGGGCCACATGTTCCATCCCGTTGGACTTCTGGATAAACGGGATCAGGTTAAAATCCCCGAACTCGGTGGGGAGATGCACCTCGGTACCCTTGATAATGATACTGTCTGTATTGAGCCTGTAAGCGATCAGGTCCCGTATGGAAACGACCTTGAGGTTGAACTCATCGGCGATTTCCATCAGCTGGGGCAACCGAGCCATGGAACCATCCTCGTTCATCACCTCCACCAGGACCCCTCCCGGTTTCAAACCGGCCATGCGGGTAAGGTCCACTGCGGCTTCCGTATGACCTGCCCGGCGGAGAACACCCTGCCGTTTGGCTTTGAGCGGAAAAATATGTCCGGGTCTGGCCAGGTCATCTGGTCTGGTAAGGGGATCCACCAGGGAGCGAAGGGTTTTGGCCCGGTCCGAAGCTGATATACCTGTGGTGGTTCCGTGCCCGATCAGGTCCACAGAAACCGTAAAAGCAGTTGCGTGGCTGCTGGTATTATTGCTAACCATCTGGGGAAGATCCAGCTCGGCACAACGTTCTTCTGTCAGTGCCGCACATATCAAACCCCTTCCGTGCATCGCCATGAAGTTGACCTGCTCGGTGGTGATCAACTCGGCTGCGGCAACAAAATCGCCTTCATTCTCCCGGTCCTCATCATCCACCACAATGATGCATTTTCCCTGTTGAAGTTGTTCCAGTGCCTCATCGATGGGATCCAGTTTAATACCGGCTTCTTCTTGTGGGTTGCCAGACATTGCTTCTAATACCTCCCAGATACCTGATAAATCCTGCAAGCAGGGCCAGGTTCATTAATACAAAATGTGAAATGAAACGCAAAGGTACTGCATGAATTTTAAATAACCTTAAGAAAAGATCAAGAAGAGGTATGGCCAGTACCACACCATGAAGGATGGCCAGGATCCTGTAGAGTGGCAATTGGAAGCCCAGCACCAGGGAGCTGCCCAGGGTAACCATGACCAGAAAGGGTACGATCCACCGGATCACTTTATGTGAGAGAAAGCAAAAGGGAACGCCTGGCGGACCGGTAAAAGCCATCTTCCCGAACACGGCCAGGTTCTGAAAATTTCCGGCAGATATCCTCTTCTTTCGCCGGAACTCCTCCCGGAGGCTGTTGGAAACGTCTTCATATACCTTCGCTTCAGGATTGCTGATGCAGCGATAATCCTGCTTCAGTACCGACATGTTGATGTAGAAATCGTCCACCAGGAAGTTATCCGGAACGGGTCTGTAAAGTGATTTCCGAACCGCATAGCATCCTCCGAACGGGCCCATCATTGATCCCCAGATCACGCTTTCGTGGTGTTTGATCCTCACCTCCCGGCTGATGTAGTAGCGTTCCTGTTCAGAGATCCCGTCTTTTTTAAGGTGGGTGTTGATCATCATCGTATCCACCAGGCCCACCGAGGGATGATCAAAACCTGATACAACCTCGGTGATCGTCCGCTCGTGAAGCATCACATTGGCATCAGTAATGACCAGGATCTCTCCTTCGGCTTTCTCTGCCAGGTGGTTGATCACTCCAGGCTTTCCGGTCCTCTGCTCAAATATGAAGGTGCGAATGACCGGATGATCGGCAGCCAGTTTTTCAAGCTCCTGGCTGGTTCCATCCGTAGAGGCATCCGATCCTATCAGGACTTCCAGGTTATCAAGGGGATACGCTCCCTTCAAAATGGTTTCCACCTTGCCGGCGATGACCTCCTTCTCGTTAAAGGCGGCAATCAATACGGAGACCAGGGGGCAGGCCTGCTTCTTTTCCGGCCCGGCAACCTCTCCTTTCTTCTTCGCCAGCAGGAAAAGAATGGCCGGAAACAGCAGGTAAGTGTAAAAAATCAGCAGGAGACTGATCCAGAATATTACCTGTAGTGCAATCATACCTGCGATTTATAGTACTGGCTGAGTCGCGTTGAGATCTCAAATGTATCAAAATTCTTTTCAACAAACTGACGTCCCGCCCTGGCCATGGGGAGGGCCTCATCATCCCTGGTCAGCAATCCCGCAAGCCGGGTGGAAAGCTCCTCCGGATCTGCTTCAACGGCCACCTCCACCCCTTTCGTGGCTTCGATTCCTTCGATACCGACCGGTGTAGTGGCGACAGGTCTTCCCAGGGCCATCCCTTCCAGTATTTTAATCCGTATCCCGCTGCCGGTAAGCAGGGGGGCCACCATGACCCGGTAGGATTGTATAAACCGGATGGCATCCTCCACCTCACCGTGGTAAGTGATCAGCGGGTGGTTCAGTTGCTGTGTAAATGATTCAGGGGCATTTCTTCCTGCAATATGGAACCGGATGGATGGAACCAGCGAGGTCAGTTCACTGAATACATTCCGGAGGAACCAGGCGAGCCCCTCCTGATTGGGGATCCAGTCGAGGGCACCTATGAAGAAGAGGGAGGGTTCGGCAGGAAGGTTGGTCTCGGGGTAACGTTCCAGGGAGAGTCCGGCAGGGAGGGTGATACCAGGTTTTCTGATCCCCAGCCGGGCAAAGGAGCGCTCATCCTCCGCACTGATGGGAACCAGCAGATCCGATTGCTGCACCACCTCCAATTCGAATTTTCTGAGTCGCGATGCGAGGTTTCGAAGATACCACCTCCGCACCGGATTTTTTTCATTGATCGCTTTCCGGGACCAGATCAGGTGCTCCAGGTTATGTGCCCTCAATGCGATCTTCGCGCGGGTGATTGCTCTGATCTGTTTGATGTAGCATCCCATATAGGGACCCTCGAGCTGCACCAGATCAAAGGAGGCCTCCCGGATCAACGCTACGAGCTGTGTGGTGTATGCTGCCAGGAAAAACCTGCTGGCAATATATGGCTGCTTTGAAAAGAGGAGGTTCGAGAGGAGGGAGAGGGGTTTGATGGAGGTATCTGCGTCCACGGCCACGAACCGGATGGAGGCTTTCAGTTCGACCGGTATCTGTTCAACAGGGAAAGGATGCTTGGTGGTGTTGATGGACAGGCAGGTTACCCGGTTTCCGGTATCCCTCAACCCTGTCAGCATGTTGAGGGTGGCTATGGATCCTCCGTCTCTGGGCGGGTAAGGAAGCTTATTGGTCAGAACGAGGATGTTCATTTGATCCGGAAAAATTTACTCAGCGCGTCGGTCCATTTCTTCCACCAGATAAAATATGTTTCGATGTTGAGAATCACTGAATCATTGGCTGCCTTGATGGTGAGCCAGATACTTACAGGAACCAGGATGACGGTGGAGATCCACATACCCATAAAGGGCGGGATGATGCTTTCCCTCACAAATTTCTCCCCAGTCATGGAAATGATATAATAGATAATAAAAAGCAATACACTGACAATCACGGGCATGCCCAGGCCCCCTTTCCTGATGATGGCGCCCAGCGGTGCGCCGATAAAGAAAAAGATCAGGCACAAAATGGAGAGGGTAAATTTCCGGTGAATCTCTATCTGGTAGCGCCTCAGCCGTCCCCATTTCCATTCCGACGTTCCCACATTTGAGGTGATCACGGATTTGTTGGTGCGTGCCGCATTAATGGCGTAGGTGATGGCTCTTCTTCGTTCAAGCTGGTTCAGTTCCGAAAAAGCTGAATCCAAGTGCAGTTGCATGACGATCCGGTCCTCTTCATTCCAGGCTTCCGCCGTATCGCGCATCAGGTAGTCCCTTTTGATCATAAGTGATTTGGGGCGATCGGTAAGGCTTACCTTGATGGTGCGGTCAAACTTGTCCAGAATTCCGGAGATCTCCTCGGTAAGGGAGTCGTTGAAATGTTGCAACTGGTTAAGGTTCAGCATGGAGTATGAATTGCGGAACAGGTTCTCATCGGTCCGGTTCAATCCGAATCCGACCATTTCAATGATCATCTCCTGGTGATCGAACTTATCCCGCCTCAGTGGATAGGTCTTGATGTGGCGGTCGTCTTTTTTCTCCTTCTGAAGCTCGAAGTAGGAGTGGCCGTTGTACAGGCTGAGCAGCAGGTGTTTTTCGTCGGACGACATCCTCATGAATCCGGAATCGGCAACAGTTACCCGCGTATTTCCCTGCTTCTGTGTATGGTCAAAGATCAGAATATCCTTAAGCAGGCTGGTTTTGCTGTCTCTTTCCCCGATCCTGATGGAATACCCCTCCAGGGTGTTGTCAAAAACCCCCGGTTTGATGGTCAGTTCCGGTCGCTGCTGCTGTATATCATATAATAACGACCTCATTTTCAGGTTGGTGACCGGCATTACATTGTTGGCGAAAAGAAAGGCGCCCACGGAGATCAGGGCCGATATCACCATGACAGGGGCCATGATCCTGATCAGGGAAATACCACTTGATTTGAAAGCAAGCAACTCCAGGTTTTCAGCCAGGTTCCCGAAGGTCATCAGGCTTGCCAGCAGCACTGCGAGCGGCAGGGCCAGTGGGACAAGGCTTGCGCTGGTGTAGAGGAGAAATTCGGAAATAACGTTCCACTCCAGTCCTTTCCCTATGAGATCGTCGATGTACTTCCACAGAAATTGCATCAGGAGTACGAAAATGACGAAGAAGAAGGTCAGGACCAGGGGTCCGATAAAAGATTTTATAACCAGCAGATGAAGTTTCTTCACACCGCTTCCATTTCCCGTTTAAAAATTCAACGCAAACAAAGTTAACTTATTTTAAGGAAGTGGTGATCTCATCCAGCAGCCTCCTTGCATCTTTCATTAACTTCCCGGATTCATGGGGCTCCCCTGATTCATGGGGCTTACCGGCTTTTCCGCTGACCGCTGCCAGTTTTTCAGTCAGCAAGGCGGACAGCCGCATGTGGGTGGCGGAACCGGAACTGTTTAACCGTTCCTTCAGGATCAGGATCTTCTCATGATCCTCTATTCCCTCCCTGATCAGTTCCATCCTCACGCTCGGATAGAATGTCATGTCCAGGTTGTTGGAACTGCGATACAGAAAAGAAAAATCACCGGAGGTAAATGCACCCACCTGCTGATCGGCGGGATCGGTCACACTCCAGTTGTCGAATGCCCACCTGAGGAAGCCGTTGTATCCATTCGATGCCGCATACCATCCCACCCGGAGGTTCTCATACGGATCCGCATCCCCTGCAACAAAGTGATTGGGATGTTGGGGATTGCAGCTGGTGTAGAATGTAAGGACCTCGGGCCTGTCATGCATTCCAGACCCCCCATCCACCCCGATCATCAGGCTCAGGTCCTGGAGATGGATCCGGACGCTGTCCGGTGGAAACCGGAAAGCTGCCAGCCCGATATTCCAGTCCGGATCGTGTGCATGAATGAAACCGATGGTCCAATCCAGCAATCCGGGCTCTACCTCGTCCAGGAAAAGCACTGTTTTGTGAAACCACCCCTGTTCGATGAGGTGCATTCTGAATGAGTCCAGAAACCCCTTCCAGATGCGCTTGTAGGCCCCTGAACCAATGGGTGCCTCCATGGTTTGTATGCCTCCGTGCTCCATATCAAGGTAAGTTATCTGATCGCTGTTCCAGCCAATGGGTGAGTGACAGTTGATCTGACGGAATATTCCCAACCTGGTCATCGCCTGGACGTAGGCGTCAAACACGGAGAAATCGAATTTCCAGTTTCCATCGGGTTGTAACATCCATTCGATCATGGAAGGGGATCCCAGGGCACCCTCTTTGATATGCGCGGTAATCACCTTCTGTCCCATCCCGGCAAGTGGCCGGTACATTTTCTGAAGCAAAGCGAAGTGATCGGCATCCCAATATGCGATCTCGTCGCCCGGGTGGGTTTCATTGTACCTGTCCACCACTGCCGTGGGATACTGCCAGAAGTCAAGGTGGAACTTCCATTCAGATACCGGGGGAAGCCGGAGCTCCGAAACATCCACGGTAAGCGAGAGCTGCCTGGCGATCCGGTCAGCATGCCACACCTCCACTTTTCCTTCGTACAGGCCAGGCATGCAAGTTCCAGGAACATCGATGGTGAGCCAGTAAACTTCGGGGCAGTCCGGACCCAGGGTTGAAACTGTTTGATCGATCAGGATGTCCCCAAGCCGGATGAAATGAGCGGGATCCCGGTGCTCGTAACCTCCGCAGGGCCTCGATTCCAGGTCGGCCCTGACGTATCCCACACTCCTGAGGAGGATGGCTTCAGGGGAGATCGTGTCCCCGCCGCTGATGATTGGCGGTACACGAATCGTTATGTCATGGATTCCGGGACCACCGGACCAGAGTATCAATGCCTGTGAAATGCGTTCCCCCCTCCAGGCTGATAGCCTGACAGATGTTTTCACATCACCCTGGTAGGGGGCGCATTTCTCATAGAAATGAACCGGATTGGCAAAGGTTGCATTCACCTCCTGGGCAACCACTGTGTGCTTACACAACAGAAGGGAAATACATCCAAGCAGGCGAACCATCCGGGGTAAGTGTCTCATCTCGGGTCCGGCTGTTGAACGATGATCATTTGGCGATCCATGATATGGGCATCGGTAAAGAGGCAGCTTATCAGGTATACCCCGGCGGTTTCCGGAATCC
>WOR8_10009589_pt1 | contig 10663 bp, 12 predicted proteins | sample DeeMarSeWOR38_10_FD_19890 | JGI IMG/M metagenome (IMG submission 19890)
ATAATTTAAAGGTGCCGAGAGTGGGACTTGAACCCACGACATCACGGTCTTCAGCCGTGCACTCTCCCAACTGAGTTACCTCGGCATTTGTAAAAATTTGATGTTTAGCTAATCAAGTGCTTTTTTAAGATCAATAGCTGTCTTACTTATTTTATCTAATGTCTCTTTTAACGTATGTAATGTTACTGAAACTTTATCTGTAGTAACTGCTCCTTTTGGGGATGGTTCGATAAGACCATCCTGTTCAAGTATTCTTAGTGAATATCTTACCATATGCTGTGGATAGTTAGTGATTTCTGATAATTTTATAATTCCCATTGGTTGTTTTTTTTGTAATGTTCTAAGAACATCAACATGTCTTTTTAATATATCAAGCTCAGTTTCAATTACACTTGTGAGGACACATCTTTCTTTTTTCATTTTCTTTTGCTCCTAAGTGACTTGTTAACATCCCTAATCTATTTCCATTATTTAAAAATCTCTATATAATCACAAGTTACGAAAGTAGATTAAATTTAGGTAAATTTATTTTATTTAACATTTTTATAAAAACATGATAATTAGTTTTAGATTTAAAATATGTGAATAATACGTTTTTTTTTAAGTAAAAAATCCTATTAAAAATAAAAAATATTCTATTTAAAATTAATCAAGTTCAAGAAAAAATCTTCAAAAAAGATGATAGAAAAAATAAGAGAAGAAGTTAAAGGAGGAAGAACAAGGTTACAAGTGTCTGAAGACCTTAATATATCGTATCAAGTGGTTTGCTATCATTCAATAGATCTGCCAAGTCATAAAAATGAATATAAGCGACATACGGTTATAAAGGGCAGAGCACGTGAAATCCTAAATATATTAATGACTGATGGCTATCACATCTGCAATCCGGGAGATCTTGCAAAATATAGACTATTAAAAAAACGCATTCCATCAATTTATAAAGTTCACTTATATAATAAAACCATTGTTTTTCTTGAGGAGAAATCAAACGAAGCGATAAGAGGATTCCTTGAACATATAAATAAAAGAAAAATCAGTTATTATGAACTTGAAAAGATCTCTAAGGTTTTTAAATCAAAATTAAGCAAGACTGAAAAGAGAAAATATGCTTCCATATCTTGATCATTTTAAATTCCTTTTACAATAACCTTTTAATATAGCTATATCTGTTAAGAATATCATTCCCTTATAAAACTATACTTTCTGAACTTGTGATAATTTTCGTTCGGTTTTTCCCAAACATTTTACTACCATTTAAATAATCCATAATCATATACTAACAAACAGGATGATATGAATGAAAAATAGAAGTTTGTTAGCCATATTTGTTAGTTTTATAATTGTTATTGCAGGAATTGTTTCTATTATTTATTTTACCAAACCAGAACCAAATATCAATATTTCTACTCAAATACCACTAGCGGATGATTCTAATGCAACAGCAGAAAGTGTCAGCTTGTTAGTAGATTCATTAAATGATTTTTCATTTGATTTTTATAAACAAATTTCAAGTAGAGAAGATGGTAATGTATTCTTCTCACCATACAGTATCTTTGTTGCTTTTTCAATGGCTTATGAAGGTGCGAGAGGAAATACAGCAATTGAGATGCAAAACGTTCTAAATATATTAAAAAATGATTCTTCAACACTTGGATCTTTCGGACGAATTTATAATCTTTTAAACCAGAAGCAAGAGGGATATACAATAAATACAGCAAATGCTTTCTGGGCTCATCAAAACTATAAATTTTTATCAGAATATCTGAGTTTGCTTCAAAATTTTTATATGGCTGAGGCAAATGAGCTTGATTTTGGTAATAACATTGAAGCAGCAGAAATTATCAATAATTGGATTGAAGATAAAACAAATGATAAGATAAAAGATATGATAGATGCTAGTATGCTTTCTGATTTTACAAAAATGGTTTTAACAAACGCAATTTATTTCAAAGGAGGCTGGGCAAATCCGTTTGATCCAGCTAATACATTTGAAACTGATTTTACATTAGCTTCAGATGAACCAGTAAAAGTAGATATGATGGAGAATGTTGATTCTGATTTCAATTATACAGAGACAGATGATTTACAGATTCTTGAATTACAATATTTTGGTAATGATTTGTCTATGATAATAGTTCTTCCAAAAGAAAACAGCATTTCAATTGCTGAATCCAGAATTAACGCCGAGAATCTTTCAGCTTGGAGAGATAATTTAATTCAAGGAGATATCATTGTGCAAATTCCAAAGTTTAAATTTGAAAAAAAATATGCTTTGAATAACATAATGAGAGACATGGGAATAATTGACGCGTTTGAGCCAGATATTGCCGACTTTTCTGGATTGGATGGAACTAAATGGTTGTTTATTAGTGAAGCAATTCATCAATCATTTATTGAGGTAAATGAGGAAGGAACTGAAGCTGCAGCAGCAACAGCAATTGTAATGGAAGCAACATATATACCTGAATATAAAGAATTCATTGCAGATCATCCATTTTTATTTCTAATACAACATAAAGAGACTGGTGCAATACTTTTTATGGGAAAAGCTATGAATCCTGCAGAAAAATAATTTAATTTAAATAACGCTTAAGAACCGGCAAGATTCTAGTTAGATCTTTACCTTCTACTATTACATCAGCTGCTTCCCTTGTACAATCATCTTCTGGATTAAAAGCAATGCTTAAACCAGTGATTTCAAACATTGGAATATCATAGCAAGAGTTTCCAACTGCAGCAATTCTATCAAGAGTAATATTTAGTTTATCTGCAATTTTTTTTACAATTAAATCTTTATACATTAATCTAACACCAACAATGCCTTCACCATTTAGTTGTCCATGGTTGTCGGTTTTCACTCCATTAGAATACACAAAGTCAATTTTAAGTTTTTTTGCTACCTTTTCTGATAATATATCAAGTCCTGCACTTACAATTGCTGTTTTTATTTCATTTCTTTTTAGAGTTGCTATACTTTCCTTTGCTCCTTTCATAAGTTGAACCTCAGTTAAGATTTCCTCAATTTTTTTTATTGTAGTAGGTTTACCGTTTTCTTTCCAAAGAATCGCATCTCTTCTTATAAACTCCATATCATCAATTTTACCTTGTAAGTATTCATTTACAGACCTTTCATTTGAGGTGTTAAAATAATCATGTATATATTTCCAAGAGCTAATTATATCTGTGAGAACCCCATCCATATCAAAAATTACAAGCTCTAACTTATCCATTTTTGTAGGTCTTGGTGGATTTTTTTTTCTTGTTTTTCTGTAACAATAAAATCTGCAAATTTTTTCTTCCATCTTGAATGTAGCATTATAGAGCTCATATATTAGTTTTTAGAGCTATCAAAAATTTATTAGAAACTTAAAAATCAATTTTTATTTCTAATCCAGTTATAATGTCTAAGCTTTGAAGTTTTTCCAAATCCGCAAGAAGCACATACTCTTTTTTGTACATGAAAAGCATGCTTCCCACATCTTCGGCAAATAGTATGGGTTTTTTTCCCACCCATTTTTGATGCTGTTCCTTTAGTCATAAAGAGTTGCCTCCATTAAGGTGATACATATATTATATTATCCCCACGTACTATAATTGTATTATGTTTTCCAGTTGGTTCTCCTTTATCCATTTCTTCAGCATTTTTTAGAACAAGATTCATGTGAGGAACATCGTATCCATCTAGTGTACCATGGTATCCCCGTCCCCCCCTTAGTTCTACCATTACGCGGTTGTTCAGGCTGGCATGTAATATTTTCAGTGGTTTTTCCATGGTTCTTACCTTGGGGACACGAAATAGATATCTTGTTTATAAGTATTTGGGCTTTAGATTAAAGACGCTAAAGGTTAATAATATGGGAATAAATGACTGAAATGAATATTTGTGAAAATAAAAAATAGACATCGGCTAAAAGCTAGAGATATCAAACAATTTCAAGATGAATTAAAAAAGACTTTTACAAATGATTTTTTTAATGAAAAATCATCAGTTGAAACAGGTGAATTTGAAGGTCAAAAAATAATATTTGTTGATGGCGAACCATGTTTTATGTTTTATGAAAATAAAATAATTTTTACAATACATGGATTAAACAAATTCAAACCAAAACAAAGATTTGTTGTAGTTGACATGGGAGCAATAAAATTTGTTACAAATGGAGCTGATGTTATGGCTCCTGGGATTGTTGATGCCGATATAAATATTGTTGAAAATGACCAGGTTTGGATTTGTGATGAAGTTCATAGAAAGCCTTTGGCAATTGGTATAGCTAATATGACTGGAGAAAAGATGATAGCAGAAAAAAAAGGAAAGGCAATTAAAACAATTCATTATGTGGGAGACTACCTTTGGAAAAATATTATTTCAACTTCAACTATATGATGTATTGGAGATATTTTTATTTAAAATTTTTTAATTATAATTATTAACGTTTATTTTATATATCCATAAATATATAAGAAATTAACAATGAGGGACAAAATATGAAAAATGATTTGTTTAAAAAAAAAAATGTAATAGGTGTAATTATTTTGTTTATTGTTGTTTGTTTTCAACCTGCAATTGCATATAAAATAACTATCGATAAAATTGAGCAAAAACCATTAGGTGAGACATTTATGAAAACATATGGCGGAAAAGATTACGATGTGGGTTATTCTGTTCAGCAGACCATTGATGGTGGATACATCATAACAGGGCAAACAGATTCGTTTGGTGCTGGCAATGGTGATGTTTGGTTAATCAAAACCGACAGTGCGGGAAATAAGGAATGGGATAGGACCTTTGGAGGGACAGATGATGATAGGGGTTGGTGTGTTCAGCAGACCAATGATAGTGGATACATAATAGTAGGATATACGGTTTCATTTGGTGCTGGTTGGCATGATGTTTGGTTGATTAAGACAAATAACGATGGTAATATGTTGTGGAATAGGACATACGGAGGACCATATGATGACTGGGGTAGCAGTGTTCAGCAGACCACTGATGATGGATACATCATAACAGGTTATACAAGTTCATTTGGTGCAGGTTTTTTAGATGTCTGGTTGATCAAGACCAATGATTCTGGTAATATGTTATGGAATAGGACGTTTGGAGGTACAGATTGGGATTATGGTTATAATGTTAAGCAAACTAATGATAGTGGATATATCATAACCGGACATACATATTCATTTGGTGCTGGTTGGGAGGATATTTGGTTAATTAAGACGGATTGCAATGGTACAATGATTTGGGATAGGACATATGGAGGGATAGATGAAGACGAGGGTTATTGTGTTCAACAAACCACTGATGGTGGATACATTATAGTAGGATTTTCAAAGTCATTTGATACTGGTTTTAGCGATGTTTGGTTGATCAAAACCGATAGTTATGGGAATAAATCATGGGATATGACCTATGGTGGGAAAATTGATGATGTGGGTTTTTTTGTTCAACAGACTAATGATAATGGATATATCCTAACAGGCGGAACAAGTTCATTTGGCGCTGGTTTCTTGGATGTTTGGTTGATCAAAACCAGTCATAATGGTACTATGGTTTGGAATAGTACATTCGGAGGGATACTTTCTGACTGGGGTCAATGTGTTCAGCAGACCGATGATGGTGGATATATTCTTACTGGAATTACAGAGTCATTTAGTGCTGGTGATTATGATGTTTGGTTGATAAAGACAGATAAATACGGAAAATCAAGAAATAAACCAATAACAAATATCCAAATGTTTTTGTTGAGGTTGTTAGAAATGTTTCCATTACTTCAAAAACTATTACAAAATTTTTGAGTATAAAAATTAAAAATTTTTATTTAATTTTATCTTCAATCAATTTACTATATCTGGAATTTTGTCGCCAAAAGTTTATAAACATAATTATATATTTAGATTACAGCTTAATTTAGGAGATGGATGATAAATGGGAATTGTTAACATGATCTTGAGAAATACGTTGAATCTACTGGTGGAACTACTGGTGCTAAAATGTTTGTAAGAGTTGGTGAAATTCAGAGATATGAGGATCTAAAAGAATTCACTGATTATGTATATGGTGGCAACGTTTTGATACTTGATTTTTCTCCAATTGCAGAAGAAGAAGTTATATTGAAAAGGATAACTAATGATTTGAAAAAATTATCCCAAGAAATAAATGGTGACATTGCTGGAATTGGAAACAACTTAATGATAATTGCTCCTGCAGATGTAAAGGTAGAGAGACGTAAACTCAGAGGAAAATACGCTTAATTTTTTTTCCAAATATTTAACTTTCTTTTTTACAAAATACCATAGATTATTTTTTGTTTGTTAATGTGGAAAAGGGATGGGGAATCTGGAGAGTGGATGGTAAAGATGAAAGGAAGAAAATTATAGCAATCCAGACTCCTCTATGATATACTCTATATGGTATTTTATTTAAATGTTTCGTGTTAAAATGACAATTTTGAAAAATTAACATAAATAGAATAAAACTGGATGAAAAATCATACCTTCCTGGAAATTAAAAAATTATTCCTTCTATTCAAATTAGGTTATCATTAAAGAAGATAATACGACTTTATAAATTATATCATTAAAATTTTCAACAGCTAGTTTTTTGAAAGCATACCCCATTTGTTTAAATAAGACTCTTTATTAAAAAAATTTTAATAATTAAATACAAAGGATTTGAAAGATGAATGGATGAGGTATTAATTAATGAAGGCGAAACAGGATGACGCATTATAATTAAATAAAACCATCCATCTTTCAACTCATATTAATTGTAGTCAATATAATATTTATATTTTTTGTTTTATAAAAAATAAATTTATATATTTAACAAGCAAATCCAATATCATCATCTACAAATAGTAGCGAACTACATTCTAAGCAGATATTTACTTTGTTTAATTCCTTGTTCTTTTCCTTACAAATAATACATCTATTGATTTCTATCACTATCCTTAAGTCCTCTATATCCTAAAATACAAATAATAAATTGAAATGAGCTTAAATAACAAATTATTAACTAAAATAACATGTGAAAGTTATTAAATTTTGGATGTAAAGAATTTACATTATTCTCTTTATTGCTTTCTGATAAATTGTTTATTATTATCAGAAACATAAAAATTAAAATAATGGTAAAGTTTTTTAGTTCCTTCATCACCTATCCCTATAGGATTGGAAAACACTCATCATTTATATGTCTTATTTGACATTTATTACCTAAATTTTAATGATTCGAAGAAATTAACACATATTTAGTAGTTATAAATAAAACAACATATGAAATAATCTATAAAAAGTTGCATATCTCTGCAAGAACTGTAGAAATGAATTGATTATTTCTTTTTCTCTTGGAATTGTAATTGTAAAGGTTACTTCTGGTCCAACCAGTCCATACTCATCCTCTGCTTTTGCTTTAATTGTATAAGTATTTTCTGTTTCCCATATGTGCGATACTGATTTATCAGTTCCAGATGCTACAAAATCAGTGGTTTCAGAGTTTGTATCACCCCATTCGATTATAAATCTTACATTATCACCATCAGGATCCACAGCGTTAAATATAAAAGTTAATGATTCTCCGGGTTTTCCATTATTTGGACCTGTTATAGTTGGAGCATCTGGACGAACATTATCAATAATTATTATAAATGGGTCTGACCAATCACTTTCCCCATCATGTATATCCTTTGCTTTTGCTTTAATTTCATAAGTACCAGGTTCAGTCCATCCATGACTTATTTCAACAATTTCACCAGATTGATAAGACCCTAACCATTCACTTGTAGTTCCGTCACCCCAATCTATTAGATAAAAAACATCGTCACCATCAGGATCTAATGTAGAAACATATAATCTGTCATTTTCTTTAAAAATTGTTGGTGTGAGAGGCAAATCATTTTCAATTGTAGTAAAACTCATTATATGTCCAGGTATCAAGGTACTTTGATTATCCCATATGTCAATCTTCCAATAATATTTTGTACCAAAATTAAGCGGATCTTGAGGAGAATATTGCATAAAACTTACATTTTCGTAGATTTTAGGTGGAGGATTAGTATCACCGAAATAAATATCAAAATATTTAGGATCTGTATTAAAGCCTGTTCTTGCAGCTGTTGTTTCATCAGCATAATCATTGTTATCCTCATTAAAAATTGTTGCAATAACCATTATATTATCCTGTGTTATGTTTTTGTAAAACTCATCATAACCAGTTTGATGGTCATATCCGTCCCAAATAATTGTGTCATCCCATATACCACCGCCCCCTATGGTAATATCTTCATTCCAAGCATAGTCTAAGAATGCAAAAGTATATGGATCTCCCCATTGATCATTCCACATAGCTGATTTAATTTCAGTTACATATACATGTAGATGACCATTATATTGACTTGCTTCATTGTTGGTAACTTCTACATCGATTCCCATTTCTGAAATTGTCCAAGACATGACTTGTAGGATAGGAACATCAGTTCCAACATCGGCAGGATTGATATTTACTGCTCCAAGCCATTCAACATTAAGAGATAAATCGATATCTTTCACATTTCTATTTCCACAATCAATAATACTTGAATTATACCGGGCCATATCCTGTTCAATATTTTGAGTTGAGCCTTGAACCTTTTCAAAAGGGCCGTCCCACATTACAGTAGGAGATGCATCAACGTCTAGTTCACCATATCTTTCCTGTGCCCATTTATTTTTAACATACACCATAGAGATATAATTAAACGGATGATATTCACCATCATAGAGATTCTTTAATGCTCTGTGAGAATATTTACAAGGAACACATGTAGTCATTGTAAAAAATTCTCCTAATATATTATGTGAATAGGAAAAATTAGAAGATTCTTTATTTGAAAATTTTATAGTTGTATTAGCAGAAGATAGCGCTCCTGCAGAAATAGAAAGTAAAAATATGCAAACAAAAATTCCAATTATTTTTTTATTTAACATTTACAATTTCCTTCTTATTTCGATACTATATAACAATTGTTAATATATAAATATGTCTTTAAAAAATAAAAATAATATAAAGAGACAGAGTCTAGTTATTTTTGAGGGCGGAATGAAAGGATGAAAAAGTAGATTATATTAAAAATTCATTCTTAGCTTATGGACTAGACTTCATTGTATACTGGCATCTGAGTTTGGTAGAAAATATTTTTTTTATAGTCCAAATTGCTAACATGCCAACATAATATTTTACAATTTCGTGTTTTCCAAGTACCTTTCGTATAACAAAAATCTTAATTATATTGCTATGTATCGTAAGATATAAGTTCTGCATTTATCTTACTAATGGAAGGTAAAACACCCCCAAAATCTCCAACAATTTTAATAATACTACCAACATCAGGAGAATAATATATTTTACCCAATCCGCCCATTACTGATATATTGTATGAATAATATGTTCCTGCAGGTACTGTTATATTATCTCTACCAAAACAAACTATTAATGGGGGAACTTCAGGGATATCAAAAACATTTCCACCTATATAATTGTTTAAAAAATATTCAATATCAAACACAGGTACAAGATTATATATAATATCTGAGAATTGTTGTAACATAACAGGATCCAATCCATATTTATTTGCTAGAAAATTCATAACAAAAGGTATTCTTACTATTCTGTTAATAATATTTATTACACTCAGATATATTGATTTCATATAACCTGCTACTGTAAAATTTGTCGATGGTATCCCCCAACTTTTACTGGTATTAATTGGAAAATCAATAATCGAAATAGGATTACCTAATTGAATATCCAATTTAGCTTCCAAAGGAATAGGAATAGGTGGAGTAAGATTAAAAGGATAATTTGGTATTTCAGTAAATTCCAATACTATTCTACCATATATGATAATATTAGCCGCTTTTAGCTTTAAATCAGTTTTGTTAAAAGTTATTGTTCCTCCAATTGTAGTTCCTTGGAGTTTATTATTAAAATTACCTGTACAATTAATTTTACCAAGATTCTCAAGTAAGGTTTCAAATCTAAAGTAACCATCAATTGGTACATTAATTTTTAACACGTATGATTCTTCAGTAACCAATTTTACCTCAATATCTAATTTATCTGACTTTCCATTTAGATAAAAATTCAAATCTCCTTTTTTAATATCAATTGAAATTGAATGTAATATATATGACCACATATCACCTACATTCCACGTTGGAACATCATCTTCATCTAATAGAGGAATGTTATTTTTATCTATTATATTATTAACTTGTTTATTTTCAATATTTTTAGCAACTGTTAACATAGAAGTTATCAGCATCAAACATACTAAAATTCCTAATATTTTGTATCTCATCTCCTTACCACCCTATAGGAAAATTTAGTATTTGTATTAAATTTTTTTTATTTAAAAGTATCTATAACAATTGTTAATTGCTACATCTGTTAACTAAAGTGATTTCATTTTTACCATACTACAAATTAATAACGTTACTAAATGGAATTTTAAGTTTTAGTCCAGTAGGCGGAGATATATACGTAAGAAATAAAGATTAGAAAGAGATTGTTAACATGCTGAATTTGTTACGTAAAAAAACAGATAACGGGCTGACGAGCCCATGGGGATTCGAACCCCAGTTACCGGCTCCGAAGGCCGGTAGGATATCCAGACTACCTTATGGGCCC
>WOR8_10009792_pt1 | contig 10660 bp, 12 predicted proteins | sample DeeMarSeWOR38_10_FD_19890 | JGI IMG/M metagenome (IMG submission 19890)
TGCCCTACTCTAGCAGCATCTGAACCAATACTGATGATTTTCCCGTACTTCCGCTCAATCATATGGTCTAAAACGGCTCTGGTGCAATTTATATCGCTCCAAAAATTGCGGGCTATCTCCTTTTCCCAGTCCTCTCTGGATTTCCTAACAAATAGGTCGTCCCTGACCCAGCCAACGACGTTGACCAGTATATCTAACTGACCGAATTGATTCAGCGCTTTCTTCACCATCGCTTGTACCGATTCCCAGTCGGTTACATCTGTCCTTATACTCTCAACCTTGCCTTTGCCTATGGCATTAGCCTCCTTCGCTACTTCGGCTCCTTGGGCTTCATCCAGTTCAGCTATAGCCACGTTTGTCCCCTGCTTCGCGAAAGCTATGACTATACCTCGTCCAATGTTAGAACCACCTCCAGTAACGACTGCCGTTTTACCTTCAAGCCCTAGGAAATCCATCTATGGATTCTTACACAATACACATTCTTTGAGCCGTGCACCTGTTCTTGATTCCTAAACCGGGAAGCCGCCTTTGCCAGCTGGCTCCAACCAGGCAACTCCATGTCACACCGGAATTGCTATTTACCGCTGCTTCCTTCCGGACCTGACGGGGTTCATAGCCTCCAGTTGCATAGAACCCGGTTATCAACGCTGCTCAGCAGAAGCAAATCTAGCCGGCCGTAAACCTCAAACAGGAATTCAGCCCCGCTATAGCGGCTTGCGGGTACAGGGCACCGCTAGCTCCCCGCCTAGCACAGCTCAGTTCCTGATGTTACCAATAAGTATTAGCCAAGTCAACATTGGCGGAATGACAAGAGAAAAGGATTTTCGTAGCTAGTTCTGAGGCAAGTCTGTTTCCTTGAGCTTCTTTCTAGATATCTTCCCAGAGCCGGTTTTAGGTATACTATCTACAAACTCAATTCTCTTTGGCAGCTTGAAATCAGCCAGGTTCTGGTAGCAAAGGTTAGAAAGCTCCTCCGATGTGGCCTGCTGGCCCTCTTTAAGCACTACGAAGGCCGTTGGTATCTGTCCCCCATAACCATCGTTAATACCTACATAGACTGCCTCAGCTACACTGGGGTGGCTTAGTAGCACGAATTCGACTTCTGATGGACTAATATTGAGGCCGGAAGGAGTGACTATTATGAACGACTTCTTTTCTATATACTCTAGGTAGCCTTCATCATCCATCTCTACAAAATCGCCTGTATAAAACCAGCCATCCTTGAGGACTTGAGCCGTGAGTTCAGGGGCTTTGTAGTATCCTTTCATTGCCCAGGGTGCATTGAACACAGCTTCTCCGATTTCGCCAGAGGGGACTTCTTGTCCGTCATCATTCAGTACCCTAAGGCTGCAAATTGGTTTGCCAACAGTACCTAGTTTGCGGCTGTCAAAGGTGCTTATTGAAACGGCCGAAACTTCTGTGAGACCGTATACCTCGTAAAGGGACAATCTAAACTTTTCCTCCAGAGTCTCCATTAGCTTGGGAAAGGACTTTGCCCCTGCGCTAACAGCCAATCGTAGTGAACTCAAGTCATATCTTCTCAGGATTTCCTCACGGACCATAGCCAGGGCATTGAACATGGCAGGAACGCCGAAGATGACAGTCACTTTTTCTCTTTCCACAGTCTCCAGGACAGCTCTGGGAGTAAAATTAGGCATAAGCACGACGGTAGAGCCTGTGATAATCGAGCCGAAAAGGACCTCGAATAAACCGTAAAGATAAGAAAAGGGAACAAGATCCATAATGACATCTTCCCTGTTACGTTGTATGCCTGCATTGACTATGGGGGGGGTCCCCATGAGGGAGGCATGTGTATGCACCACACCCTTTTGCTTCCCCAGTACACCCGAGGTGTAGAATATGGTAGCTTCATCTTGGTCATTTATGGCGATAGTCGGGGGTGTGGCGGGACTTTCTGCTATCATCTTGGCGTAAGAATCTGTATCAGCCTCAATTACATGTTTCAGTAAGGGAATGTTGGTTAGAACAGAAGATAGCGTTCGCGAAGATTCGTGTTCTGTTAGCAGGATTTCGGAATCCGAATCTCGCAGCAAGATTTCAAGTTCAGGTGGTTTAAGCGCAGTATTGAGTAATACGGCAATGCCTCCTCCTTTAATCACTCCAAAATAATTGATTACCCACGCAGGGCTATGGGATATCAATATGGCCACGTGGGTACCCTTCTTCATTCCCGTCTTTAGGAGAGCATTGGCTGCTTTACTCGAAGCTTCATCCAGTCCGCTGTAGGTGACTCTGTGATTATCGAGAACTATAGCCTCTTTGTGTGGTACTTCGCTGGCAGTCTTTTGCAGGGTCTGCTTGATATTCATCTCTGCTTCTGAGAAATGGTGCAAAGAAGTATATCGTAATAAGAGGTATACCGTAAAGCCTTCAGTAATAGATGCTGGGGCAAATATGTCAGTGCTGGTGGGAAGGAATTAATCTCAGTACTACTGATGTCTCAATCTGTCTGTCGGGAATTCGCCAGTATGTGCGTAGAAGCGTGTCCTTTTCTGTGGACGACGTCAATTTGAAGCTATGTTTCTCGTAGAATCTTATAGCCCAGGTGGCGTCAATCCACGTGCCTATCAGGATTTCCCGAGTATTGGCTAGACCCAGGAGATATTTGAGTAGCCTTGTGCCAATACCTTTTCTCTGGCACTCAGGGAGAACATAGGCATGTCTGAGCAGTGTAACATCTTTGATACGCTGAATACCTGTGACTCCAAGTAGATGCTCACCATCCGCCCAGCCAAAGAAGCGTACGCCGGATTCAATTTCCTCCTTTGATTCCGCGGTGGACATACAAGGCTCTTTCCACCTGTCACCAGGGATTATTCCTTTGTAGGCGTGCGCGGCATCATTTATGACCTTGAGTATGTTGTGGAAATCTGAAGACAACAAGCTGCGAATCATATTATTTGAAACTGGGAGTTGTGGGGCACATGCTTACTTGCTGATATCAAGTTTTCCGTGGTACCTGTAGCCTTGGTTGTTGTTGTGGTGGTTGTTGCTGAAACTGTATGGCGATTACTTCGCTTCCGGCTTCAAATAGCTCCGATTCAATTTCATGCACGAGACCCCAGGACTGCGCCTCCTCTGGATTTAAGGTTATCCTCTCAAGCATGGCATCAGTAACCTCTTTGGTGCTTTTGCCTGTATTGGCTGCGATTACCTTGGCAATATTCTCCATGTCAATCCTCAGTCCCTTTAACCTTTCCTCCAGCAGTTTCTCCTCCAGATTCTGCTCTCCCCTAAACTGCGCACTAACGCCATGAAAGAGAAATCGTGCCTGGGGTACTGACAATCTCTTCGAACCGGCACAGTACATGACGACACCGATTGAGTCCACGCTACCAAAATTGTGCGTAGTAATGGAAGCAGGCAATCCTTTCAGATAATTATATGCGCTTAGACCATGGATAACGGAACCGCCGGGAGAAGAGATAAGAATGATGAAATCTTTTATCCCTTGTTTCATTTTCTGGTCAACGGCAGTCATTAGAGCATTAACTGTAGCATCAATTACAGGGGCAAAGAATCTGATTACGACCGGTTTCGTAGCCATGTTTTATCCTCCTCGTTCTAGCATAAACCCTGTATGAATTTTTATAGAGCTGTATTGATTATAACAAATATCGTAGAGTAGGGAGGTAAGATAGAAGCCATCTGCTAAGACTGTACAATAAATATCCAATAGCTTTACTGTGCTATACTTGCACACGAGAATTAGCTATGGGTGATTTTGACAAATTAACTCTGGGAGCTAATCTAGAATCTCTGGCTCGAGATATGGGAGCAACTTACTTCGGTATAGCTGACCTAACTCCTGTCAGGCAGGTTGTTTCGGAGCAGGGCGGGGAATTTCTAACGCGGTTTCCAAGAGCTGTTTCTCACGGCTTTGTTATCGCGGATGGCATTGTAAATACAGTAGTTCATCATGAAAATATGGCTGCTCTATATAATTATTGGTATTACGTATATCAAATTGTAAATCCTCACCTGGACTCAATTTCCTTGATGTTAACCCAATCTATGGAGAACGCCGGTTTCCAGGCTTTCGTTGTACCATCGTCTCAAACGGTAGATAAAACCAAGCTTACGGGTGTGTTCTCTCATAAACTGGCAGCGCATCTGGCTGGGCTGGGCTGGATAGGTAAGAGTGCTTTGCTCATTACACCGGGGCACGGTCCCCGCGTGAGGTGGGGAACAGTGCTCACGGATGCTCCTTTAGAGCCGGGAACACTTATGGAGGAGATGTGCGAAGGCTGCTGCGAATGTGTAGATAGTTGTCCAGCACATGCCTTTAGCGGGCAGGCTTTCGATAAGCCTAAACCTAGGAGCGAAATATTCGCTGCCGAGGCATGTGACTACTATCTGAGTAAACGAGAGACTCTGCACAGGGCCTGCGGTATATGCGTTTATATATGCCCATTCGGACGAGATAAGTAAATAATAACTTTCCTGGGTAGTTCCCGCAATTTGCGGGTCGAGTTCGAGAAACCGGAGCCATAGAAGCCGAGAGCTGAGGCTTCACATTGCCGCTGTCGCAGGTCAGATATATTACTCTGCAAACCTACCATCGTCCTTCGATTGCGAAAGCTTGTGGATATTGCTTTCTAACCATCCTATCCTTTCTACTTGCCTTATGTCGAATTTGGGAACATAGGGTTTAATATCTAAAAGTGGTGTACCATCCACAATGTCTATATCTTGAATATAGAGAACATTTCCTTCAATTTTGACAAGGCGAACTACCGAGATACCAATAGGGTTGGGTCTACTAGGACCCCGCATCGCAAAGACTCCACGCATTTCGTTGTCCATATAGGGTTTTGCTAATAATGTCGAAACTTTGGACAAGTGAAAATGGTATAGCAAAATAATATGAGAAAAACCTTCGATATCCTTAAGTCCTTCAGTATATTCCGGGAATATCTCTACTATCCCATTGATACCTTTGGCCCCTGCAGGCTGTATAGGCGTTCCTTTGGGTTCCTTGAACGGAGAATGAATAATTCCGATTGGTTTGTACTTTATTTCATTCATGCTTTTGCACTTTTGCGTGGACTAGTTTCGGGGTTGCTTACCAGATAAAGCAAGAGAAAACATTTCTCATAAAACTTGTCTAATTGTAGCACACAGCATATGTTTAATGAGTTGGAGAAGAGATAGTCGCATAGCAAGATTAGTAACAGGGAGTTTTGCTATAATATAAATAGGAATTAGCTTCATGGCGGATGTAAATGAGGGCAGGCAGAGAATAGCCGAACTGCGGGAGACAATCAATCACCATAATTACCGTTACTACGTGCTGGATAGCCCTGAAATCAGCGATGCCGAGTACGATGAGCTGATGAGGGAGCTCGAAAGGCTTGAGGTTGAGCATCCTGAGCTTGTTACCCCTGATTCGCCGACCCAGAGGATTGGAGCGCCTCCTGTGGAAGCATTTGGGGTTGTCGAGCATCCCCAACCTTTGTTGAGCCTGGCCAATGCCTTTTCCTACGAAGAACTGATAGCCTGGTATAAAAGAGTAAGCAACCTTTTAGGCGGGAGCCAGTTTGACCTCGTTTGCGAGCCTAAAATTGACGGCTTAGCAGTAGCTTTGACTTACGTTGACGGCTTGCTGGTCACAGGAGCAACCAGGGGGGATGGTTACCGTGGTGAGGACATCACCCAGAACTTGAAAACCGTCAGGAGCATTCCTCTTTCTGTCACGAAAGAGGCGCCGCCCAGATTCGAAGTCAGGGGCGAAGTCTATCTGCCCAAGGCTGGCTTCAAGAAGCTCAACGAAGATAGAGCCAGAGAGGAGTTGCCGCTTTTTGCCAATCCCAGGAACGCCGCCGCCGGCTCGGTAAGGCAGTTCGATTCCAGCATCACCGCCCGACGTCCCCTCGACATATTCGTTTACGGACTGGGTTGGGCTGAAGGCAGGGCGGTCCTCATATCGCTTTAGTACGTTCTCTGGACGAAGTGGAGAAATACTACCAGGGCTGGGCACAAAGGCGGGAGAGGTCCCCCTACGAGGCTGATGGCATAGTCGCCAAGGTCAATTCCATAGCCCTCCAGCAAGAGCTGGGCACCGTGGCCCACGAGCCAAGATGGGCCATTGCCTATAAGTTTCCCGCCGTTCAGGGCACCACAAAGCTACTTGACATCGGCATAAACGTGGGCAGGACGGGTAGCCTTAACCCTTACGCCGTCCTTGAGCCGGTTCGGGTGGGCGGCGTGACTATCAGCTCGGCAGCGCTGCACAACGAGGAGGACATCCACCGCAAGGACATCAGAATTGGTGACTGGGTTGTGGTGCAGCGGGCTGGCGAAGTTATTCCCGAGATTGTCGAACCGATTGTCAGCCGCCGTACTGGCAAGGAGAAAATCTTCTCCATGCCCGGCCGCTGCCCTGTGTGTGGCAGCGAGGTGATAAAGCCTGAAGGTGAGGCTATGCACCGATGCACCAATGCTGCCTGCCCCTCTCAAGCCTTGGAGAGAATCAAACATTTCGTCAGCCGTGGGGCCATGGATATCGATGGCGTTGGTGAAAAGCTATGCCAGGCCTTGTTCGAGGCTGGTTTGATCAAGGATGCCGCCGATTTGTACTATCTTACCAAAGAGCAACTTCTCGGTATGGAGAGAATGGCCGACAAAAGCGCCTCCAATGTGCTTAATTCAATCGAGAAGAGCAAGAACAGGCCATTAGCGAGGGTGATTTTCGCCCTGGGAATCACCCATGTCGGCGACCAATATGCCGAGCTACTGGCAGAACGCTTTCGCAGCATCGACGATCTGGCCAAAGCAAGCGAGGAAGATCTTTCGACCATCGCAACTATTGGTCCCAAGATAGCTGAAGGTGTGGTTGTTTTTTTCAGACAGGAAAGAAACAGGCAGATTGTCGAAAGGCTCAGAAAGACCGGGGTGAGGCTGGAAGCAGCGAAAGTTGAGGAAGCCAAACCTGAGGAGTTACCTTTAGCCGGAATGGAATTTGTTTTAACTGGGAAGCTGGAATCCTTCTCTCGCTCAGAAGCAGAAGCGAAAATAAAGGATTTAGGGGGCAAGGCCTGCTCCGATGTTACCACAAAAACCTCTTACGTAGTAGTAGGCGTCGACCCAGGCTCCAAATTAGCTAAAGCCCAAAAGCTGGGAACTAGGACGCTAAGCGAAAATGAGTTCCTGAAGTTGCTTGATAAAGCTGGAGGCAAAATCTAGGAACTCACTTAATTTAAATCGATGAAAATAATCGTTGGTTTAGGTAATCCCGGCAGGATTTATGCCCGTAATCGCCATAATCTAGGCTTTCGGTGTCTGAATTACTTCGCCAGGCTTCATTCAATCCACTTTGACCACAGGCAATGCCGGGCCAGAGTAGGCAATGGCGAAATTAGTGGTGAGCAATTATTGCTGGCCAAGCCAGGGATATTCATGAATCTCAGCGGCGGCCCCGTTGCTTGTCTCTTGCGTATACATAAAATTGCCTTAAGCAATCTCATGATAATATACGATGACATGGACTTGCCTCCGGGTAAAATCCGCCTACGCCAGAGCGGAAGCTCGGGAGGACACAAGGGGATGAATTCTATTATTTCCGCCCTGGGAAGCGATGCTTTTTCTCGGAAAGCGAAGAGGCTGTAGTCAATTATGTGCTCAGTGATTTTTCCCCCGGGGAGGAAGTAGTAATCAAGCCTGTAATTACCAGAGTAGCCGAAGCTATCGATTTTTTTATTACTGAGGGAATAGAAGCTGCAATGGGCAAGTTCAACTGACTAATTTCTGTGAAGGCACATGCCATGTATAATTAAAGATAAGTTTGATAATTGTGATATTATAAAACTGGTAAGTGGCATATTCTAGATATTGTGAATACACTAAGGAGATAAATGCGTTTTAAATGTGTTGCCTGCGGAATTGAGTTCGCTACTATAGAGGAACTGGCTCGCCATAAGCAACAGCACCCTACAGTGGACCGCTCACTTGTCCTAGCTGTCGAAAGACGATGACCGTCGTTATAGAAAATGGGGAAGTATGTGCAGCCCGGCTTGGTTAGGATAGTTGGTATATTTGTACCAACCTATTTTCCTCGTTTACCTACCGTGACGGTTTAGGATGGAGACTCTGCCAGCGCAACGTTAACTACTTTCTGTACGTCCCCACGGTAATAGACAATCTCCACTTGGTCACCAGCCTGATGAGACCTTATATCGGAAATTAGTTCTTCTGTTGTGATGATGTTTTTATCATTCATCTTGGTGATAACATCACCCGCCGTTAATCCGGCCTTATCTGCCGGGCTTTCGCTGGTTACGCTGACGATGAGTGCTCCTGTGTTAACTGATAGGTTGTAGTACTGCTGGACAGTTGTAGTAACCGTGGTTACTGATACTCCAAGCCAGGGGCGGACTACTTTTCCTTCAGTTATTATGCTCTGCACTACGGGGATAGCGGTGTCGGTACTTATAGCGAAACCAATATTCTCGGCGTTACTGGCGATAGCAACATTGATGCCGACTACCTGGCCTGCCGTGTTTAGTAGCGGTCCGCCACTATTTCCTGCGTTAATGGCAGCATCGTCATTGAGTACCGCCCCGTTGTTCTCTTCTATAGAGCGTCCTAAATTGCTCACGACGCCGGTAGTCCAGGTAGGACCTCCGGGCAGCGCTAGAGCATTGCCTACAGCAACGACAGGGTCAAGGACATTAAGCTGTTCCAGAGAATTACTCAGGAAGTGTAAGTAATTTAGATTGTTAGCATCAATCTTCACTACAGCCAGATCAGTCTGTGAGTCTGTACCCACTACAGTAGCCGCAAAAGCACTTCCGTCACTAAGAGTTACTGTAACTTTTTGGGCATCCTCTACCACGTGATTGTTGGTTACAATATAGCCATCCGCGCTGATTACTATCCCGCTTCCTGCACCTGTCTGTGGCACTGCCTGCCAGAACCAGTTGTAGGTCACAGTTTCAGTAACTATGGAAACTACGGCAGGAGCCACCTGTGTTACCAATTCCTGGGTGGTAAGCTCAACACCAATTTCTTCATCAACACCCAGATATTCGGAGGCAAAACCGGCGGAGTTAGGTATGGCATCGGTAACAACTAAGCTGATACCGATAATAAAAAGAACAGCTATTACAATATATTTTAGCCTGGACATCAATCACCTCCATACGAAGGAGAGGGGCAGAGACCCCCTCTCCCATGACTGGTTCCGCTTAAATCGTTTATAAAGAGCTTGTTTCAGCGGGTGCGTCGGGTACAGGACACGGGCCGCCCCAATGCTGAAAACCTCTGCCCTGCATTATACCGCTACCAAGACCAGGTCCGCCAAATCCAGGTAATGGTAATTCGACGTCTGGCCGGGACTGCCACCAATCTAAGAGTTGACCGGCTTCTTGCTCAGTGATCTTACCGTCATCTACGAGATTCCCCAGCCATTTCTCTAGAGCTTCGTCTCGAAGCTCAATTCGAGCTTGTTTTAGTGCATCTTTCAATTGCTCTTGGTCGATGGATACTCCAGTGTTCTCTTCATAGATGGCGCACACTCGGTCCAGAAGCGCCTGGTTTCGATTGGAATCGCTCCACCGACTAAGCCTCCTATCAGCAATACAGATGCAACCATAACTGGAACTAACCATTTCCGTTTTCTCATTGGTGTATCACCTCCTTTCTATAATTTCTACTGCTGGGGATATTTGTCAATTTGAAGTTGTACCGATTCTCTTTTTAAAGAATCCCCGTAACAGCAATAAAAGATTACCACAGTAACATGAACCCACCATGAAATATGAGTGAACGGTAGAAAAACAGGCAACTGAGCAATTTCATCTTATGTTCATCTTGGTGTAATATAATACGTTTGGAGAGTCTGTTATGAGAATTCTAGTTGTCGATGATGACCGCCGAAGCCTATGCTGTTGATCTGGCATACGACGGAGAGGAAGGAGAATACCTCGCCGAGGTCAATCCGTATGACCTTATCATTTTGGACATCATGATGCCGGTAAAAGATGGCATCGAAGTCTGTCATGATCTTCGTGATAAAAAAATTAATACACCAATACTGATGTTAACGGCAAAAGATACCGTGGAGGATCGGGTCAGAGGATTAGATACAGGAGCGGATGATTATCTGATTAAACCTTTTGCTTTCAGTGAGCTTCTTGCTCGAGTTCGGGCGCTCCTTCGGCGAGAAGGGATGTCTAAATCAACAGAGCTTCGGGTAGGGGAATTAACTCTAAATACTCTAACCCGCCAGGTTTGGCGAGGACAAAGACCCATTGAACTGACGACTAAGGAATACGTTATTTTGGAGTACTTCATGCGCCATCCCAACGCGGTTGTCACGCGGACTATGATGGAAGAACACGCCTGGGACTACGACTTCGATAGCTTATCCAATCTGGTAGATGTCTATATCCGCAGATTGAGGCGTAAGATCGACGACGAAGGGAAAGACAGCCTGATTCAGACGGTAAGAGGAGCAGGCTATCGGCTGAAAGCACCATGAGCTTCATTCACAGCATAAAATTCCGATTTACAATCTGGTATCTGGTGGTGCTAGCGATTCTGCTGACATTGGTCAGTGCCGGGGTCTACTTTTATCTCTCGCGAAGTCTCTATCGGAGTATGGACCGTGCATTGGAAATACGCTCCACACAGCTACGCA
>WOR8_10007130_pt1 | contig 10658 bp, 12 predicted proteins | sample DeeMarSeWOR38_10_FD_19890 | JGI IMG/M metagenome (IMG submission 19890)
GTTTCTTCAGTATTCCCTGAATAACTCTGAGAAATCACTAGAGTATTCTTGTTAACCCACTTTGGCAGATCATATTGTCGATTTACAAAAATCGGGATGTCGATTTTATCTCTAAAAAAACTTTGTACTATATCTCCAGATATTGATGAGGCGCCCATACCGCTTATCACGATGTTGTCTATTTTGAAGTAACTGCCCAGCTGTGATGAGTTTACAATATCTTTTGCTTCCTTTATTTGTTCAGGAAAACTCTCGACTGCCCCAAGCATATCTGATTTATCTATCTCTGATATTAGTTTCAAATCATCCAACATAATCATTCGACCGATTTCCTATCCCTATAAAATCATGTTTGTAAAAAGAAGTTCAGTATAAAGATATTTTCATTTAGAATGAAAATACTTAAATTGAAAGTTTATATCCTAATCGCGTATGATAATTACTAAGCAAAAAGATTTCAGTTATTTATTAAATTCCATAAAAAAAGGCCCTGTTTTTATAATCGGGTGCAACGAATGCGCAACATTATGTCACACTGGCGGAGAGGAAGAAGTTCTATCAATGAAGGAAAAACTGAAGACGAAGAATATAGATACTACGGGTTGGATTATTTTAGAACCAGCATGCCACTTTTTAAATGACAAACGTCTTTTAAAAAAATGTAAAAAAGAAATCGATGCTGCAAAGAAAATTCTTGTTCTTGCATGTGGCAATGGTGTACAAACAGTTTCAGAAATCATCGAAGACGTTGATGTTATACCTGGCACAGATACGCTGTTCTTGGGAGAAATTAAACGCGCCACTGATTTTGAAAAACGATGTATAATGTGTGGAGAGTGCATACAAGATCTTTTTGAAGGAACATGTCCTGTTTCACGATGCCCCAAAAGCATGCAAAATGGTCCTTGCGGTGGATCGATTAATGGAAAATGCGAAGTTGATAAGGAAATGGATTGTGTGTGGGATATTATCTATAAACGCCTGAAGAAAAAAGGCCAGCTGGATAATTTAAAAGAAATCAAAGAACCAAAGGATTGGTCAAAATCAACAGAGACGCGGAGGCAACTATAAAATGACTTACAGAAGCAATTTAGAACGAGTTCTTTCTGAAAAAAAATTTGCTGTAACAGCCGAGGTAGGCCCTCCAAAAGGCTCTGATCAGAGTAAGATACAAGATAAAGGTTTGATAGTAAAGAGTTACGCTGATGCATATAATGTAACAGATAATCAAACGGCTGTTGCAAGATTATCTAGTATGGGAGGTTCAGTTATTCTTCTTAATATGGGATTAGAACCAATTATGCAAATGACTTGCAGAGATAGAAACCGATTAGCCATACAAAGCGATGTACTCGGTGCTGCCTCCGTAGGAATCAGAAATATACTTTTTGTTACCGGAGATCATCAATCTTTTGGAAATCATCCAGGTGCAAAAGGAGTATACGACATAGACTCTATACAACTTTTAAAAATAGTTCGTGACATGCGAGATAAAGGCATTTTCCAGAGTGGAGATAAAATCTTAGCAGGCAATCCAAATATTTTCATTGGAGCTGCCGCAAACCCATTTGCTGACCCTTATAAGCTAAGAGTTGACCGACTCGAAAAAAAGATAAAAGCAGGTGCGGATTTTATTCAGACTCAAAGTGTCTTTAATTTAGATAAATTTAACACTTGGATGGATGAGGTTAGATCCAGAGGACTTGATAAAAAGGTTCACATTCTAGCAGGCATTACTCCTCTTAAGTCACTTAAGATGGCTGAAAGAATGAAATTTCATGTCCCAGGTGTCGATATTCCAGATAATATTTATAACCGAATGAAAAAATCTGCTGAGCCTAAAGATGAAGGACATGCTCTTGCTATTGAGCTTATTGATAATATTAAAAAAATTAAAGGTGTTCATGGTTTACATATAACCGCTCTTTTTTGGGAGGATGTAATACCTCATCTTGTTAGAGAAACAGGCTTACACCCTAGACCCTAAATTCCTATTCAAAAACAGCAAACTATGTATATACTGTTCTTATACCGATTTTACCAATACTAAACATGGGGGCAAATACTTATGGCTAAGCGCAGTATGAAAAAAATTCTTGTAACAGGGGCTGTAGGTCAGATTGGTTCGGAGCTTACAATGGCTCTACGTGAAAGATACGGGAATGATAATGTAGTAGCCTGTGGTCGTAAGACTAAACCTAGTGAGAATTTGTTAGAATCTGGTCCTTTTGAATTTCTAGATGTAACAAAAAAAGAGACTGTTGAAAAAGTTGTTGATCAATATGATATCGATACGATTTATAATATGGCAGCAATTCTATCTGCAGTTGGCGAAGAAAAACCTATTTTATGTTGGAATGTAAACATAAATGGCATGTATAACATACTTGAAATTGCGCGCGAGAGGAAAATGAACCGTATTTTTGTCCCTAGCTCTATCGCTGCATTTGGTCCAGAAACCCCAAGAAAAAAAACACCACAAGAAACAGTCTTGAAGCCAAAAACAATGTATGGTGTTACAAAGGTCGCCGGGGAGCTTCTTGGCGATTATTATTTTAAACGTTTTGGACTTGATGTTAGAGGTTTAAGATATCCTGGAATTATTAGTGCCGAAACATTACCTGGCGGAGGAACAACTGATTATGCAGTTGAGATTTTTTATGAGGCAATAAAACATAAAAAATATACTTGCTTTGTGAAAAAGGAGACAACCCTCCCAATGATGTATATGCCTGATTGCATTAAAGGAACCATGGATTTGATGGAGGCAGATGTTTCAAAGCTTAAACATCATTGTGATTTCAATATATCTTCAATGAGTTTTTCAGCCGGTGAGTTAGCTGAAGAGATAAAAAAACACATACCTGAGTTTAAATGCGACTACAAACCTGATTTTAGGCAGGCAATAGCAGATTCATGGCCACAATCCATCGACGATAGTGCCTCAAGGAAAGAATGGAACTGGAAACCCTCCTATAACCTACAATCTATGACAAAGGACATGCTAGAAAAACTTGGCAAGCGTCACAAAGAAGGAAAACTTTAATATTATACCAGAAAGTTTTTTTGCTTGAATATATTCATTCTTAGTGGAGAGATAAACCATATGCAGGAATTGAAGGAGATTGGGAATCATATGAGCGGAGATTTTGAAACAATTAAAAGATATCTAGGTGATGAAACAGGTTATTTACTAGATTTCAGCAATCCAAAGATAAAAAAGGAGTCGTTGTATCTTCCCGGCCCAGATTTTGTAGATAGAGTGTTCACAGATTCTGATAGACCTAGAGATGTCTTGAAGAATCTTAAAACAATTTTTAATCATGGTCGTCTTGCAGGTACAGGCTACTTGTCAATATTGCCTGTTGATCAGGGTGTTGAACATTCTGCTGCTGCATCCTTTACACCAAACCCAATTTATTTTGACCCTGAGAAGATTGTAGAGCTGGCAATAAAAGGTGGTTGTAACGCTGTAGCTTCAACCCTTGGAGTTCTTGGTTCTATTTCAGGAAAATATGCTGATAAAATCCCGTTTATTGTTAAGATTAATCATAACGAACTTCTTACATACCCAAATAAATTCGATCAGATAATGTTTGCAAGTGTAGAGCAGGCTTGCAAGATGGGTGCAGTTGCAGTAGGCTGTACTATTTATTTTGGTTCTGAGGAATCATCTAGACAGATACAAGAAGTTAGCCAAGCATTCAAGCAAGCCCATGAACTTGGGATGGCAACCGTTCTATGGTGTTACCTTAGAAATCCTGCTTTTAAAATTGATGGTAAGGACTATCATTCTTCTGCAGATCTTACAGGCCAGGCCAATCATTTAGGTGCTACAATTGAAGCAGATATTATTAAACAAAAGCTTCCAACAATCAATGGTGGGTATATGGCACTTAACCGTGAAGGTGTTAAGTTCGGCAAAATGGACGAAAGAGCATATACTGAACTCTGCTCAGATCACCCAATTGATCTAACCCGTTACCAAATTGCTAATTGTTACATGGGCAGGGTTGGACTTATTAACTCCGGTGGCGCATCAGGCGAAAATGATTTGCAACAAGCAGTTAGAACCGCCGTTATTAACAAACGTGCGGGAGGCACAGGTCTTATATCAGGTAGAAAAGCATTCCAGAAACCTATGGAAGATGGGATAAAACTTTTAAATGCAATCCAGGACGTTTATCTTTGTAAGGATATAACCATCGCATAACTCTAATTTTCTAGTGAAATTTAGGCATACCGAAATTTATTTATACCAGTTTTGACAATATATATTTTTAGGGATACCTAAAAATTAAGGTTGACTGCATTATGCGAGGAAATGGAACGCCATTAGCACATCTTAAAGTCGGGAAAACTGGCAGAATAATCTATATCCATGGAGGGCGCCATGAGGGGCCACACGGCCATCATCATGGACACCATAGTCTCAGAAGTAGGTTGAACGTCTTAGGGATAAGAGAAGGACAGAATATTAAAATTCTATCAAAACAACCTCTAATGGGGCCCATCACCATAGCTGTCGGTAGTGCCCAAATGACTATAGGGCGAGGAATGGCACATAAAATAATTGTTGAAGAGCTATGATTAAAAAAATCGTTTTAATGGGAAATCCAAATGTTGGCAAAAGCGTAGTTTTTTCTAGATTAACTGGAGCTAACGTTATTTCTTCAAATTATCCTGGAACCACTGTCGATTATTCAAAAGGAAAAATGCTGTTAGATAAAAAACAAGTTGAAATCATTGATGCGCCTGGGACGTATTCCCTAGAATCTGCTAACAAAGCCGAAAAAGTAGCTGTGGAAATGCTCGAAACTGCAGATGTAGTAATTGATGTTGTTGATGCTACTAATCTTGAAAGAAACTTGTATCTCGCTCTCGAGCTACTTGAAAGAGACAAACCTGTCATAATTGCATTAAATCTTTGGGATGAAGCAAAGCATATTGGAATCAATATCGACGAGAAAAAGTTGGAAGAGATACTAGGTGTACCGGTAGTCCCCACTGTTGCTTTAACAGGAGAAGGCATTAAAACTCTAGTTTCAAAAATTAAAGAAGCGAAATCACCAAAAAAAATAAAACCAACAAGTGAGGAAGCAAGATGGATCGAAATCGGATCCATTATTAAACAAGTTGAAAAGGTTGAACATCGACATCATTCTCTCCGCGACCGGTTAAATGATCTAACTATCAGACCTTTAACAGGGCTTCCAATTGCTGCAGGAATTATCTTCATTTCTTTTTGGATTGTTAGAATTATTGGAGAGAATCTAAGTTTTTTAATTACAGAAGTCTTTGAAAGAGGATATAAGCCTCTACTACTGGGGCTTGGAGAGTATATTGGAGACGGCGTTGCTTACAATATTTTAATTAGCCAAGAATATGGAAAAATTGTATTCACCGAGTCATTAGGGATTTTATCTACTGGAATTTATATTCCTTTAGGGGTTGTTTTACCGTACATCATTGCTTTTTATTTTATGTTATCACTACTAGAAGATAGTGGATATTTACCCAGATTAGCAACATTACTAGATAACATTTTTCATAAACTCGGAATGCATGGTTACGGGATTATACCCCTATTTCTAGGGATGGGATGTAATGTTCCAGGTGCCTTAGCTACAAGATCTTTAGAAACAAAAAAACAGCGTTTTATTGCTGCAACATTACTCGCTATTGCAGTTCCATGCATGGCACAGATGGCTATGATTTTTGGCATCTTAGGAAAATATGGAATATACTATATATTCCTAGTATTTCTCACGCTTGGTATTTTATACATAACAATCGGAATTATTTTAAATAAAGTTATGAGTGGAACAAGTCCAGAGATATTTTTAGAAATACCACCTTATCGTCGCCCAAGTTTAAAAACAACAGGAAAAAAAACATGGATGCGCGTCAAATGGTTTTTAAAAGATGCCATACCTTTTATGATTTTTGGGGTAGCTGTCATCAATATCCTCTATACAGCGGGAGTATTACAATGGCTAGCAAATAGCCTACAACCCATCATGGAAGGACTTTTTGGACTACCTGGTGAAACCAGTATTGCAATGGTAACAGGTTTTCTTAGAAAAGATCTCGCAGTAGGAATGTTAATATCTCTAAATCTAAATGCGTTGCAACTTGTAATTGCGGCAACAATGTTAACGATTTATTTCCCATGTGTAGCTGCATTTATAGTTCTTGTTAAAGAATTAGGTGTGAAGGGTATGATTAAATCTGCAGCAATAATGATTTGTACTGCAATAAACGTTGGAATCATATTAAGATTAATTTTAATAGGAGTGTGATAATCCTTGAGAAAAAAAACAGTTGAAGATTATTTGGAGCTATTGCATGATCTTCAAAAAAATAAAAAAATCGTTCATACCAATGACATTGCTTCTTCTCTGAATATTAAGCCATCGAGCGTTACAGAAATATTCCAAAAACTATGCGAAGAGGGATATATAAATTATGAAAAATATAGTGGCGTGACGCTAACTGAAAAGGGTAAAAAGATTGCATTGGATACAAAAAGAAGACATAAAAAATTAACAGAATTTTTAGTTCTTTTAGGTGTTGATAAAAAAACAGCAGAATCCGACGCTTGTGAAATGGAACATATACTGCATCCTAAAACAATGGAAAAAATAATCAAATTTGTTGAAGATGTAAAAAATAAAAATTGAAAAAAATATCCTCCTATTAAAGGAGGACCAACATAATTATTCTAAGGATATTGCTTTCTCAGGACATTCATCGACACATGTTCCACAGTCAATGCAAGTTTCTTCATCAACTGTTGCTTTGTCCTCAAGTTTTAATGCCTCAACTGGGCATGCATCGACACATGTTCCACAAGCATTACATTTTTCTTTATCGATCGTTACTGCCATGGTTTGGGGCATATAATTCAATTGTTTTAATAGTTTTCTCAACAAATTAGTTTTATAGTCAATTTACATTCCACTATAACATATAGTGGAGAGAAACACAGAGGAAAATAGATGAGACATTCATTGAAAGTAGGATTTTGTTTTGGTCTAACATCTGGGATAATTACCACGCTTGGATTAATGGTAGGTTTAAATTCCGTTATCCATTCAAAGCTCGTAGTTATCGGCGGAATATTAACAATAGCTGTCGCTGACTCACTTTCTGATGCTCTAGGCATACATATATGTGAAGAATCTGAAAATAAACATTCAGCAAAAGAAATCTGGGAATCTACCCTTTCTACACTTTTTTGTAAGTTTATCATAGCATCGTCATTTATTATTCCAGTTTTAATTTGCACAGAATTGAGAACAGCAGTTATAATTAGCATTATTTGGGGATTTCTTCTATTGAGTACTCTTAGTTTTTTGATATCTAAAGAACAAAATACAAAAACATGGCATGTTGTCTTTGAACACTTAATTATTGCTGCAATAGTAATAGTTGTAGCGTATTACGTAGGAAATTGGATAGGAGTAATATTTGGATAAAATGGATTGTAATGTAATGGAAACTATCAACTATAAAATCAGAACTTTCAAAGAAAAAACATCAGAAACAGAATTTCTGTCTTATGTTTTAGGTGCGGACATCGGTGGCACATATACAAAAATTGGAATTGCTGGAGTAAAAGATTCGAAACCAGTTTTATTATTTTCTTTAGAGTTTAAAAGTCAAGAGTTAATGTCAATAATCCCTGCGGTAAACGAGACTCTTGCTTATGCTGATAGGAATTACAATATCAAAATTAATTCTGCTTGTTTTGGAGTGGCTGGCGCAATATATACAGATACTATTAATTTAACAAATCTAGATTGGGGTATCGATAAGATTGAACTAATAAGAGAAACTACCGTGAATGATGTATCAATCATTAATGATTTTCAAGCTATTGGTTATGGTTTAAATCTATTAGATCCAAACAACGAAAATGACATTTTAAACATTAGAGATGAAAAGAGTCAAGGAATTACTTCATCGACCAAGGTAATCTTAGGCGCTGGAACTGGATTGGGCAAAAGTATTCTGTCATACGATAAACATTACAATATTTATGCCCCAATTCCAAGTGAAGGAGGACATGAAGATTTTCCGGCACAGAATGATTTTGAAATAAAACTTTTAGAATTCATTAAGAGATTAAGAGGAATTTCACAACCAGTTACTTATGAAGAATTGCTTTCAGGACGAGGATTAGAGAGCATTTATCTGTTTCTAAATGAAACGCAAAAGTTCAACCCTACGGAGTTTACAAAAGAAATTGAACAAACAGATGACAAAGTACCACTTATTTCAAAATACAAAGAAAAGGATGAAAGATGTAGGGAAACTTTTAGGTTATTTACAAGATTTTATGCTCGTTGTGCAAAGAACTTTGTTCTTAACACAATGGCTACAGGTGGATTGTACATAGCTGGAGGGATAGCTTCAAAAAATAGGGAAATTTTTGAATCAAAGGAATTTTTAGACGAATTTGAAAACGCCTATAGACGAACTGAGATTCTTAAAAAAATTCCCATTTATGTTATTGTGAACTACGACGTAAGCCTTCTAGGAGCATGTTTTGCAGCCATGCATCATTCTAAATGATAAATCTTAACTTTGAAGATTATGACAAAAATATTGTTTGAAAAGGAGGAAATATACAATAAAATCTCTTCAGTTATTGCCAAAGCTATAAATCAAATTTTATCAGATAAAAATGAAATAATATTAGGTCTGCCAGGCGGTAGAAGTATGCCCAATGTTCTTCGACGTTTAAAAGAAGAAAAAATAGACTGGAACAAGATTCATGTATTCATGGTTGACGAAAGGTTGGTTCCCATACAAGATCAAGATAGTAATTTCCGATTAATAAAACAAGAGCTATCTGAAATTATGCCTCTTGGAAATTTACACCCATTTCAATTTGAGAAAAATAAACCAGATTTTGGCTTAGAGAGATATGTGGAGGAAATCAATAGTTTTGATAACGCATTTGATATCGTTTTATTGAGCTCAGGAGAAGATGGGCATATTGGTTCGTTGTTTCCAAATCATCCATCGATATATAACGAATCCGATGGTTACATTTTGGTTGAAAACTCACCTAAACCACCTGGGACCAGAATAAGTATTTCAAAAAAATTTTTAATAAAATCAAAAATAGGAATATTGTTGTTCCTAGACGATATGAAACGAGATGCCTATAGGAAATTTTTAGATGAAAAAACGGATTATATCACGTGTCCTGCAAAATTAATTAAACAATTACCGAAATCCTATGTCTTAACGAACATAGAACTAAACGAGGGATTAAGATGACCATCGGAAAAAAAATTATTCCTGCAATAATTGCAAAAAAACAGGAAGAATTAGATGAATTACTGTCAAAAGTAATAAACATAGTAGAAATTGCTCAGCTTGACATCATGGACAACAAGTTCGTCCCAAATACTTCGCTCTTTTTTGATTTTAAATTGCCTGAAACATCATGCATTTTTGAGGCTCATTTGATGATTAAAAAACCAGAGATTTGGATAAAAGACAACTGGGAAAAAGTGGACACCATCCTCGTTCATTATGAGTCATGCAGTAATCCCAAAGGCATTATTTCTGATGTTAAAAACAGAGGTAAGAAAATCGGGTTTGTCTTGAATCCTGAAACACCTGTTGAAAAACTTTCTGACTTCATCGATGATATTGACCAGGTTTTAATTATGACGGTTAATCCTGGATTTTATGGCAGTCCGTTTCTTCCAGAGATGTTGTATAAAATTACAGAATTGAGAACTTTGAAACCTAAACTCGATATAGAAGTAGATGGGGGAATTACAGACAAAACAATATCTCTTGTTGATAAAGCAGGTGCAAATTTATTTGTTTCAGGTTCATATATCATGAAAGCAGAAAATGTGAAAGGCTCAATCGATAGTCTGAAAAAAAGGTATCAGTCCAACCATAGAAAAAAATAAACAAGTTTTTTTAACACTTTAGTATTCTTTAATTATTAATTGGGGGCTAAATTATGAGGAGATTGTTAATAATCGGGATAATTGTTCTTTTAGCAATATCCAGTTTTGTCGGATGTGTTGAAAAGAAAGATGACCAAACGCAGATAACAGAATATGCAGTTATATCACTCGGTGAAATATATTATAAAACTTCTTCAAACGATGTAGATGGGGAGTTCATCGAGCTATATGTCTGGGATGACAAAGGAGAATCTGTCGATATCTCTGGGTGGTATGTTACCACCTTTGATGATGATAAAGAAATTTTACCATCAATTTCTGGTCTTGGGAATTATGATTATGTTGCAATAAGAATGGGTTCAGGTGTTGACGATTTAGACGCTTCTGATGGGGATGCTACTATATTCCTTGGCAGATCTGATGAGATGCTCGATGATTCTGGTGATGAAATTGGATTATATAATCCAAGTAATGTGCTTGTAGATTTCGTAAGATATGAAGGAGGAAATGGTGATCCTGTTCTTGGAAATTGGAGCGATACAGACCTTGGTGCTTCCGCTGATAACGAAAATGAATCCGTTCAACTAATTGGTTTTGACAATGATAATAGTAATAATTGGAAATCATCACCTATTTCACAAGCATCACCAAATATTGTTGATTTTTTTGTGGATTCGTATAATTTAGAAGTGTACATTCATAACGGCGTTAAAG
>WOR8_10007131_pt1 | contig 10657 bp, 12 predicted proteins | sample DeeMarSeWOR38_10_FD_19890 | JGI IMG/M metagenome (IMG submission 19890)
GAAAAGAAAGTTAATAATATCAATCCAGTAATTATAGCCAATCTGAAAGTTTTTCTTCTTTGAAATTTATCCATATTCTCTGTTAGACTCATAAAAATTGGAACGTTACCAAGAGGATCAACTACAATAAATAATGCAATGACCATCTTCATCAAATCAAGGAAGAATAAAAAAAATCCAAATAATGACCTCCAACAAACCTTATAGAACAGTTACTCTAATCCGCTATTTTTAATTTTGTAACATATTTCCAAAATTTAACCAAAAAATCGACAAAAAAGATTGACGAATATATCGATTCTGTAATTCTAAAAAACTAGAACAAATTGAAAAAGAATTTTAACCACAAGCATGATGAAATCATAAAAAATCAATTTTTAATATAAGGATGCTACTTTGTTGATTAAATCATCTTTGATTCTGATTGACTTAACTCTAGTTTTGCTTTTACAAGTTTTTCAAAAAGAGTCAAGACTTTGGCAGAGTTTTTACTAGCAACTGCTTTTAGGATGTCACCCTCGATTTCAGCGACTTCAAGACGTTGGTAATAGTCTAATGATTCTTTAAAATGTGCTAAAACAATTTTTCCGGTCAGAATTGGATGATTATTAGTAACATTTGCTTCAGCAAAACGAATTCCATGTTCAAGCTCGACTTCAAGTCCAAGTTTAAAATCTTTTAGTGCAATATTCATATCCATTGTTTCCAGTTCACCAAGAATTATTTCAGCTTCCTCAAGCATAACTTCAGCTTCTTTTAGTAAAGTCCAATCTCTAATTTTGAGGGCTTTACAAACTCTTTTTACTTCTTTAACCGAAACATAGTCTGGAAGATCCATACAAGCCACCAGCAGTATATGATTTTTAAACAATTATATATTAGTAATTTCTAGGTTTAGATATCGAGTTTTTGGAGCTTTAATCTTTGGTTTTTTTATTATTACACAAAGTTAAGCGCTTTTCCATATTTATTTAACTAGTCTATTTTAACTTCTAAGCCTGGCAATGAATATTGCAAAAATTGCAATAATTCTCCAATTAATATTCATCTAAAAATGAAATAACTTGTAACAAATGAAATGTCTTAAAAAGTTCAAAGAAAGAAATTCCCGCAACAATATTACCAGATATATTAACAGATTCTCCAAAATTTTACCAATTTCAGTTCTAAATCATGTTGTGTTCACTCATTCTTCAAAAAAGGGAGATAAGGAAAATAAACTTTCTCTATACTTGATATTATGCTGGTTTAAGTTTTGCACCACACACTGAACATTTTCCTTCAGCCGTTATCATTGGCTGTTTATCTACTTCTTTTCCACATAGTCCGCATTTCAAAAACTTCACCTCCCCAAAAAAAGCTTTTTCAGCACTATACAAAAGGTGTTAAAATAATTAAATTTTTTGTTGCCATTTAAATTCCAAGAGTTCAGCATATTTTTAATTGAGTGCATAATTAAATCATTATAATATTTATTCTGGAGGTGCAAAGTTGTGCTTTGGAAAGTTTTATCTATATTAATTTGCCTTCGCAACAAGCGGTTTCTATTCTTAATTCTTATATTACTGATTGTTTCTGAATATAGTTTTTGATTCTAGTATTTCATAGGCTTCTTCTTTTGACAACAGGATTCGATGTTGTTATTTCCCATTTGTCTGAATTTATGTAAACATCTTTTACTAGTCGATTTTTTGTCTTACTACTGAAATCTTTGATTAATAACCAAAATTAATTATAGTCTTTCCGGCTTACCATATTTTTATGGTCAAAGAAGCAAAATATCAGATAATTAAAAACCTGAATAAAGTTGAAGTTAGGATCTATGACCAGTTAATTATTGCTGAAGTTGATGGTTTGGGAGATGGTGGATTTAACATTTTATTCAATTATATCTCAGGAAATAACTCAACACAAACTACCGTGGCAATGACCGCACCCGTAATTTCAAAAAAAATTGAAATGACTGCACCTGTCTTTTCAGAAAAAGATACAATTGGATTTGTAATGCCTGAAGAATATACTTTAGAGAATACTCCAATCCCTAATGATAAACGAATTAAGATTCGACAAATCCCACAAAGATACGTGGCCGCATTAACATTTTCTGGTCGTTGGACGACTTCAAACTTCACGAAGAGATCAAAACAATTATTAAAACAACTACAAACATCTAAAATTAAGACAAAAGGAAGTATTTTCACGATGCGTTACAGTGGACCGTTTACACCATGGTTTCTACGTAGAAACGAAGTCGCAATTGAAATTGGAAAGGTCTAATCGTAAGTTGTATATTCAAGTCTTTGGATAAGGTACATTTATTTCTTGTCTTTTTCCTCACAATAGTTTGTAATTAAATCAACATCAACAAGTTCTTTTGGATAAGGCATAAAAAATGATTGATTTAACAAATAATCATTTTTAAATCTTAAAATCCATGAAGTAAAAATTCTCATAATTACGCTTAAAGGTATAACTCCTGATTTAAAATCATACAATGCTTTCAAGAAAAATTCTTTTTCTTTTCCTGAAAGATTCTTTGAAAAATACCCCATACTATTCATTAAGACATTAATTTGTGAACCACAACTGGGAGCATTTCTTAAAGCTTGAAGAAAATGTTGTTCGTAGTCTGTAATCAAGTTGATAAAAGTATATTGATCTCTTTGAGCGATTATTCTTCCTAGAATCCTCATTTCTTTTTCATTGTATGCCTTAAGCAATATCTTATTTTTAGTATGGAATTTTAATACTTCTTTATTTGATTTTGAGTTTTTTGCTTCTCTGAAGCTAGCTAATGTGTAAAGCTTTGTAAGAAAATTACTTTTTATGTTTGGATTTCTAAGTCGCCCTTCATCTTCTATTGCTAAATGTGAAAATCTTTCTAAAACAGCTTTTCCGAAAAAGCCTGGACCTTTAACTTTTAATGCATCACCAGGATTTGGACCAGAATAAATTTTTGCATCATTTAATGCGTCAGTTGGTGATCGCCCTTTTAATATGAAACCATCCACTTCAGGTAATGAGTTTAAGAATGAATTTACAAAGTTCTGCATTTTTTCAGTTAAATCTAATCCCGTTCTTGGTTGAATAAGCTTCATTTTATTTTCTTTGATTACAATATGTAATACGTCTCGGGGTGTCCCTAATCCTTATCTCAACTTCAGGACAAACAGGTATCAGGTTAACAAGTGGTGTTAGCTTTTTAACAAAGTTGTTAGCAATCTTTAAACCGTTATATCTACATGAATCAATTTCAATGCACCTACTAAGAACAACCGTCGGAGTAACAAAATCTTTAATATAAATCTACTTAGGGTAATTATTTTGGTTTTTTTAAAAATTGCTACACCTTACATCGATATTGGTTACATAAAAAAGATGTACAATAATAGTAAAACAAGTAAAAACGAATAAAAAATGCAGAATATAGATTCTATCGTCAATTGAATGATCAAATAACAAATATAATTTTAGCAATAATTTTTTTGTTTGTTTTTTACTCTTTTGCGATATTTTTACTTTGTTTAATTTTGGGAAAAAAATTAAGACTTAAAAGTCGAATTTTCGTAGATATAGTTCGTAAATAACAAACGAGAATCATGGAAAGTAAGGGGGTACTTAAAATGCCACATGTTGTACTTGAAGGTAAACTAGAATTTCGAGATATCTTCGATGCTTTGCTTCCCATTTCTATCCGAGATGAAAAAAAGATTCTGAAGACTTCAACGAAGTACATAGATAGTGAGGAAAACTCAATTTTGGTGGAAGCACTGGCAATTGAAGGGGGTAAAAAATCCAGTTTCATTGCTTTATTGGGTAAAAGAGAAGACGGTTTGGTAATAAGAATTTATCCAGAATTGAACATAGAAAAAACAGATGGAATTAAGAATATACTTGCTGAAATTGCTAAACAATTAATACAGAAATTTCCGAACCTTAAGATTGGAAAAACGAACCTACAAGATTTTTTGCCAATAAATGGTTAGCGATATGTGAAGAAAAGGAAAAGCAAGTAAAAATGAAATCGGTAATTTTCAACAGATTGAGGGACAAAACAATAGAGTAAAAGTGAAAAGATAAAATGACCAAGATGTTGGCGCATGCATATGGCAAATTAGCTATTTATTGGATGCAAGCAACTCAAAAAACTGGAATGTAAAAAGGATCATTAAACTTTCATAACTGTTTTAATTTTCATTTTGAATTTCTGATAATTTCTTTTTTACTTCTTCAACATGCCCTTTGACTCGAAATTTAATCCATTCCTTTTCGATTTGGCCTTTAGGATTTATAAGAAATGTGCTTCGCTCTACACCCATGTACTCTTTTCCATACATCTTTTTCATTTTCCAGACATTGTATTCATTAAGAACTTTATGTTCTGGATCACTTAGAAGAATCAAGTCTAAATTGTGTTTGTGCGCAAAATTTTTATGGCTTTTAACAGAGTCAGGACTGACTCCAATAACAACTGTCCCCTTTTCTTTGAAACTTTTTATATTTTCGGTAAAACTCAAGGCTTCAAGAGTACAAGCTTTACTGTTATCTTTTGGGTAGAAGTAAAGAATGACCCATTTATCTTTAAAATCTTCCAAACAAACCCTTTCATCATTTTGATTAAGCAAACAAAAGGCTGATGCTTTCTTTTTTTCCATACTTTCATCTCTCAGAGTTTACCATTTTTCATAGTGCACTAAGTCATCGATGCTTTTTCTATTACTAACTAGTCCTTTCTTCTCAGCAGGATATCCTAAAGGAGTCATAGCGACAACTCTTGATTCATTTTTTATTTTCAGAATTTTTTTAATTTCTTCTTCTTTAAATGCGGCTATCCAACAGGTGCCTAAACCTTCAGCACAAGCTTGTAAAGATAAAATTGTCATTGCAGCTGCCGCATCAGCTTTCCAGTATTCTTCACCATCGTCCCTAACCCAGGCTTTGTTTGGAAAAGCACAGACAACAATAATTGTTGGTGCGTCCCATTTCTGATTACATGCAGAACTAATTCGTTCTATAGTCTTAGTATCAGATGTTATTACAAATTCGTATGGTTGGCGATTCATTGCTGAGGGCGCAAGTCGTGTAGCTTCTAAAACTTTCAATAGTTTCTCTTTCTCTACAGGATCATCTTTATATTTTCGTATACTTCTCCTTCTCTTTATTGCCATAAAAACGTCCAATAAAAACACCACATTATATTAATAGATTTAGCTAAAAAAACTACCGCAAATAAGCTAATGTGTCTCTTAAAATTTTATTTGCGCGCACAAGTATTAAAACCAAAAAAGGTCATTAATATTCTATTAGGTGTGGATTTATGGAAATTTTCAAATTACCTAAAATGACTAAAACAGAAATGTGGAAACTAATTCGAAGACGAAACATATGCCGAATTGCATTTAAGGGAACTGATTATCCGTATATGGCTCCATTTCAATATGTTGTCTTAAACGATACATTGTATTTTCACTTCACAGATTACGGTACAAAAATGAAGTTAATCGAAAACGACAAACGGGTTTGCGTCGAAATTGAAGAATACAAAGAAGACTTAAGCGAATACAGCTTCATAGTATTAAGAGGAACCCTAAATTTAGTAACAGATATAGTAGAAAGAGCACTGGCACTGCAGAAACTTGCAGAAGAGGGCTCTGATAAACTGTCTCCAAACTTCTTACCAGCCCATGGTTTCAGAAAAGAAGATGGTTGGAATGCATTAACTCCCAAAAATAGTTCATTAGTCATCATTAAACTAGAAAATATAACACAAGAAATAGGGTTAAAATCTCCTTAAGTTTAAATCGAGTATTTTTTATCTGCATAAAGAAATCCGAAGTTAATTCCGGTTTTTGGAGTGCTCATTGCATGGTGAAGTCCATGGGCATTCAGAATCCGTTTAATATATTTGCTCTTTGGATGATAGCCAATTTTTATTCTCTTGTGATAGAAAACATCATGAACTAAGAAATAGCCTATTCCATAAAACATTATTCCTAGTCCAACTGCCAGTTTAATATCAAATCCAGATAATATTCCGGATAAAATAAAAAGAAAAGAGACTAGACTGAAAAAAACTCCAAATAAATCATTTTTTTCAAATCGACCTTTTCTTGGATAATGATGATCCTTATGCAGAAACCAACCAAAACCATGCATAACATACTTGTGAAGAAACCAAGCTACACCCTCCATTATTATAAAGACACTTAGAATAACGAGAGTATACAATATGATTTCTGTTAACATTAATTTTTTTCCTTTAGACTCTTCTAAAACTTTTCAATCTCATAATACTCTTTTTAGGCTTTCTAGATCAAGTTTTGTGTTTGCACATCCATTCTTTGTTAAAATAACCCCTTGACCAGGAATTTCTAATTTCTTTAGAAGTCCCAGCGCCATCTTTAATTCAGAACCGCATGCAATACCTACTACACCCTTGTAATTCCTATCTCTTAGTATTTTTTCGGCGCATGATCCCCCGGGAATAACATAAACGTCATAACCTTTTTTCGTCCCGAGTTTAACAACTTGATTCACAAGGCAGTTATCTTGACAACCATTGCATGTGTAGCTTGGAATTTCTGGATTAAAATCAGCCATACATTGCCTGTCCATGTGTGACCTAGCACAATGAGGAATTAGTAAAGCTTTTTTTTCAGCTTTCTCAAAAGTTTCTCTTTGAATATTATTTGCATTCTGAACTTGGATAAAATCTTCAACAAGTGTTATCGCTTCAGCCAAGTTTAATCCAGTTAATTGATCAAGTTTGAAAAGTTTAACAATCTTTTTTGCATTCATTGATAGTAGCTTTGTTACTCCTATTTTGTATGACATATCCAACAGTTGATTGAATGCATTTTGAGAAACTTTGTTTAAATCGTAAATAAAGCTGTAAGGCAACTGAAACCCCCACTTTTAATAATCTAAACCTCATGTTTTATATAAACTGCACAGTCTAAAATAATATGACGTATGTCATATAAAAGATTGTCTGTTTAATTTAAATACAAATAGGTCACAAACAATATTGCGGAGAAGCATTTATGTCTAAAAAAAACAGCAATCTAACTGGAAAAACTAAGATTGGAATAATTGGAGCTGGACCTGGAGGACTAACAAGTGCTATGCTCTTAGCCCATAAAGGATTTGACGTCACTGTATTAGAAAAAGCGGATGAAGTGGGAGGACGTAGTGCTTCAATAACTCTTGGAGATTTCAAATTTGATACGGGACCAACTTTTTTGATGATGAAACATGTTCTTGATGAAATTTTTGAATCCTGTGAACGAAAAAGTTCAGATTATCTGGATTTTAAACTTCTTGATCCTATGTATCAGCTAAATTTTCAAGATTTTAGTCTTCAAATGAGTAGCGATAAAGAAGAAATGAAGGTCGAAATTAACCGAGTATTTCCTGGTAAAGAAGAACGTCTTGACAAGTTTTATTCAAGAGAAAGAAAAAGATATGAGAAAATCATTAAAAACCTTTATAAAGATTATTCGAGTTTAACGTCTTTTCTATCTCCAAAACTTATTGCTGCTTTGCCTTCTTTCTTTTTGGGTGGTTCAATTTTTGATAATCTTGGAAATTATTTTGATGAAGAGAAATTGAGAGTTTGTTTCACTTTCCAGTCTAAATATTTGGGAATGTCTCCTTGGGAGTGTCCTGCTGCTTTTACGATGATTCCTTTTGTTGAACATGAGTTTGGAATATATCATGTTATGGGTGGACTAAGTCAGATAACAAAAGCAATGGCTAAAGTAGTTGAGGAAGAAAACGGAGAAATAATTACTAATCAAACCGTAGATAAAATTATGACATCAGAAGAAAAGGTTACAGGAGTTCGCTTAGAAGACGGAAAAACAATGGATTTTGATAAAGTCATAGTTAATGCAGATTTTGGTTACGCAATGACCAACCTTTTCAAGCCTAATATGATAAAAAAATATTCTGCTGAAAAACTTGAAAAGAAAAAATTCTCTTGTTCAACATTTATGCTTTATTTGGGGGTTGATAAACAGTACGCTGTTCCTCATCATAACATAGTTTTTGCAAAAAACTATCGCGATAACATTTCTGACATTCAGGAAGGAAGACTTTCTGAAGATTTCTCCTTTTATGTTCAGAACGCATCTTTGACTGATGATACTTTAGCACCAAAAGGAAAATCTGCTATTTACATACTAGTTCCAATCCCCAATAATAGAAGCAATATTGACTGGAATTCTGAACAAAACATTTTCAAAGAAAAAGTAATAAAGAATGTTGAAGAACGAACTGAGATGAAGGATATCTCAGATCACATTGAAGTTGAAAAAATTATCACACCTAAACAGTGGGAAAAAGACTACAATGTTTATATTGGGGCCACCTTTAATCTTGCACATAATCTTTCTCAAATGCTCTATTTTAGACCGCATAACAAGTGTAACGAACTAAAAAACTTGTATTTAGTAGGTGGAGGAACACATCCTGGAAGTGGACTTCCAACTATATACATTTCAGGTATTGTTACTGCTGGGTTAATTTCCAAACAATAAGGACATTAGATAAAATTGTTTGAGCCAGTTTTAACTTTTTTGAAGCCCAAATGTAAATTACCAGATAATTTGTAAGCATAGAATAATTGAATAGAAAATCTTCTATAGGTATCGTGGCTACTCGTATCCCAGTAATCGCTTTAGTAGAATACTCTACCACCGGAATGGATGTAAGAATGTAGTTGAAAATCAAAAAAAGAGCCAGTGTTAAAGCAATATAAATCCAGTATGCTCGAGAAGAAAGAAGTTTAACATTTACCAGAGAAACAAATAGAATAGTTAAGCCAACAGAAAGTACTGCCAAAAACGAGTATTCTTTACTATTAAATACAAATGCAGACAACATAATTGATACACCAATAAATGAGAAGACCCATTTTTTAGCAGAGAATAGTTTTTTGTCACTAAGAAATGGTTTATTGATTCGAAAACAAAAAGGCAACTGTAGGGCACAGTTATAAAAAACAAAATTTCTTCTATTGGGATACCCAGAATCCTCATTTCGTTAACATACTCTGGATTGAATGACCAGTGACCTCTTGATGTTGCAAAGGAATCCCATGCAACAAATAGTATTCCTATAATTAAAAATGCAAACAAAACGGGTTTAATTTTTTTGTAGAATTTTATTTTTGGATGAAACGAGAAAATTAACGGAAACGCAATTATTGCTATGTTCAGGTAGAGATAAAAACTCATGTGTTATAAGTTGACGAAATTTGTTTATAAATCTAAGCATAAAGAAGATGCATAGTAATAATTCCTAAGAATTGATGCCAAATTGAAACACCTAAAACTCGTTTTACGCCTTGCTAGACTTCATTTTTTAGTTCCAGGTTTCATGCTTTATCTGCTGGGTTACTTGCTAGCCGTTTTAGGTGGAGTCGAAATCGATTTAACTAAATTTGTTTTCGGGTATTTTGTTTTTGGAACTGCACACCTTTCTGTATCTTTCAGCAACGACTATTTTGATAGATATTCTGACAGAAATTCTGTTAAGACTTCCTTTTCTGGAGGGAGCAAAGTTCTAGTTGAGCAACCAAAACTTGAGTGCTTAGCATTAAAATTTGCTGTTCTTCTTTTGTGTTTTTCAACAATAACTAACATCATTTTTACGATTATTTATGGTTACAATTTTTGCTTTTTTATTTTCACTTTACTTGGAGGACTTTTAGGTTGGTTTTACACTGCGCCACCAGTTAAGCTTTCGTATAAAGGATTAAGTGAAATGTCCACAATGTTGGCAGTCGGTTTTTTTATGCCAGGGATGGGTTATTTAGTAGCTTCAGGTACAATAGATTCTCTATTTCTGTTTTTGATTTTGCCATTGAGTTGCTACGGACTTTTTTTTATAATAACTGTTGAATTGCCTGATTTTGAGAGTGATTCTATTGGAAATAAGAGGAATATCGTTGTAAAATGGGGTCAAACCGCAGGAAAACTTGTTACTGTAGTAGCCACTCTAGCTGGAACATTATTATTGACAGCATTACTTTTTTTTGAAATAAATAGTGAAATGGTTGATTGGACACCTTTTGTAATTTTTTCTGCTCTTCCTTTATTAGCTTCAATAACAGGTCTTTTATGGGATACGAACAATCGACGAGTTCTTATAAGACAAGTTATGTTGAATATGGCTTCGATGATTGGTTTTTTATTTCTGATGAATGTGAGCTTAATTCTACAAAATTTTTGGTAGTACAACTTTTGGTTGTAAAAATAAAAAGAGGGATTGCTTCAGTTTCCTGAAGCTTATGTTTTTCAGAATGGTGCAAAGATTCCAACGAAGACTAACCAAGAGAGTATTGTTTTTGCTACGAAGCTGAGTATGATGTAGAATCTTTCTCCGTATAGGTAGTCTTTCCAGCGTCCAACGCCTTTGTATTGTAGTACCATGTTAAGGGCAAAAATGTTAAAGACTATGAAATAGATGAATAGAATCATGTAAACAAAAGTTGGAATGTCTGCATTTATTGATAAAAGCGATCCAATGAAATATGCATAGAGCACGACCCAAGGTGTAAATCCAGAAATGGTTCCATAGATAAAGGCTGACCAACTTGTTTTTTCGGTTTTTTGGTTAATCAATTCCATTAAGTATCCGAACATTATCATCA
>WOR8_10009280_pt1 | contig 10653 bp, 13 predicted proteins | sample DeeMarSeWOR38_10_FD_19890 | JGI IMG/M metagenome (IMG submission 19890)
ACATACCTTTGCCACAACATTGAAAAGATCCGGAATTTCCACTGCCGTTATCAGTGAGGCTATAGGCTTTAGTAGCGAAGCAACTACTAAAGCTTATCTTGATAAGTTTGAGCAAACTGAGATTGATAATACTTTTAAGCATTTGCTTTAGAAATATTGATATGTATTATTCAGGTATTTTAATCTCTATATTGATCCAGTTTTTTAAACAGTTCTTGCATCCCTATCCCCCATACATTTTCAATAATCGGATACTTATCCGCCAAAGGTGACACAACAAAAGTAATTTCAGGCTTAACATCTTCTAATGCGATCCAAAAACCTTTTGTCGGTTTTGGCGCATCAGAAACCTTGAATTCAAAAGCAATTTTTCTATTTCCCTTTACTAAAACCAAATCGAGTTCTGCTCCCTGTGATGTCTTGTAAAAGAACGCATCGAATTCATTGAGGTATGCGCATATATTTTCTATGACAAATCCTTCCCAGGAAAATCCGAACACTGGATGGGAAACTAATTCTTCAAAGTCTGATATACTTAATAGACTATGTAGTATTCCAGAATCGCGGATATAGAGCTTTGATGATTTTATCAACCTTTTACCAATATTACTTTCCAAGGGTTGTAATTCTCTGGTCATAAAGGTTTGATTTAATAAATCAATATAGTTTCTAACTGTTGTATGACTGGTTCCTAATGAACGCCCAAGGTTAGACAAATTGAGAATCTGACCATGATTATGAGCAAGCATTTTCCATAATCGTCCAATAGTATCTGCTGGAATGGAAAATCCTATTTGAGGAATATCTCTCTCTAAAAATGTTCTGATAAAATTATCACGCCAATTTCGACTCATTTTCAATGATGCAAGAAATGAATCCGGAAACCCGCCTTGAATCCACAAATCATTGATTGATTTATTGTCTCTGACTTCAGGATATATGAAAGGTGAAAGCTCCAGATAACCAATTCTACCTGCAAGTGATTCAGAGCTCTGCTTGATTAGTTCCCTTGAGGCAGAACCAAGTATGATAAAACGACCAGGCTTTCTATCCTTATCAATAACACTTCTTAGAGTGGAGAATATTTCAGGAACTCTTTGAATCTCATCAAGGCATATCTGTTTATTTTCATTGAAGTAGAAATATTGTTCAGGATTAGTCAGCTTTTGTCTGTCAGATTCCAATTGTAAATCTAGATATATACTAGATTCACTTCTTTTTAAATATTCTTTAATCAAAGTGGATTTGCCGCTTTGCCTGGGACCGAGTACGGCAACTGCAGGAAAAAATCCAATATATTCGTCTAAAGTTTCTTCTAGTAATCTGCTTATATACTTCATGAATATGTTTTTGACAAATGTACCATATTCCATGTAATTTGAAAATGTAATTTTCAAATTACATGTATCTACCTAATATATTATTGGCTAGAAAATAAGGGCCCCCTAAAGAAGTTGGAGAACAAAGCAGCTAAGTAGCCACCAAATCCTACCAAGACTAGTTTGAGCAGTCTGAAATTGACAATACTTTTAGACATTTTATTTGATAATATGATTAGCCCAAAACACACATTAATATTCTGGAATTAGCAGAATGGAAATTGATCCAAGGACTTTTAAACACTATGTAGTTCAATCATATGAGTTGATTTTTATAAATAACAATTTCATGAGATAAAAATAGTATCGTTAGATTTATGGCTTGAGCTGAGCTAGCCGATGATATAATATTTAATCCTATCGAATTCAATGAGTGACACGGATGATTGTTCCAAATTCGCTTTTTATCATTTCAAACCTTTCATCTGCTGTCTCATAATATAAATGTCCGGGAATGACTCCCAAAATCTTATCACTACTCAATATGTTTTTGATGCATTCAAATAAATACATTTTGACTTCCTCATCTGCAGATAATACTTGTTCCTCCAATGTGCTTGCGTAATTAAAAATGTAAAGAATGTCTTCAAAATCATGACTGCCATTCAGGTCTTTAATGCCACGATCAAAAAATGCATCCAATTTGGATGCAAGAAAATAAGGCAATGGCAGAATCTTGATTGTCACCTCCTCCAAATTATAATCAACAGCTTTCCGAAATCCAGGCATGAACCATCGGTTGCTTGGCGCCCAGCCTACACCCACGGTCGACATAATATCAACTAATAAATCCTCATACCTAAACCGGCATATAATATCATCTTCGTGTGTTTGAATGAATCCCTTTTCTGTTAATGCCGCACGTAATTGCTCCAGCTTGCCAACAGTAGTGATTTGAAAGGTAAGATCATATCTTTTGTCGGTCGAATATCTTCGGCGGCTGGATCATCAATATACAGGCTGACCATGGTTCCACCTACAAATACGACTTCGTTGTTCAGGTCTCCTAGAGCTTTTGCTATTTTGATAGTAGCCTTTCTATTAATTAATGTATTTTTCAAAGTAAAATCCGCTGTTTTAACATTACCAAAGCCAAATTTTTTTCCCTAACTCTTCCAACTCGCAAGGCATCTATAAGCGCCAACATTTCATATAATTGCTTGTCCAGATCAATTGCCTGTGGAACTGTATAATACAAAGGTAAAACACTTTGACCACGAGCATGTCCTTTAGCATAAGGCCAGACATAATCTTGTTTGCTAATAATTTCTTTATTTAGAGGTGGAGCGCTATGGCCTGTGGGAATGCCCCGCACTACATTACCAGGTTGCTGCGGAAATATAAAGGGTATGCCATATTCCAGCAGATCCATAAATGGTTGTTTTGCCACCTTTCTTCCCTTATCATGAAGTAGTCTCGCGTATCTGGACCTGGATAATGATTCACTTTATCTCAGACTGACTCATAAACAGCGACCTTGCAAGTGAAACTTGTGTCCAGTTTACATCTTCTTCAAGAAGCACTTTGATCAGCACTACTACATCCTGAGGACGCATTGATGGAATGGTTTTATTCATAAATATTGCATATCGCGATACGCGATAATTAAGGATAATAGGCTCTCATACTCCAAATTAGTCCCTATCTCCTCAAATAATATTCAGAGGAACAATGATATGACTCGTTTTCTTAAATAATTGTCATGCTCGTTTATGGAACATTTGATTCCAAAGTAAATTATAACCTAATAAAGATAGTATCGAACTAAAATAGTATCTTTGTCGTATATTAGTATATAAATGATTGTTGAATTTAGTTGCAAGGAAACTGAAAAGGCCTGGAATGGTCAGAAAACCAGAAAATGGAGTGTTCAGATATGTAAAATAGTACTGAGAAAATTATTTATGTTGAATGCAGCTCACAAACTGGAAGATTTACGTATTCCACCTTCTAACAGACTGCATGCACTTAAAGGAAAGCTAAAAGACCATCATTCCATTAGTATAAATATGCAGTGGAGAATTATTTTCATATGGAATGATGGACAGGTGAAAAGAGTACAAATTACTGATTATCATTGAAATTAATTAGTTATGAAAAATATAGCAAACATACATCCGGGAGAGATATTACAAGAAGAGTTCTTGATCCCTATGGGAATTTCAGCATATAAGCTTTCGAAATCCATAGGTGTTCAACAGACCAGAATTAGTTTGATCATTAAAGGAGAAAGAGGTATCACCGCTGACACAGCTATGCGATTGTCAAAATATTTTGGTACAACTCCAGAATTTTGGATGAATCTTCAACGTGAATACGATCTCAGAAAAGTGAAATCAGAAATCAAAGAGGTAATCGACAATATCGTTCCTGTCTCAGTTTAACTATAATTCCATTTATTGCACAAGGGTTGCAATAAATCTGGCAAAACCCACAATGTCCTGATCGATACTTGCCCTTTCCAAGGCAGCCATATATTCATTTCTTTTCTCTACAGGAATTATAGTCCAGGGATAACCTCCAGATGCAAGCATTGCATTCATGATAAATCGACCAATCCTGCCATTACCATCCATGTATGGATGAATGTAAACAAATATAAAATGACCAAGGACCACTCTTACACTTGCTTCACTTTCCTCCTGCAACAGTTCAAAAAGTACGGGCATTGCATCCCTGACAGCTTCAAAATTAGGTGGTGTATGTTTAGAACCTTTGATATACACCTGAGCATTTCTATAACCTGCCAAATCTGCTGGTTTCAAAATTCCAGCTATAACACTTGGTGAAAATAATTCACGATACCAGGTCCCATGATCTTGACCTACAATTTCGCCAGCATTCTCGCCCTTAAGTATTTTCCTTATGCTATTCTTAACTTCCTCAAATGCTAGATAATATCCTCTTGCGGCCATGGCATCTTTTTGATCTTTATCTGCTTGGATCTCACTAGGATTCCAATCACCATGCCTTACTCGCTTGATTAACTGTTGCGTCACTTTGTACCCTTCTATAGAAAGGGAATGATACGCATCTTCACTGTAGTGTTCATCAACAAGTTCTATATATTTCTTTGCATCCTTCGGCAATCCCTGACTTTTAGGAAAATTGTCGATCACTACCGCACGCATGTTTTCCCACATTAACTTTATCCGATTTGTATATGGAGATACATCTCTGGTTGCAAAATTATTGAAGACTTTCCTCTGAAAAGGGTCTTCTTCGCGCACAATAAAGTCGGCACTTTTCATAGTGGAAATGATATCATCGGCAATTTTATCCTTACCAATATTTCTAAATGCACCTGCTAATCGGCCTGCAATAACACTGTGTTCGCCAGCAAGTAGCAAAGAAAGAACCTGAGAGGAGTCCTTTATCATTGAGAGACAAATCCTGGCATCAACCGGATTACTGCGAAAAAAATCAGCATTTACAGCAATTAGTGCAGCCTCCAGGCTATACAGCTGGATACCATCATTTATGATTCGGTTCTCCTTTTTTGGAATTTCAAGTTTGATATCAAAAAAAGAAGTCCCATGAATAAGGTCAATTTTATTGTTGCTTGCCTTGGGTGAGCGGACAATTAACTGTGTTGGTACTGACTTATTGCCACTATGTAGAAGTAGGGATTGCTCGGGTGATAAACACCAATTTTCACCGAACCGAGAATTGATATATGCACTAGCAAAATTCCAAAATGAGGTATACCAAGAAGTTGTATCGCCATCATGCTCTTCCGGTGTCTTAGAAATATACCAACCCTTGATGACCTCCTTCAAAAATCCACTCTTTACCAGCCGTTCTTTATGAGTGCGGCTCATATCAGCCGCATGAACTATGGCAATACCATTTTCATTTTGTAATCTCCCTAGTAATTCTAATGATTGAGCCAACTTCTCAGAAGGTGATGCCATTTTGATCGTCAATTTTAATTTAAATCCCTAAATGCCAAAGTTAGTAAATAATGCTTATCTAAATCTAGTTTATTGCGTTGTATTATCTTTAGTATTTATTGTTGTGCGTTTCTTAGTATATCGTGAACCGCAACTTTTAAAAGATTGAATAAAGGACCTGAATACATCTTCTGCCATCTTTTCACTACACCTGGTTCATTCGGAAATCAGGAAAAAATCATGGAAATTAAAACCTGGGAATGGGCCGCCATTTACACACATAGCACTAGGATGTCAATTGTATAAATTTTTCGTCTTATTTATAATGCATTTGCTTTTTCCTTTACCCTTTTCCCTTTAACCCCAATAAGAAATCGGGCCATATCTTTTTTACTGAGAGGAAAGGCCTTTTGTCCGTTGGGCAGTTCAAGTTCCTTAAGCTGTCGAAACATATCTGCCAATACCACCTTTTCTCCATTGAATGGAAGTCTGATAATGTTAGCTTGGTTGGGCTCAGGCTCGCTCAGCTTCTTTAAATACTCCAAAGCATAAGCTGTTCTTCGTTTATATCGCTCAGCTTTAACAGGATCTCCCCAGAATGAAAGTGCTTTGAAATGCTTTATATTCTCGCTTTTATCAATTGCTACCTCTAACAATTCGATTACGTGATCAGTAAACTCTGAGGGTTCATTGCTCTGTTTGTAATGAAAGTCAATTAATACCGGTATGTCTTTCTTGGGTGTTTCGTAAAGCTTCTTCCTGAATAGATTATCGGCCAGGGCTGGCGTAATTTTCTTTGAGTCTTTGAGAATGAACGGAGAGGAATCTGACAGATCGTTGGTTGTCTGGAAGTAGATTATTGGCATCGGTTAAGTTGGTTATTGATCGATGAAGTAAAATAAATAGGCGAGGAAAAACAAGTTTAGGGTAGTTGTAAATAGGAAAATGTTTGCTCTTTTGTTTGCCCCAAAGAAAAAGCACTTACAAATATTTATTCGTAAGTGCTTGATTATCAATGTGAACCTGGAGGGATTCGAACCCCCAACCTCCTGATCCGTAGTCGGATAATTTATTGTATTTTACTTATACTTATTTTGTTTTAATTTACTTATAATGCTGTATATCAATAATATAAAAAAATACTTTGCTTTAATAAATTGTACTTTGTCGAAAAATTGTATGCAAATTGTATGCAAATTTTATAATTTGCAAACGCTATGTATATCCATCAAAGAACCATATTAGATAAAAGGAGACCAAAGAAGGATGGACTATATCCTGTAAAAGTTAGAGTAACTTTTGAGCGACGTCAAAGATACTTTCCAGTAGGCGTGAACATGACTCAAGAAGACTTTGACAGAATTGCAAATCATTCTGTAAGAAAAAATCTTAGAGCGGCTAAAAAGAAAATCCAATTGCTGGAGATCAAAATAGGCAAAGCAATAGATTCAATTAGAGACTTCTCACTTGAAGAGTTGCAAGTAACTCTATATGGAAAATCGAAAATGAGGAACTCCGCAAGTGAAGTTTATGACCTCTTTGATGAGGTAATTTCAAAGCTTAATGATGAAGGGAGAATTTCGACCGCTTCTGCATATAAAGATGCACGTAACTCACTAGCTGGGTATAAGGCAAAGCTACAGTTTAAGCAAGTTACTGTGCAAATTCTCAAGAACTATGAAGCCCGAATGAAAGAGGAAGGTAAAACCATTTCTACAATAGGAATTTATCTTAGGCATTTCAGGGCCATTTATAATCGTGCTATTGAGACGATTGAGCAAATAAGTAAGATTATTGACTATGATGTTATCGAAGGCTCTACCCAACATTTTGCCAGGGATATTTGGTTATTCTCTTATTTGTGCAATGGTATGAACATTAAAGATATCATCAGTTTGAAATTCAAAAATCTGTTAGGTGATACAATACAATATGATCGATCCAAAACTTCGAACACCATTCAAAATCCAAAACCTATCGTCATAACGCTTCTGCCCCAAGCCAAGACCATACTTAAACAGTGGGCTGTTAAAAAGAAAAAAGAAGAAGATTATATCTTCCCTGTCTTAAGAAAAGACATTTCTGAATTGCAAAAACAGAAAGATAAAGATCAATTTGTCAAGACGATTAACAAATACATGAAAGAGATCGGAAAAGAAATAGGCTATGACAAGCCTCTCACTACTTATGCAGCAAGGCATTCATTTGCTACAGTCCTCAAAAGATCTGGTGCACCCACTGAATTCATCAGTGAATCTCTTGGACATAAATCACTTCAAACTACTGAAGCATACCTGGATAGTTTTGAAGATGAATCGAGAAAGAAGTTTATGGAAAATCTGATTCCGAAATAGCTCCTAAAGTCCATCACTTAAAAGGAAATATCCAATCCAAATGGAATCCTTTACAGTAGTTGGATTGATAGTAAAATGCAAAAACTTAAAATAAAATGAAAACGTTATCTTTACACACTATGAAAGATATAAACATGGGAACACATCAAATCAGAGAATTACTTCATGAATACATCAATAAAGCGGATGAACGTTTGATCAATTTAATGTATGCGATGGTACAGGGGGATATGAATGAAGATGATTATGAGTTAAGGGCAACACATAAGAAGATATTAGATGAAAGAATAGTTGCCCATGAAGCAAATCCAATGTCTGGGTCGAGTTGGAGGGAAGTAAAAACTCGAATTAAAAGTCAGTTATGAGGCACATCCTGATTGTTAAGCCGGAAGCTGAGCTTGACATCATGAAATCTGCCAAATGGTACGAGGAAAACAAGAGAATTTAGGGATTCGTTTCTTGGATGAAGTTGATGATAAATTGAGTTTAATAACCCAAGATCCTCTTCATTATCAAGTCAGGTATAAAAATACACGATGGGCTTTGGTAGATCACTTTCCCTAGGCCATCCATTTTATTATTGAAGAAGACAAAGTGATTATTTTGGCAGTATTAGGTACTCGGGAAGATCCTGAAAAATGGTGATGGCCAGGTAAAAGGAGTAAAGATTACTGATTATCACTGAAAATTGATATTAAAAATATAGCAAACATACATCCGGGTGAAGTTTTACAAGAAGAGTTCTTGACCCCTATGGGAATATCAGCATACAAGCTTTCGAAATCCATCGGTGTTCAACAGACCGGAATTAGTTTGATCATAAAAGGAGAAAGAGGCATCACTGCGGACACTGCAATAAGATTGTCAAAGTATTTTGGCACTACTCCTGAATTTTGGATGAATCTTCAACGAGAACACGATCTGAGAAAAGCAAAATCAGAGATAAAGGAGATAATTGATTCTAATCGATTGAATTGAATCCTATACCTCTAACTTTGTTGAGTATGTGAGCCCGAACTATGACTGTAGATGATGATATTTAGAATCATTATGTGAGTTTCGAAACATAAAAAAACAATAATTTTAAAGATATTAATTGAATAAGTGATGCCTGTGAAGGAAAATGACAGTTAAGAAAAATGGCTTGACGAAGTTTACAGGTAATTTGCAGAGGTTGGCCCTGGCAATCTCGATTTTGCTCATAGATTAGTTGTTTATTTGTTTGGTGATATTTCCGAATTTTAATTGATTTCATATAATTTGGCTAAGGATATCCTATTACATCGTTTTTGCTATATTTACGTTTATTAATAGGGATTTAAATGGATCATGGATAATTCAGAAGCCATAAAACGAGAACTTTCACAAGAACTAACAAATGATCACAAATCATGGTTATGGTCCTACGATATTGCCGAGGAGGATTTTATGCTATCTGATCATCTTATTATAGAGAAATACCTTCTTTGGGGTCAAAAGAAAGATTGGGCCAGAATAAAACTGGCATTTGGTCTGGAATTAATCAAGGATGTTTGGTTGAATAATTTGGTTCCCTCTGGCATGTACGAAGAAAAACACAGACGCATCGCACGTTATTTTTTCAATATTGCCCAGCCGGCTAAGTATTTGAAGGACGCTAGACATAAACATTTGGAGAATGCACTTGCAGGGATTAACTGAAAAAACCGCTCAGGTCTTTGAAGTGATATCAAACTATCCGGAATTAGATCAATATTATTTAGTTGGAGGAACAGCGCTATCCATCCGTTCAAACTTTAGATTAAGTGAGGATCTCGATATATTTTTCTACAATCAGTATCCTGGAAAAAGGATTCATTTACCTTATTTGGATCGCATCCTTAAAAAACTTGGGAAAGATTTTAGAGATGTTGATTATATTGATAGCGATAAAAAATACTATGCACAATTAATTGTAGAAGGCGTAAAGGTAGAATTGTTTTCAGAGCATCGGTTTAACAGAAGTCCTAATTTTGATCACTTAGGTAAAATCAAACTTCCCAGCGAAGGTGCGCTGTTAGGAATGAAAATTATTGCCCTGCATTTACGGGAAGCCTGGCGCGATATTTATGATTTATATGCTCTGAGACAGAAATATGGTGCTGACCAGTTCTTTGAAAACTATTGGAAGATTATGAGCTCTTCTTATCTCAAATCAAAAGAAGCCAGGAAACAATTATTTTACGCTACCATTAGAAAGCTTCATGATCTTGAGGTTGTGACGCGTATTTTTGAAAAAGACAATTTGGCACCCTTGAGACCAAAATATGTCGTCCGCCCTTGCGATGTTATTGAAGCCTTCAGTGATTTTTAGTTATTCCAATTTAGGACATAGAAATTGTTAACTTTATTTATGCAACCCAAAGTAAAAACCAGATAAACCTAGAGCGAGACTTCATCAAGAGACCGGCTCCGGTTGTCCTTTAATTCAATCCCATTCAAAAACCAAGCGAATATAAAGATATGCTACCTTCCCAACCCCCTTTTGCCACGTTCATCTTTTTTCTTCAAACTCTTCTCCTGTCCACTATTCACTGCAACATCCAATAAAACAGCCAGCCCACCAAAAATGCTGAAAGGGGTATGGCGATCGTAAGAAATGTGATGATCCAAATTACTTGAAGCCTCCTTTGTGACTTTCTCATAGCCTGCTGCTCTTTCATCAATTCTGAGATGTCGTGTTTGACTTGGGTCAATAATCCCGAAAAGGATTTCAGGGAGTCCTTTAGTTCCTCTTGACTTTGCAAAATGGTACCACTCTTTTGAGAATGGGACTCCAGTTTTTGAAAAATGTATTGCTGGAATAGCCTGTTCTGCTTTTCCAAATTTTTCTCTTGTTCGGCTGTTTGCCTGACCAATTGTCTGGCCATCTCGATTTTGCTCATAGTTTATTTGTTTGGTGATACTTCCGAATTTGTACTGATTTCCTAATGCCTGGCCCCGGATCTTAAAGCCTAGTATGAGGTAGGTAATTCCTGATACCTTTCCGGTACTCGCCTGGTTGAACAG
>WOR8_10007540_pt1 | contig 10652 bp, 10 predicted proteins | sample DeeMarSeWOR38_10_FD_19890 | JGI IMG/M metagenome (IMG submission 19890)
TCGGTAATCCTTGTAACACGAAGCGAAAGGTATTGTAAAGGAGCAAGCCACGGGACTAGACACTAGGCTCTAAGCACTAGGGACTAGGCACTAGGCACTAGACACAAGGGAGTGAGAGCCAATCACCAGGCATGGGGCACAGTCAGGCGTTTACGAACACGTTCGTGGCCATAATGATTAATATTTATTCGAAAAGTAGAGAAAAACTTTATTTTTAGAAGCTATGTAAGCACTTTTTCTATTTATGTAGCTTTAGGGAGTATAAATAACAAATTTGAGGTTTGCTTTTTGGTAATGTTGTGGATATCCTCCGTAGCGTATTAGCACTCATTTAAGGTGAGTGCTAATATTTTTGTTCCATTACCATTAGATTCTGCAATATGTGCAGTAGCTGAAAAGGAGTTGCAAGCCATGCGTACTGAGGAAGAGGAGGTCACCAAGGGGGGTATCATTATTCCCGACACTGCCAAGGAAAAACCCATACAGGGCAAAGTTCTGGCGGTAGGTACCGGGAAGGTCATGGAAGACGGCAACAAGATTCCCTTGGATGTCAAGAAAGGAGACACCGTACTATTTAGTCGGTATGCGGGAGCAGATGTAAAGATTGAGGGAGAAGAGTTGTTGATCATGCGTGAGGATGATGTTTTGGCGGTGGTGGAAAAGTAGGCTGCTTGCTGCAATCATTCAAATGACTGAAAAGGAGATTATCCCGGAACTCCTGGCCGCATCAATGAGGCGGCTTGCTTTTGGCTTAGCTTGCGAAAGCAGTTCATCTTTTTGCGACTACGATGGGAGTGAGGGAAATCTGGAAAAGAAAAAAAGGAGTAGACGAGATGGCCAAGGAATTAAAATTTGACACAAAAGCCAGAGAGTCCCTACTTGATGGGATAAATGCCCTTACCAATGCGGTAAAGGTAACCCTTGGGCCCAAAGGCCGCAATGTGATTTTGGAGAAGACCTTTGGTTCCCCCACCATCACCAAAGACGGGGTGACTGTGGCGAAAGAGATCGAGTTGGAGGACAAATTCGAGAACATGGGCGCCCAGATGGTCAAGGAAGTGGCAAGCAAGACCTCTGATGTTGCAGGCGACGGCACCACTACAGCGACCATATTGGCTCAATCCATATTTTTCGAGGGCTCCAAGCTGGTGGCAGCTGGCCACAACCCCATGGATCTTAAACGGGGTATTGATAAGGCGGTTGCGGTTGCAGTGGCAGAGCTCGAGAAGTTGAGCAAGCCCACCAAGGACCAGACGGAAATCGCCCAGGTTGGCAGAATCAGCGCCAACAATGATGAGACCATAGGCAATATCATTGCCGAGGCCATGAACAAAGTGGGCAAAGAAGGTGTGATCACCGTGGAGGAGGCCAAGGCCATGGAGACCACCCTGGATGTGGTTGAAGGCATGCAGTTTGACCGCGGTTACATCTCGCCCTACTTTGTCACTGATGCCGAGCGCATGGAGGTGGTGCTGGAGGAGCCCTACTTGCTGATCCACGAAAAGAAAATCAGCAACATGCAAGACCTGCTTCCCATTCTCGAGCAGATTGCCAAGATGGGCCGGCCGCTTTTGATCATTGCCGAGGATGTAGAGGGTGAGGCTTTGGCCACCCTAGTGGTTAACAAGCTGCGTGGCACCTTGAAGATTTGCGCGGTGAAGGCACCTGGGTTTGGTGATCGGCGCAAGGCCATGCTGGAAGATATAGCCATTCTTTCCGGTGGTCAGGTAATTTCCGAGGACTTGGGCATCAAGTTAGAGAATGTGACGATCAACGATCTGGGTACGGCCAAGACGGTGCGGGTTGACAAGGATAACACCACCATCGTTGACGGCGGTGGCACCCGGAATGCCCTCGAGGGTCGGGTGAAGCAGATCCGCGCCCAGGTTGAGGAGACCACTTCTGATTGGGACCGGGAGAAGCTGCAAGAACGGTTGGCCAAGCTGGTGGGTGGTGTGGCTGTGATCAACGTTGGTGCAGCCACCGAGACTGAGATGAAGGAGAGAAAGGCGCGGGTTGAGGATGCTTTGAACGCGACCCGGGCTGCGGTTGAAGAGGGTATCGTACCCGGTGGTGGCGTGGCCCTGCTCCGCTGCATTCCGGCTCTCGAAAAGCTTAAGCTAGAAGGTGAGGAACAACTTGGAGTCAATGTGTTGAGGCGGACCCTAGAGGAGCCGGCACGGCAGATTGCCAATAATGCCGGCCATGAGGGTTCGGTGGTCGTTGAGCGTCTCAAGAACGAGAAAGGCGCCTTTGGTTTCAATGCGGAGACCGAGAAATACGAGGACCTCACCAAGGCTGGAGTGATCGATCCCACAAAGGTGGTGCGTTTTGCCCTGCAGAATGCAGCCAGTGTGGCATCATTGCTCCTGACTACCGAGGCCACAGTCGTTGAAAAGCCCGAAGAGAAGGAGCAGATGCCGGCAATGCCGCCTGGTGGAGGAATGGGTGGTGACATGGGCGGCATGGGCATGTATTAAACTGCCGATATCGCTGAAGCAAATAGTATGAATATATAAACCCACGCCCTTTGGGGTGTGGGTTTTTTTGTGAGTTCGACAACTATAGTAAAGTTCCTCAATCAGCCATTCCCAAATCCGCATTCCCAAATCCGCAATCCGCAATATCCTTTACTCATATTCAATGACTTCAATTTGAGAAAAGTCACGAGTCTTTTCTGGATAGGGGCTGAATTGTTCTCTGATTGCATTTTGGCGAAACTGGAAGTAAGCGCTTCTTAAAGCAACGTATGGATCGAGAGCCATCTCCTTGAGCTTTTCATATTCTCCCAGTGTTAAGGAAGTCTTGTTGATCTGCTCGCCAGCCTTTACGCCAATGGCGGCAGGAAGTCCAATGGATATGAAGCTCAGGGGATCGAGGAAGGCATCCCCCAGACGACCCAGCCCATCGCGAAAACTGGATGGCCCCAAGAAAGGCAAAGTAAGGTAGACTCCGTTTCCGAATCCCCAGACTCCCAAGGTCTGGCCAAGATCCTCATCCTGTTTTGGAAGGTTCAGTCCTTTTGTAGCCACATCAAAAAAACCGCCAATGCCGAAAATCGAGTTCATGGTAAAACGGGAAAACTCGATGTAGGCGCCGGTCAATTGGCCCTGAAGCAGGCAATTGACAAACCTGACAGGGAAGGCCAAGTTGGAGAAAATGTTGCGTATGCCAATCCGCAACTCCTCAGGAAGCACTGCCCCGTAACCTCTAGCCACTGGCTTGAGTATCCAGAAGTAGAGCTTGTCATTGAAATGGAAAAAAGCCCTATTCATGGGCTCCAAAGGGTCAGGAATGCTCTCCTGAGGCTTTTCCAATTCCTCAGCTTCAAAGACATCGGCAAAAGGATCTTCAAAATCCTCCTCATCCTCCTCGTAGTCCAGTGACTCTTCTTCCTGGGGTGGAGAGGTATCATCGTCCGCTAAGGTGAAGGGAATATTTTTTTCGAAAGGAGGGGGTGATTGCAGTTGTCTGGAGGCACAACCGGATAAAGAAGCAAAGCAAAAGATAGCAAGGAAAAGGAGCCAGGACCTCATTTTCATAGGAGTTGGCCCTCTGCCACAAGGTCTAAGCGGTGTAGGTTAGCTTCTGAATTCCAGATTCTATGTTGGCTTCCTCGGAGCGGTTATCGATCCGAGGCTTTATTCGTTTGCGACCTTCTTTCTCAACTGTTCAACTAAGTCTTCGTATGAAGACTTGAGGATAATGTCGTTGAATTGTTGCCGATAATTGTTAATCAAGCTCACCCCCTCAACGAGGACGTCATAGATGAGCCAGTCGGAACCTCTTTTCTTAAGGCGGTATTGTACGGGAATCTCTAGATCTTGCGAGGTGTAGACCGTTATGTTAACGAGGCTGTAGTTTCCTTCGATTCTCTCTCCATCGTAGGTCACCTTTTCTCCTGAATAATTCTCAATCCTGTTCATGTAAGTTCGCTCGAGTAGATCGGCGTAAAGGGCAACAAACTCTTGCTTTTCCTCGTTGGTTCGCTTCTTCCAGTGTCTTGCCAGAGAACGCCTTGCCATCTCGCGCCAATTAAAGCGCTCATCCGCGGCGAGGCGAATAAGTCTTTTTCTTTCCGGCTCCTTTTCCGGCTCCTGGAAAGCAGGGTCCTGGAGAATGGCGATGATTTTGTCGGTTGTCTGTCTTATGCTTTCAGTGGGCTCTCCTGCAAGTGCCACACCAGCCAGGCCAAAGATCAATAGGAAAACAATGAGGCCACGGCAGCAAGCGATACGGTACATGAGCTACTCCGAATAAAAGTTATTTGGTCAAAGAAAACCTGGCCCTTTGGGCCAGGTCCAGAAATACAAGGCGCAAGGTGCAAGGCATAAGGAGAAGATAAGTTTTATTTTATCGTTTTTGCCCTGTACCCTGTACCTTGAGCCCTGTGCCTTTCCCTTGGTGGTCGACTCAAAACCAAGTTCTCTTACTCTTTATTTGACCTTTCCAAATACATACTGTGAGACTAACTCCTCAAAATCTACAGGCGGTTGGGTCTCACGAATTTTGCCTCCCGGTGGGATGATTTCTTCAGCGCCCCCAGGAGTGATCTCCACGTATTTCTCGCCGATCAACCCCTTGGTCTTGATGGAGGCGATGGCGTCTTCCTGAATCTCGACGTCTTGGGAAAGCTGGATGACGATTTCGGCCTGATAGTCCGCCAAGGTGATCTTTTTGACCCGCCCCACCTCGACTCCAGCTATTTGAACGGAAGAGCCTGATCTAAGACCGCCGCTGTCTGAGAAAATGGCGCGAATCTCATATCCTTGCCCCCCGAAGACCTCCATCTTTCCCAGTTTAATGGAAAGATACCCCAAACAGACGATCCCGGCGATGACAAATAAACCCACCGCCAACTCAAGATCCAATTTTCTCATGTTCGCCCCCAGCTGTCAGAAGTCTAATCCATATTGGTTTTTGGTCCTTCGATGCTATTACCCAAAAACTGCCGGACGACGGGATTGTCCGATGCAAGAATCTCGTCGGGCGAGCCCGCGATTAGAACCCTCCCTTCGTCCAGCAAAGCCACCTTTTCCACGATACCGAAAATTTTTGGTATCTGGTGGGTAACAATTATTCCTGTGAATTTCAACCTCTGGTGACAGGAAGATATGAGAGCAAGAATATTATTGGCGGTGATGGGATCCAAGCCCGTTGTTGGCTCGTCGAAGAACATGATCTCAGGTTCCCTCACCAGGGACCTGGCCAGAGCCGCCCGCTTAATCATACCTCCGCTGATCTCCGCCGGATATTTTCTTCCCGAGCCAGTGAGTCCTACTTGATCCAGTTCAGAAAATACCCTCTCGCTTATTTCCTTTTCCGCCAATTTGGTCTTTTCTCGTAAAGGAAATGCCACGTTGTCAAATACCGTCAAAGAATCAAACAGGGCGCCTCCCTGGAAAAGAAAGCCGAAGCGACCCCGCAATTGTCCCAGCTCTTTAGACTTCAAACGGGATATATCCTGGCCGTCAACCAAAACCCGACCCCGATCAGGTTTCAATAAGCCGGCCACGTGTTTCATCAGGACGCTCTTGCCATAGCCGCTCTTTCCGATCAAAGCGACAATCTCTCCCTTGTCCACCTGAAGAGAGGCCCCCCTGAGCACTTCAAATCCATTGAAGGATTTATAAATATCTTCAACAGTTATCATGTCCAGACTCAGAAAAGTGCAGATGTCATGAAATAGTCCCAGACAAGTATCAATACAGATGAAAGAACCACTGCCTGGGTGGTGGCACGGCTTACTCCTTCAGCCCCGAAGCCGGTGTAAAATCCTTTATAACAACATACCCATGCTATTATCACGCCAAAACTGATGGATTTATATAATCCTCCGGTTATATCCTCCATATCAACATAGTTGACCATCTCGCCGAAATAGGTGCCCGGCCCAACTCCCAGAAGCTTTACTCCAACGACGTATCCGCCAAAGATACCGATGACGTCGAAAATGGCAGTGAGCAGTGGCAGGGCGATAAGTGCTGCGAGCAGGTTGGGGACAATGAGGTAGCGGTAAGGGTTGAGGCCCATCAGCTCCAAGGCATCGATCTGTTCGGTGATCCGCATGATGCCTATTTCAGCGGTCACGGCCGAGCCGGCCCTTCCGGTTACCATGAGAGCAGTTATAACTGGGCCCAACTCTCTTATTAGTGCTAAGGCCACCATCGGTCCGAGGAAAGCTTCGGAACCGAATCGCGTCAAGGTGTAAAATCCCTGGAGGCCCATGACCATACCGGTAAAAGCGCCGGTAAGTAGGATGACCAATGTAGATTGAAACCCAATGAACCCAAGCTGTTTGAGAAATCGGTAAAACTTGAGGGGAGGTGTTAAACCATAGAATACACCTTTGACAAGAAAGGCGCCCATGCGTCCTGTCCTGCGCAGACCAAACAGCGTTGTTGCACCCAACCTTCTAACTGCGTCCATGAACTAAGTATTGTCCTCTGAGATCTCTAACGGTCCCTATGGTAAATCAATGGTGAAATCTTCCAACACTGCATCAGCAAGAACGACATTTTGGTTGAGCTGAAATCTTTATTGCCTTGACAAAGGTTGGTTAATATAACACAAAGTTTTACGTGTTGCACCCGGCACCACCCCGAATGCACAGAGTCTCAACTGTCTTTTATTATTGATTAGCAAGAGAGATCGAATCCCATGGACTTGGTTTGGATTATTTGCTCCTTGGCAGGAGCTATCATTTGGCTGAGCATTGTGCTGTTGCCCTGGCGTCCCTGGAGTACACGCGAGTTCCTGGAGGCTGGATCTTCTGCTTCGGAAGAGGATCTTAGTGATATTACCGTGCTCATACCCGCCCGCAATGAAGCGGAGGTGATTCAAACCACTCTGCCAGCACTGAAGGCTCAGGGACCTGGTCTCAACATCATTGTAGTGGATGATCAATCCACGGACGGTACTGCGGAAATGGCACGTAAAGCTGCCGGGAATGAAGCTCTTGTTGTGTCCGGTGAGCCAGTGGAGGCTGGCTGGAGTGGCAAGCTCTGGGCCCTTGAGCAGGGTCGCAAGCACATAAAGACTCCCCTTACCCTGCTGCTTGATGCCGACATCCAAACCCACCCGGGCATCCTTAGCAAACTGCGGAAGGAAATGCAGGAAAAAGAGGTGCAGTTCATCTCACTTATGGCGTTGTTGCGCATGCAGAGTTTTTGGGAAAGGCTGCTGATGCCTGCCTTTATCTACTTTTTCAAATTGCTCTACCCCTTTCGCTTGTCAAATTCCACTTCCTCCAAGGTTGCTGCCGCAGCCGGGGGCTGCATTTTACTGGAGACGCGGCTGCTGGATGAGATGGGCGGTTTCAAAGTCTTGCGGGGAGAGCTCATCGATGATTGCGGGCTGGCGCGAAGGATCAAGACACGGGGCCACAAAACATGGATCGGTCTCACCCGTTCAGTTCGAAGTATTCGCTCCTATGACGATTTGGGGACAATTTGGAACATGGTGGCGAGAACAGCTTTTACCCAGCTACACTACTCTTTTCTTGTGCTGGCCTTATGCACAAGCCTGATGGTGTTGAGTTTTGTGGTGCCAGGGCTTGGACTTCTGGTAACGAGTGGTATGGCGAAGCTCTTTTCAGCCCTCGCTTTGGCCATGATGATCCTGAGCTATCTGCCGACACTCAAATTCTACGGACTGCCTAATCGCTGGGCCTTAGCCTTGCCCCTGATCGGCACTCTCTACCTGGCCATGACCTGGACATCGGCCATACGGTATTGGCTGGGAAGAGGCTCGCACTGGAAGGGTAGGGCCTACTCAAATACCAGAAGCTAGGGGGAAACTGAGGGTTCTGGGTTCAGTTGTAGATTGGGGCTATTTCGTCAGGGAATGGCTCAGCCCTCAAGCGTTCGTATGGACTTAAGTGAACAACCGTTTTCTGAAATTTCAATTCAATTAAGCTATTTTGAGAATTGTACGATCTTTTCGTTCAGTTTGGCGATGAGTTCATCGAAGCCCTTGTTCTTGAGATATGAGGAATAATCAGCCCGTTTCAGAGAAAGATCGCTGACGCCCTGGGCGATGGCGTTGATGATACGCCATCTATTCTCCCTCTGATGCAGAACGTAGTCCAGCGTGACCTCTCCACCATCGGCCTTTATTAATACGCTTTTCACCAAAAGACGGCCTTTTCGGAGTTCTTCATTGGAAATTGTTTTGAAGCGTTCTCCAGAATAACCGTTGAAGTTTGCGGCGTACGTGGCAATACTCAGTTTGGTGAAGGTTTTGACAAATTCGGACTTTTGCTCTCCACTCATGTCCTTCCAATGCCTGCCCACCACGAACTTAGCTATAAAAGGTAAGTCATAACTGGATGTTACAATGGGATCGAGCCGTTGGTATCGGCCTTCATAACCAAGCTCATTCGCCTGTTTCATGACTGCTAGGAGTTCGGCGTGAAGATTTTCTATCACCTGAGTCGCACTATCTGCAGCGGCTACCGGTGAACCTGCCAGCAATAGCAAGGCGAAGATTGTTGCTATCTTAAACAGGCCAAATCCACCTCTTGAGTTCATTGACCACTCCATACTGACCAAATTGGGGCGAAAGTCTTTGGCAATTCGATCAAGCAGTAGGTTTGCTGCTTGCCTGGTATTCAATCTTATTGTTGTCAGAACACTCTGGGGTAGGAGCGGAATCCTCCCTAAGCATGTCAGGAACCATGGGGCCATCGGTACGCGGTCCCCGCAAATACACCCAGAGCGCTTTGAAAGGATGTTGGATCATATCGTTGACCGCACTCGGTTCAAATCCACTATGGAGCATGCAATGGGCGCATTTAACATTCCGGCCGGTACCGTACCTCTCCCAATCTGTATTTTCCATGAGTTCTTTGAAGCTGGAGGCATATCGCTCGTCATCTAAAAGATAACAGGGCCTCTGCCAGCCGAAGATATTGCGCGTTGGATTCCCCCAAGGTGTGCACTGGTAGGTGCGGTTGCCGGCCAGAAAGTCCAGGTAAAGGACGGTATGATTGAACTTCCACCTGCGCCCCCTGCCAGCTTTAAAAATGTCGCGGTAGAGTTGCTTACTGGCGGTGCGCTGCAAAAAAACCTCTTGCTGAGACGCGCGTTCATAGCTGAAACCAGGAGCGACGGTAATACCTTCTATACCAAGGCCCATGGCAAAGTCAAAGAAGTCTGCAGCTTCCCGCGCTGTAATCCCCTCATACAGGGTTGAGTTTATGGTCACCCGGAATCCCTTATTGCGGGCCGCTCTAATGGCATCCACCGCCACATCAAATACGCCCTGCCGACGGACGATGGCATCATGACGCTCACGATTGCCGTCAAGGTGCACTGAAAAGGTAAGGTATGGGGATACCGTATAGTCATTCAGATGTTTCTTGAGCAGCAAGGCATTGGTGCAGAGATAAACAAATTTCTTTCGTTTGACGATGCCTGCAACAATCTGGTCCATGTCTTTGTGAAGCAGAGGCTCACCTCCGGCGATGGAAACCACCGGGGCACCACATTCATCTACAACCGAGAAACATTCGTCTACACTAAGATATTTGCTAAGAATCTCTTCCGGATGCTCGATCTTGCCACAGCCGGCGCATGTTAGGTTGCAACGAAATAGAGGCTCTAGCATCAAGACAAGAGGATAGCGCTTTCTGCCTCGCAACCTTTGCTTCAGGATGTAGTTAGCTACACGGTATTGCTGGATGAGAGGAACTCCCATCGTACGCTCCAGGGGTATTGGAATGATGGAATGTTGGAATAATGGGTCTAAAAGAATGAGTTTTTTAACTAATCTGCGGTGCGAGGGCACCATGTATAGCTAAGACGTTGTTCCTTCTGAACCCCATCATTCCATTATTCCACTATTCCAAGTTCAGTTAGCAGTCCCCCTTCGGGGGCAGCTCAAAGCCAAATCCCCCTATTTTTTACTTTTTAAGGGAGGACCAGCAACGACTATTCTTTCGTCTCTATTGAAGGTGAGACATTATCCTGACTGTCTTTGTTCCAACACAAATAACAAATAATTGATAACTCCTGATTGAATCTTGATTCAATCAGGAGTCAAAGTAATGGTGATTTCGGCAAACTGAAACGAATGGTTTCTCTTTCGCCGTCCATTTCCCACACGTTAAGCTTACCGTGATCGCCCAGCCTGTCCAAAACGTTTTGTACCAGAATCTCGGGGGTGGAGGCACCAGCTGTGATCCCTATTCTTTTCTTGCCACTGAGCCAGGCCGGATCCAGATCTGTGGCATCCTCGATCAAAAATGACGGCAGGCCGTTCTGTCCACCTGCCTCGCGGAGACGATTGGAGTTCGAGCTATAAAGGGCCCCCACCACCAGAAGTAGGTCCACTTCATGGGCAAGTTTTCGGACAGCGTTCTGCCGGCTTTGGGTGGCGTAACATATATCGCGCAAATCCGGCCCCTTGATGGCAGGAAAACGCTGTTTCAACGCGACGATCAACTCCCGGGTATCATCCATACTCAAAGTTGTTTGGGTGACATAGGCAAGAAGGTCGGGGCTCTTGACCGTTAGTGTTTCAACCTCGGCCACACTGGACAGCACGTGCACCGGACCTTCAATTCGACCTCGGGTGCCTTCGACTTCAGGATGGCCGGGGTGTCCGATAATGATGACCTCCATGCCCTGTCGGCTGTAACGTTTGGCTTG
>WOR8_10007137_pt1 | contig 10650 bp, 14 predicted proteins | sample DeeMarSeWOR38_10_FD_19890 | JGI IMG/M metagenome (IMG submission 19890)
GTTTTGGTGGAGGTTGAGGATGAATTTTGCCATTTTCTCGTCTTTTGCAGTGTCAGGAAGGTCCTTGATTGGGAATATCAGGTCGAACCTGTTAATCAGGGTTGAAGGCAGATCTATCTGGTTTGCGACTGTGTCATACGGGTCAAACCTCCCGAATTTTGGGTTTGCTGCAGCCAGGACAGTTGTTTCGCACCTCAAGGTAGCCTGGATGTTTGCTTTTGAGATTGTTATTGTCTGGCCTTCCAGAGCCTCGTGCATCGCAGCCCTGTCATCTGTTGACATCTTGTCAAGCTCGTCAATGCAGACTATGCCCTTGTTTGCCAGCACAAGAGCGCCTGCTTCAAGGCTCCACCCCCCAAGGAATTCATCCCTCACCACAGCTGCTGTAAGGCCAGCCCCGCTCACTCCTTTTCCGCTGATAAACCTTCCTTTTGGCGCGACCACCTTTATCCTCTTGAGCATCATGCTTTTCCCGCTTCCAGGGTCTCCTATAAGCATGATGTGCATATCCCCCCTTGTGACAACCCCATCGTCCCTTTTTTTCCTGACCCCCCCCATGAGCTGCAGGAGAAGAGCCTCTTTTATTGTTGTGTGGCCGTATATTGATGGAGCGACAGAATCAACCATCCTCTTGAAAAGCTTCGGGTCTTCTGAAAGCTCTTTTATCTCGGTCAAGTCCTCCTTTGTTATGGTTATATCGCTGTAGTCCTCTTCGACTGCCTCAATGTAGTTTGCCTCTATGAGCAGGTCAAACCTTGTGCTTTGCCCCCCTGTCCTCAGTATTATCGGCACTTCCTTCACAAGCCCGGTTATCTTTATCTTCTGGCCTGGGTTTGTCTTTTTTTCTGATATAGGGCTCACTAAGTCTCCTTTAAGGAAAACATTCATCCTTTTTGGCTGCTCCCCCCCTTCCAAATCCTCAGGAGCCTCCTCAAGAACAAGCCTTTGCGCGTCAATCAGTTCCTTGCTTAACAGCCTGAACTTCCCTTTTCTTCCGCAGCCGCACCTTGTCGGCTCCTTAAATTTGTTGTCCAGCTGCAGGACAGCTATTATATTGCCGCAGTTCGGGCACTCAAACCTTGCTGCAGTAACCATCGGCCTTACATCAGACTTCTGCCTGACAGTCCCTTCTATGCACAAAAACCTGCCAAGGTGCTTGCTTCTTATGTTCCTTATCATTATTGTCTGGCTTTCAGGCAGGTTCTTTATCCTTACAGCAAAGCCCTTTACTGCGCCAGGCAGGTCAAACTGCTCAATCGCTGCTGCAGCTGTTTTCAATGTGTCTTCAGGATAGTCAAGAATAAGGTCTGCCACTTCAGGGTTGAACCTTGATACTTCAGCAAAGTCAATAACAAGGAATTTCTGGCCTTTCCTAACCTTTTCAAGAAGCTCAGCCTTGTAGTTATTTTCAAGAAATTCAGCAAAAACCCTTATCTGCTCGTTAATATCCATCATTTCTATCAAGTCTTTTTTGTTTTTTTGGTTTAAATACTTCACAAGGGCATGTCCAGTGGGGCATAGCTCACGCTAATGCTAAATTAAATAAACCCCCTCTAAACTTACCTTACCTTTTTGAGGTTTTCAACAAGCTTTTCAACAACCCTGTGGACTTCATCCTCTGATTTTGTTCCTGTGCACACTATCTTTCCGTTGCTGAACAAGAGGAAAGTAGCCTTTGCATCAGGCAGCTTGTACACCAAGCCAGGGAACTGCTCTGGCTCGTACTCTGTGTTGTCAAGCTTCATAGCCAGGGTGTTTAGGTTCAGGTCCATACCCACTGAGCCTGAAGCAACTATGTTCTGTATCTTGATTTCAGGTTCAATTGTGATTTTGACATTGATTTTTTCAAGGCTCTTGATTATCTTCTTTATAGCCTCCTTTACCTTGTCCATTGACCTTGCTCCTGTGCATACAATCTTGCCAGAGCTGAATATCAATGCTGAGGTTTTTGGCTCCTTGATCCTTATGACAAGCCCAGGGAACTGCTCTGGGTTGTATTCTGTGTTGCTCAAGGTAGCAGCCATCTTTTCAAGCGGGATATCATGCTCCAAGGATGAAGAAACGACGATATTAACAACCTTAATATCTTTTGGAGCTCCTTTTGCTTCCTTTTTTGATTTTTTCGCCTTTGTCTTCTTTTTAGCTGTTTTTTTCTTTGCTTTAGCTTTTTTTGCCATTTTTACCCCCATTCACACCCTTTTTAAATCACGTCTGAGGCTTTAAATACCCGCTTATTTATAAAGGTTTTTGTTTATAAATGGCTTTTAAATTGTTTCTTCTTGTAGAATGTAAATTATTGTTTTACTTTATAAATAAATTCAATATCCCATATATAAATCAGAGCCGATATACCCCCATTATTTCCTGTGGAAAACAGCAGAATTCGCGCTTTTCAGGGCTTTTAAACCATGAATCTGTTTTCCAGCCTCAGAATACCCCATTGTTTCCTGTGGAGAAATTTAGTAAATATTCAGCTTTTTCCTTATTAGCATGCTGAATATAATTGAAAAAACTATGTAAGTGCCAATCCACCCGAGCTTCCATCCCTTTATGTATAAGTTGAGGATTTTTACTGGCCTTGAGCTTAGCACTATTGACTTGACATTTCCGTCCTTTACAGGCTTGATAGGCATTGCATACGCTTTCTCGCTTGTTATCAAAACATCTTTTGTATAGGATTTTTCTCCATGCCTGAACTCAAGCATATAGTCCCCTGCATCTCCTTCCATGCTCCATGTTGCATTGTTTGTTCCAAGCTGCTGTGTTTCTCCATTCAGGATCTCAATTCCCTCAGGAGCAACCAGTGTCATGTTTCCGTCAGCTTCTTCAAGGAATACTGTTGCTGAAAACTGCTCTCCTGGCATTATTGGGTAGTATGCAAAGTGCATGTTCATCCAGCCGAAGATTATTATGATTGGTATGAATGTGAAAAGCATAGGCCTGAAGCTGTGCATCATGTATTTCATGTTTGTCTCCATTGCCTTTTTCTGCACAAGCATCATCTTTTGTGGGTCATTCCTCAGCTGCTTCATTTCCTTCTGCAGCTCCTTTATCTCAGTCTTCAGGTCCTTCATAAGGCTCTGGTTTGTCGTGTACTTGTAAATCAGGCTTATCAGCAATGCAAGAATAAACGAGAGTATCAGAATCCCCCAAAAATAGCTTAAGTTAAGAAGCCATCCAAACAAAAAGTCCATCACTGGGTCAAAAAAGCTCAGTATCCCCATTTTAAAATTGATTTACCCCCTCTTTTTTATAATACTTTCCTTATCCGCCCATGAACTTCCTCATCATTGGGTTCATGTCCATCATGTGCTGCTTTGCAATCTCCTCATACAACCTGTAGATAATCATGACTGCAAGCAGTATTCCTGTTCCTCTTGAAAGGCTTCCTGTCAAGTCTGCAAATGATGCCAGGAATCCTACTGTTATAGCGCCCATTACAGTGAGAGGGCTTATGTATCTCTGGAGTATCCTTTCCAAAACCCTCTGGTCTTTCCTGAATCCAGGTATCTGCAGCCCTGCTCCCATAATCTGCTTTGCCTGGCTTTTTGCATCCATCCCCGATGTCTGGACCCAGAACCATGAGAATATAACAGCGCCTACAATCATGAACATCATGTAAACAAGCGCGTGGCTTATGTCAGTAAACCTTAAGCTTCCAGTTATGACTTTCTCGACTATATTTGGTGAGTAAAGCCATGCAACAAGCCCTGTTGAGGGGGTGTTTCCTACAAAAGTCCCCAAGATAGGGTGGCCCCAGTTCTGCAGAAGCCTTGCCCAAAGCTGGACATTAGCCATCAATGCAGCAACAAGTATAACAGGAATGTTTGAGGTGTAGATAAAATGCAATGGCCATCTTATCCCATGCCCCCTGATTCTTCCAAATGACAATGGAATCTCAACCTTCATTGCCTGCGCATAAACAGCAATTGCAAAAACAAGTATTGTGGATATAACCCCCGCAAGCATAAGTCCTGCTGTTGTTGGGTCTCCTGCTGACAGCGACTGGAACAATGCTGGAATTGCTCCTGTTGCAATGCCTGGGTTTGCCGGGCTTGGCAGCGGCGATAATGCCCTTATGAAAATCTCTTCAGACACCCCTGCGGCAATGAACATGCTTACTCCTGAGCCAAACCCCCACTTGCTTACAACCTCGTCCATGAACAGGATAAGCATCCCTCCTAAAAACAGCTGGAAAACCAGCAGAAGCTGGAACTGGAAAAACAGTGCAGTTCCCTGGAACTGCGATGCAGGCGCCAATCCTCCCATAAATACATAGATGAATGCCTCGAAAATTATGAAGAATATCCCCAAAAGCTTCTGCAGCCCCTGGAATGTCCTCTTTCCTTCCTGGCTTGTCAAGTCAAATTTCAGTATTCCTGAGCCGTTCAATAGCTGCAGCACGATTGATGCTGTTACGATTGGTCCTATCCCAAGTGATAGTATTGAGCCGAACTTTGCCCCAAGAATAATTGAGAGGTATTCAAACCTCTGCAGCGCGTTCTGGCCAAGCCCGAACAATGGAACCAGCCCAAGAATAAAGAACAGCACAAGTATGATTCCTGTCCATTTCAGCTTTTCCTTGAAAGAAAGCCTTTTTTGCGTTGGGGCTGAAACCTCTGGGAGGTTCATCAAGATATTTCTGAAAAAAGACATTTTTACTCTTTTTCCTCGGCTTTTTGCTCTTTCGGCGCTTCTTTTGCAAGTCCTGATATTGTGCCGCCTGCTGCCTTTACCTTTTCAACAGCCCCGGCAGATGCATAAGGAGACTTTATGTTCATCTTTTTTGTTGCTTTGCCTGTTGAAAGCACCTTGTTGTAGCCAGCTTTCTGCAGGTCTATCTCAAAAACCCCGTTTTTCTCTTCAGCAAGCTTTTTGCTTGCCCATACTGCAAGATTCTGCTCAATTGCAGTTATGTTTATTGCCCTTATTTTTGTCTTTATGTTTTTCTTTTTGAAACCGTGCTTTCCAAAATACTTCTTGTTTTTCCAGATAACAGGCTTTTTTGCGTCCCCTCTTTTTCCTGTTCCTGCCATGCCTCTGCCTCCCCGGTTTCCTGCGCCCCTGTGCTTTTTCTTGCTTCCATAGCCGTGGGTGTGGGAGCCTCTCTGCCTTGTGTTCTTCTTTCTTCTCATTGCAGTCATCATAGCATCCTCCTGACAAGGTCTTTTATCTTTTCTCCCCTGTAGCCAAGAGCGCCGCCCAGCGCAAAAGGGGTTTTTATCCCTTTCCTCTCAAAGCCGCCCTTTGGCGGGCTTAGCCTGAAAAACAGCTTTAGCTGCTCCTTTCCCTTGATTTTTGTCTTTTTCCCTCTTTTTTCCTTAAGCTCCTTGATTGTAGAATCATCAATCTCGCCCCATGTAACGCAGTCCTCAACCTTTTTTATCATTCCCACTATGCTTGGGCTCTTGTCCAGCAGAACGCAGTAATTTTTCCTGTACAGCTTGAGCATGCCAAGAGTGCTGTTCTTTTCCACGCTTTTCTTGTTAGGCCCCCTAATCCTGACTACTGCAATCTTTGCTGCGGCTTTTTTTGCTTCTCCTTCCGGCTTCTTTGTTTCTTCATTCATTTTTCATCGCTTTTCTTTATCCTTCCTTCAACTATCCCGAACTTTTCAACCTGGTTTTCGCTTATTTTGACGCTCATAAGCTGTTTTAATGCCTTTTCGCATGCCTTTACCAGGTTGCCCTTGCTTCCGGTCTGGCCTTTTGTCTTTGACCACACATCATTAATTCCTGCAAACTTGAGTATTTTCGCGCACTCTCCCTCAACACAAAGCCCTTTTCCCTTAGGTGCAGGCATTAATGTGATTTCAACAGAGCCGCATTTGCCTTTTACAGTGAAGGGGATTGAATGTGGTGTTTTGCACCCGCACTGCCATGAGCCGCACCCCCTTCTTATCTTGAAAATATTAAGCTTTGCGTTCCTTATTGCCTTTTCCCTTGAGGGAACTGTTTCCTTGCTCTTTCCGCTGCCTATCCCGACATAGCCATTTTGGTTTCCGGCAACTGCTGTTGTCCCGAACTTTGGCTTGTTTCCTTCCCTTGTCTTTTTCTGGGTCTGCTTGAACACCCTTCTCTGGCCACCGCCGAATTTTCCTTTTGACTGGCCTACAAGCAGGAGGTCTGATTCAACCCCCGGGAGAAGCACATCCACAATAGGGGATTCTAGTATCCTTGCTCCCTTGTCAAGCACCTCATCAATATCAGTGAGTGTTCCTGCCTTTACAGCTTTTCCTATCGAGGTTTTTGGCTGCCATCCCGCGACATCAAATGTTACTTTTGGTACTTCAGTGCCTATCTCCTCCTCTTCAGGAACCTCTTCCATTACTTCCTTTTCAACTTCAAGCTCAACCTTTTCTTCTGCAGTTTCCTCTCCCACAGTTTCCTCGTCCTTTATTTCCTCTGCCTTCTCAACTTTTCCTGCCTTTTTCTCTTCCGGTTTTTGTTTCTCCAAATTCTTCGAATTTCGCAAAGCTTCGCTTTGTGAATTTGAACTCTGTTCAATTTTTTCCTTTTTGTCAGCCATTTTATTTACCTTCTGTTTTTGGGAAGGTTTTCTGAACTTGTTCAGATTTACCTTCTGTTTTTTTTGGGGTTTTCTGAACTTGTTCAGATTTACCTATTATCTTTTGCTTTACAGCTTCAAACTGCTTTTCAGCATCCCCTGCCTTGGTGTGCTTGCCTTTGACCCTGTCCTCAGCAGGCATTATTTCTTCTGAAAATGGAATGTCAATTCCTCCGTCAACAGCCCCCTTTAATGCAGCGTAAACCCTGTTTCCTTTTATCGACGGGTAAACCCCAATGTCCAAAATGCATTTTCCAACCTTTTTTTCTGGTGCCTTCTTCCCAAGCAGCAGGCCTGTCAGGTATGATGAAGGGATGTTGCTTGTGCTTAAGCTCCATCCAAGCTTCTTCAGCTCGTTTGAGTGCGCTGAAACAAGTATTTTGTCTCCTTCAGGGCTGTACTCAACCACCTGCAGCCAGATGCCTTTCAGGGATTTTCTTATCACAAGCCTCGGCTTGCCTGCTAACAAAAGCTTTTTCCTCCTGTTGTAATTTGTTTTTCCTTCCCTTTTTCTCCTGAAGGGCACAACCTGAATCCTGCTTCTTGCCATTTTACTCCTTTGCCAGATGCCTCTCTTCTATATACAGCTTAAGGTGCTTCCTGCTCCTGAAGAAGCCTCCTTTTGCCTTTTCATAAAGGCCCCTGTAGACCTTTTTTGTTATCATGCCTTTTTCCTTCATTTTCTTCAGCAGGCCCCTCTGCGCCCTTACCTGGTTTGTCCAGACTGACTTGTATGACGCCCTTGCGTTGGCTTTGCCTTTCCTGCTGCCGTATCCTTTTCTCCTTCCTGACCTTTTTTGGCTCTTCTGTATCCTTGCCCTTGCCCTTGATATGCCTTTTACAGGCTTTTTTGAAATTGCCTTGTCATTTATCAGGCCCTTGATGTCGACCTTTGTTATAGCCTCCTTTATCTCTGCAAGCCTTTCAGGGTCAAGCCGTATCCTTTTCTGGGAGCAGCCAAGTATCCCCGCCGCAAGCCTTTTTTGAACATCCATCTTCATTTTAGCTCTCCTTCTTTGTCAGGATTTTCTCCCTTTCCTTCTTTTCCTTCTCTTTTTTCTCCTCGTCTGTTAATTTCTCGGCAAGGTCCTCTTCCTTCTTCTCCTTTGACTTCTTTTCCTTCTCCTCTCTCTTTTTCTCCTTTTCTTTTGTTGCCTTTGCCTTTTCTTCCTTCTTCTTCCTTAATTTTTCATTCACAGACTTCAAGTATGACCCAATATCCTTTATGTTCATGACCTTAATCCCCAAATCAGCTGCTTTTTTTGCAATTTCCATTCTCTTTTTCTGGCCGACCTTTGCTGGTATCACTGCAATTTGGCTTTCTTCTACTTTGCCCAGCTCCTGCAGGTTGCTGACTGTGACAGGAACAAGGCCTTCCTTGCTTAGCCCCCTTACCTCTGATGGGGCCCTGTAGCCTACGCTGATGCATTTTGCATAACCTGCCTTTTTCAGCCTCATCTTTGACTGGATTCCCTTGGGCCTTCTCCAGCATTTCCTCAGCTTTGCCTTTTTATGGCTGTCCTGCCTTGCAAAACCAGGCTTCTTTGCCTTCATTTCCTTTCTTTTCTCGAGCAGCTTTTCTTTCATTTTACCTTACCGGCTTTCCGTCCTTTTCAGTTATGTAAATCCCGTCCTGGAAAATCCTCAAATCCCTGTTTGTGACCCTTGTCAATGACTCTATATCAGCGGCTGTCTGGCCTGCTGTTTCCTTGCAGGGGCTCTCAACAAGCACAATATCGCCTTCAACCTTTACTGTGGCGCCTTCCTTTATTTTCAGTATCCTCGGCTTTTTCTCCCCGAGGAAGTTGTTTACCACAAATTCATCGCCTGAAACGCTTACATTCATAGGGAAATGGCCTGAGCATATCTTCATCCTGTAGACATGCCCTTCAGCAGCGCCTTTCAGCATGTTCTTAAGGTGGGAAATATATGTCCATATCCTTGTCTTTTCCCTTTTTGTTTTCCTTTTTGGTGTGAATATTACATCGTTTCCCTCAACTTTTATTCCAATCCAAGGGTCAACCATGTTCTTCTTGCACTCCCCTTTCGGGCCTTTTGCGGATACTATGCCTTTATCTACCTTAACCTCAACTCCAGCAGGCACAGCAATCCTCTCTTCAGCCTTTTTGTCAGCCATTTTATCGAATTAATAGCAAAATGCTATAAGCCTTCCTCCAATCTTCTTTTTCTTTGCTTCCTCGTGTGTCATAACCCCCTGGTTTGTTGACACAACAATAATCCCGAATCCATCAGCAAGCAAAAACCTCTGCTCAAACTTTTCAAACCCGTCTTTATCGACGCTGAACCTCGGCTTTACAACGCCGCAGTTGTTTATTTTTCCAATTAAATTCAGCTTTAGGACCCCTCCCTTTGCCTTTGTCACTTCCTCGTATTTGCCTGTGTACCCCTCTGCATTCATCAAATCCAGCACTTTTTTGATTACCTTGGATGAAGGGCTGATAAGGCATGTGCTTTTTCCTATCTTTTCGCTGTTCAGTATTGTTGATAATGCGCTTGCTAACGGATCGTTTAACATTTTTTAACCTCAACTGTATTTTTTGAACCCTATTTTTGTCGCTATTTCCCTGAAGCACTGCCTGCAGAGGTCAAGGCCGTACTTGCTTATGTGCGCCCTTGTCCTCCCACATCTCCTGCAGTGCTTTTTGTTGAATCCTGTGCTCCTTTCCTTTGGAGCGTTGTGCTTTGTGTATTTCTTCAGCTTTGCAGGCTTGACCTTAAGCTGCTTGAAAACCTTTTTGAAATCGCTTGTGGTCATTCTTCATCCCCCATCTTGACATTGAATTTTTTTTTCATGAACTCAATTGCCTCTTTTTTTGTGATTTTGTGCCTTTTGCCTATTCGTGAAGCCAGGATTTTCCTGTTTTTCACCCTGTAGCCTGCCTTGTCGAATGTGATGCAGACCTCAAGCCCCATAACCCCTATTTTCGGGTCGTATTTTGCGCCTTCTATGTCAATATACTCAGGTATGCCGAAGGCAAGGTTGCCGTTTTCGTCAAACTGGCTTTCTTCAAGAGTGTTGTCTTTTGCATTCAAAAGCCGGGGTATGATGTCCATTGCCTGCTTTTTCCTCAATGTAACCTTGCATCCTATTGGAAGCCCGGGCCTCAGCCCCCAGCCCATAATCCTCTTGTTTGTTACAGTTTTTACAGGGGCTATGCCTGTTATTGATTTTATGAGCGTTATTCCTTTCTCAAGCTTGTTCTGGTCCTTTCCAGCGCCTATGTTAAGCGTGACCTTCTCTATCCTCACTTCCTGCATCTTGTTCATTTTACTTTATTTTCAGTGCTGGCTTTTCTTTTCCTGTTACAAAGGCGTATTTTCTTGATGTTGTCTTTGTCTCGCCTTTCTCGTTTTTGTATATGATGACATACGCCCCTGCCTTTTCCACAATCCCTGAATCAGCAATATGCTTTCCTGCTATAAGCAGGATTGAAGCGCCTTTCTCGAGCCTGAATTGGTTTACTATTTTCTGTGACGGAATCTCTATGACCACGCTGTCTCCCAGCTTGTAGTCTCCTTTGTCTATTGTTATGTTCCTGCTGTCTGAGAGGTTAAGCTGCATCTTCCCTCCCTTGAGAAGGGTCTTTTTTCTCACCCTTGAAATCTTCAGCTTTGCTTCTTTTGCGTCTATTTTGAGTGCGGCAAGCCTGCCTTTCTCGTCAAAAACAACCCTGTAATGCTCGTTTGAGGGCTTCAGGCTGACAACATCCATAAGCCCTACAGGGAAGCAGTGCTCCTCAACCCTTCTTCCATCCACCAAAATTTCATTGGACTTGAGCAGCTTTTTCACTTCCCTTGTTGTTTTTGCGCATTTCAGCATGTTTTTCATAACCACGCTCAGCGGGATGCTCAAGCTTCTTGGGTGGGCTCCTGGGTTGGGCCTTGCTATGAACTTTACTCCCTTTCTCTTTATCTTCCATGTAGTTGGCGTTATGAATCTTTTCAAGTGGCTTTTTACCATTTTTAGCTGCTCTTGCCTCCAGTCCTTTTAGTCCTCTTTTTGTCCTCCAAATTAAGCTCTTCAATTATCAAGTTTGAAGCGTGAATCGGGTATAATGCCTT
>WOR8_10007138_pt1 | contig 10650 bp, 9 predicted proteins | sample DeeMarSeWOR38_10_FD_19890 | JGI IMG/M metagenome (IMG submission 19890)
CATCAACCTAATTCAAGGGATACTATAAATAGGCCCCGCTTGTATCACTACGTCTGCTATTGCAGACAGGCGTTTAGATTATGCAAGTGCAGGCTTTAAGAACATTATAAAATACAAAGCGTAAAAACTGTTGAATTCGACAGCATTTAGACTTGAACGTTGAATTTTTAGTTTCCGTAAGACAGATCGAGTATGGTATAATATAAGTTGAATGTTTACTGCGATAGCATATACAGCAAATGCTGTAGGCTAATTAAGAGGTAAAAGATGTTTGAGCGTTTTACAGACCGTGCACGCAAGGTTATGGCGCTGGCCAACCAGGAGGCACAGCGATTTAACCATGAATATATAGGAACCGAGCATATCCTGCTGGGCCTGGTTAAAGAGGGCAGCGGAGTGGGGGCCACAGTTCTGAAGAATCTGGACGTGGACATAAAAAAGCTGCGGCTGGAGGTGGAAAAACAAGTCAAGAGCGGGCCGGATATGGTTACTATGGGAAAGCTTCCGCAGACGCCGCGAGCCAAGAAGGTAATCGAGTATGCTATCGAGGAGGCCAGATCACTTAACCACAATTATGTTGGGACCGAGCATATACTGCTGGGTATTCTGCGAGAAACGGAAGGTATTGCAGCTCAGGTCCTTATGAGCGTGGGTTTGAAGCTTGAAGAGGTGCGCCAAGAGGTCTTAAATCTGCTTGGAGCGGGAGTGGATGACGGCCCTGCGGGTCTGGGTATGAAGATGGGTCCTGCCGTTGGACGAAAGCCAAAAAGCAAGACCCCCGCACTGGACAGCTTCGGCAGAGACCTTACGGAATTAGCAAGTAATGACGAACTCGATCCGGTAATCGGCAGAAAGAATGAAATTGAGCGATTGGTGCAAATACTATGCAGACGTACGAAAAACAACCCTGTGCTATTAGGTGAAGCAGGTGTCGGTAAAACAGCCATCGTAGAGGGACTGAGCCAGCAGATAGTCAATAAAGAAGTGCCGGAACTGCTGAAGGACAAACGGATTGTGGTGCTTGATTTGGCGATGATGGTTGCCGGCACAAAATATCGCGGGCAATTCGAAGAGCGAATCAAGGCAGTCATCAACGAGGTTAAAAGAGCGAAGAACGTTGTTTTGTTTGTTGATGAGCTGCATACGCTGGTGGGAGCCGGCGGCGCTGAGGGGGCCATCGACGCCTCAAACGTGCTAAAGCCGGCACTTGCCAGAGGTGAAGTGCAATGTATCGGGGCCACTACTCTGGACGAGTATAGAAAACATATTGAAAAGGACGGCGCGCTTGAGAGACGTTTCCAGACAATAATTGTTGATCCACCTACCAAGGACGAGACCCTGGATATTCTTAGAGGACTCCGGGACCGCTACGAGGCTCATCATAGGGTTCACTTTACGGACGAGGCCCTTTTTCAAGCAGTGGAATTATCAACCAGATATATCGCCGGCCGGTGTCTACCTGACAAGGCGATAGATGTAGTCGATGAAGCAGGTGCAAGGGTTCGACTTAAAAATATGACTCCTCCGCTGGATTTGACGGAGAAAGAGGGACAGATTGAAAAACTACAAAGAGAAAAAGATGAGGCGGTTAAAAACGCCGACTACGAGCGAGCAGCGGCATTGAGAGATGAGGCCCAAAAGCTTCTGGATGAGAAGACGCAACTGCAGAAAAAATGGTACGACGAAAATAAAGAAAAGACCGGGGAAGTGGATACCGAAATTATCGCAGAGGTTGTAAGCAATATGACCGGTGTTCCTCTGACAAGGCTTGAGAAGAAGGAAACTCAGCGACTTCTGGAACTGGAAGCGGAACTGCACAAGATAGTTGTCTCTCAGGATGAGGCAATCAACACCGTTGCCAAGGCGGTTCGCCGCAGCAGAAGCGGGATGAAGGATCCGAACCGTCCGATGGGGTGCTTCATATTCCTCGGACCCAGTGGTGTGGGAAAGACACTACTTGCTCAAGCGCTTGCAGAGTTTATGTTCAGCGACAGAAATTCTCTCATAAGACTGGATATGAGCGAATTTATGGAAAAGCACAATGTCAGCCGACTGGTCGGGGCGCCTCCCGGATATGTGGGATATGAAGAGGGAGGACAATTAACCGAAAGGGTTCGACGGAGACCCTACTCTGTACTGCTGCTGGATGAAATAGAAAAGGCACATCCTGACGTTTACAATATGCTTTTGCAGATTATGGACGAGGGCAGATTAACCGACAGCTTCGGAAGAAGTGTCGACTTCAAAAATGTCATTCTCATAATGACCAGCAATCTGGGTGCCGACCTGATTAAGAATCAGGCAGGCTTCGGCTTCGGGAAAAAGAGCCCTGAGGCCAATTATGAGAAAATGAAAGATATGCTTCAGAAGGAAGTGGAGCGACAGTTCAGGCCCGAATTCCTTAACCGAGTCGATGATACGATAGTCTTCAGGGCTCTAACAAAAGAAGATCTGCAAACTATTGTCGATTACGAACTTTCGAAAGTGTTCAAACGGCTGACGGAGCACGGGTTGAAACTGGAGTTGAGCGAACAGGCCAAGGAATTTCTCATTGACAAAGGTTACAATCCTGATTTCGGGGCCAGGCCTCTGCGCAGGGCAATCGAACACTACATAGAAGATCCACTTTCAGAAGCTGTTCTTGTAGGCAAGTTCAAAGACAAAAACCTTATAAAAATTGACGTTCAGGACGAAGAACACCTGAAATTTACCGGTTTTTCAGTAAAAGAAAAGGAATCTGAAGAAAGCAAAGAGCCCATTGCACAATCAGAATAATAAGGGCGTACTTCGGCCCCGGCTTCACTTGTAACGCTGGCTCTGCAGGATTTGAATTTCTTCCGGGCTTTGCTGTTGTGCTAAAATCGTTTTGAATTCTTTCTTTTCTATCCACACCGGCTGCCCATCATCTCTTAGAACCGCACCGAGTCTTAGCACGATATAACCTTTGCCGACCAGGAAATTGTAATTTGCTTCAGTGTAAGCTAAAAACTCCTCCGGATTTGATTCAAATGTAATCCAGCGGGCTCTATATTGCAAGTTCCCGAGCCTAATGTTGCCCGGCGGTTCTTCCCTCTGCTTATCGATCCAGGAATCGACCCAGGATTTGGGGGGCACTGAACCGTGCTCATCCCGGTATTGCTTTATCACCTGGCGGAGAAGCCCCATTGCCCGCATTGCCTCCGAGCGGTTGACAAAATCCTTGAAGACAAACATTGCACCGACCAAAATAGTCGTAATGACAATTACGGTCACGAAATCTCTTAATACGATTTTTTGCCTTCTTTTCACCCGCGAAGAAACCTTCCGTTTTTTGCTGCATCAGAAGTCAGCCAATAGCTTCCAACAAGTTTCATATCTCTTATCTCGTGGTTCGCCTCTTTTATTACGAGTCGATAATAACTACTTTACAATTTTGAACACGTAACCTGCCTTCTGCGAACAGTTTTATTGCCTGTGGATATGCGATACATTCCTGTTCAAAGACCCTGGCGGCAAGAATATCAGGAGTATCGTCGCTTCTGACCTCACAGGCCCTCTGTACTATGATCGGCCCTTTGTCATATTCGTTTGTGCAGAAATGTACCGTACAGCCGCTCACTTTACAGCCGGCAGCAAGAACCGCCTCGTGGACATGATGACCCCACATACCCTGTCCTCCGAAACTCGGCAGAAGAGCGGGGTGTATATTCATGACGCGGTTTTCATATCGTGCGGGTATTTTCCAAAGACAGAGCCAGCCTCCCTGAACAACGAGGTCAACGTCGGCGGCAACAAGTTCCTCCTCGATTCGCCTGCTAAATTCATCAATATCAGGAGAGTCCTTTTTGCGGATGATTTTTACATTGAGCCCGGCTTTCTTTGCTCTTTCGACGCCGGTCACGGTTGAGCGTGAACATATTACGACAGCAACCTCTGCATTTAGCGAGCCTTGCTTAATATATTCGAGGATATTCATCAATGTTGTACCACCGCCGCTGATAAGCACGCCGAGCCGAATCGATTTTATATTTTGTGTCTCAGGTACCGGCTTATCTTTGCTGCAAGACTCACTGTGGACAACATCCTTTCCGAGATTTAAAGCCTGGTTTACAAGTTTATCGGCTTCTTTGTTTTTGTCCCTGGAAACATACTGAACTTTCCAATTTTCGAACCTGCCAAGCAACTCCACGGCCTGTCGGAAAAGAGGTCTGATTTGCTCGCTTTTTACTTTGTATTCTCCATTAATCTGTTTGACAAGCAACTCACTGTCACTGAAAACAATTAGCCGTTTAGCATCAATCTTTATTGCAGCTTCAAGGGCCTGAACTACTCCGGTGTATTCAGCCACATTGTTTGTATTCCGACCGAGAAAGAAAGCCTTTGCCTGCAATTGAGTTCCGTCGGGATCAGTTAGAATGAAACCGGCAGCAGCCGGCCCCGGATTGCCCCTGCTGGCACCATCTGTGTGAGCGATTACTTCGTATCTGGTATCTTGCATCTTTTATTTCGATGCTCGGGTATCAAATATTCTTCTCGCCTCCAAGCACAAGTATTCTCGTGCAGTTGGGACAGCGGATAATATCATCCTTAGTCATAAGCAAATTTACGGATTCAGCAGTGATACCCATAAAGCATCCGCCACAAGTATAGGCCTCTGTTTTCCCCTCCTGCTGGTCAATCACAGCCAGGGCCTCGCCGTCGTATGTTTCGGCAACGCGCCTGAAGACCTCCAGCGGATCGGTCGCAATAGTTTGTGCAACCTGATTCCATTCAACCTGGATTTCTTCGATTTGCGCCTCATATTTGGCAGCCAGGACCTCAGCTTCCTTTCGGATTTGCTCAAGGGCCTGCTTTTGTTGATCTATTTGATTTTGTATTTTTTCGCATTCGGCCTCGTCGGCCTCGATATCTTTCAGTAATTCCAGAATCTGAGTTTCGTTTTTGGAACTATCGGCTTTGGTCGTATTAAGCTGCGTGAGAAGTGCGGCATATTCTTTATTTGTTTTTGCCGTGTTTAGCGAGGCCCTCAACCTTGCTATTTGTTCGTCTCTGGTCTTGAGTTCCAGTTCGAGTCGATCGGACTGGATCTTTGTTAGCTGAATCTCCTCCTTTTTGGCTTCGAGGGCGTTTTGGAGACTTCTGATTTGATTTTCCTGTATAATTACGTTTCTTCTACATCTTGCAAGTTTCGCTTTGGCAGCCCGAAGGCGATTTTCAACGCTTTGAAGTTTCACCAACCCATTCAATACAGGTCCCATTTATGCTCCTTCACGCCCTTTAGAGGCCTTTTCCTTCGGGTCTCTAACGAGGCTTACCGGCCAAAAAACTTTAAGCTTTTCATTATGTCCAATTATATCTTAAACTGCAATAAAAATTTCTGTTTTTTCTTTTTTGTCGACCGATTGTATAATCGCTGTGCTATGAAAAAGCTGCTGAGCAAACTCATTCAGGCCGAAACAACCACTGAAAAGGGTGAATTAGCCGCTGCAGAGATAATTTCAGCCGAACTCAACCGTTCAGGTATAGATTCCCAAATAGACAACTGGGACCGAACCAGGGCAAATATTACCGCACAAATACAATCAAGTGGGCAGATAGGTGCACTTTTATTCGCCTGCCATCTCGATGTTGTACCGCCAGGTGAGGTGAACTGGAGACACCCGGCCTTTGGCGCAACTGAAAGCGACGGCAAAATTCACGGCAGGGGCTCGACGGATATGAAGGGTGGTATAGCAGCAATTGTTACTGCAATCGGCGAGATTGCCAACTCCGGCACGAAGCTGCAGGGAGATATTATATTTTTTGGCGCTGCCGGTGAAGAAACCGATAGTTGCGGAGCGAAGAGATTTGTCAGCAACTGCGGCTGGTTGCCTGATATTGCCGGCGTTGTACTACCTGAACCGACGGATTTTGAGATTATAACAGCCCATCGGGGAATGTTGTGGCTTAAAGTTCAAACTTTTGGCAAGGCCGCTCACAGCTCGGCGCCACAATTGGGAGTAAACGCAATAGCTTCGATGAAATCCGTGCTGGACGAACTGGAGAATTTTAAGATTCGATTCGAGCCACACGAACTGTTAGGCGAGTGCTCGATGAGCATAAATACAATTGCCGGCGGCCAGGCAATGAACGTTGTTCCTGATAAGTGCGAAATCGGGATAGATATTCGCACGGTGCCGGGGCAAAAGCATCAGGATATTATTAGCGATTTGCAAAATATCTTTGCAAAAATAAAGCAAAAAAATCCACAATTCAAAGCTGAGGTATCCATTATTCGAGGAGTGGGGTCATTAGAGACTGATACTCAATGCGATTTTGTCAGGGACTTTTGCTCTGTCACCGGTATTAACAAAACATGTGCGGTCGGTTTCACCACGGATGGGCCCCACTTTGCCTCGCTGGGTTTGCCTGTAGTAATTTTCGGCCCCGGCAAGCCGCACCTTGCTCATAAGCCGGATGAATATATCGACATCAGTGACGTAGAAAAGGGCGTGGAATATTACAAAAACATCATTTTGAAATTCCTGTCCTGATTTTCACCGGCAAAATACATAAGTCTTTAGCTGTTTAACGGTGACTTACTATGGAACAATACTTAGTTGACTTTAAATCAATACCGTGGGAGGCACAGGCTGCGGGTGTCAAATTCAAGGCTTACAAACAAGGCGGAAGAAGGCTGCGGTTAGCAGAGTTCACGAAAGAGTTTGTAGAACATGATTGGTGCAGGAAAGGCCACATTGGTTATGTACTTGAAGGTCAAATGGAAATAGACTTTGATGGGAAAACGGTTATCTTCGGTCCAGGCGACGGATTATTTATACCGGCAGGTGAACAACATCAGCATAAGGCCCGGATTCTTACTGATGTACTGAAAGTAATTCTAATAGAAGATTTATGAAGTTAGGCACGGGAGCGAATATTATGATCCGGGCCTCAATAAAATATGCTTATGCCAAAGATTTTCCAGGTCTACACAGGCGAAAACCTCGAGTTTACCAAAACACTCTTTGAGGAATATGCGGAGTCGCTGGACTTCGATCTGGATTTCCAGGACTTTGATAAAGAGTTAGCGGATTTCCCGGGTGACTATGCACCTCCAAAGGGTTGTCTGTTACTTGCCGAGGATGAAGACAAGATTGCCGGTTGTGTCGCGCTAAGAGAGCTAAGTGAGGGTGTGTGTGAAATGAAAAGACTATATGTCAAGCCACAGTTTCGGGGGCTGGGAATCGGCAAAAACCTTGCTGAAGCGATTATTCAAGAGGCCCAAAAGATTGGCTATACTCGTATACGTCTGGATACGGCTCCGTCAATGCAGGAAGCGAGAGCATTGTATATGTCTCTGGGATTTAAGAAGATAAGTCCCTATCGATACAATCCTATCGAAGGTGCCGAATTTATGGAGTTGTCGATGGTATAAAAGCTTTTAAGGTCAAGCCGCCATCGAATTTTATTTAACTGATGTCATATTAACAAATTTGACCAGGCCGCCCAAAGGCATATTTGATTGTGTAATTAGAATTTGAATTGGTCTTTGAAGACGGCCTTGAAATCGTAAACATCGTTGAAATCGTCAATTGAATCTGTCGGCTGAGCACTCATCCATTTGTGCTTTATTAAAGAATAGACGATCTCTCCGAAATCACGAGTATTTTTTACGCCCCATGTATTTAGGACCAAAACAGCCAACCTGCCCCATTTTTCGACAGCCAATTCCTTCAGTCCTTTGCACAGATTTTGGCCGCTTACATGTCTGCGCTCGGTGGTTATTTTATTTGCGGTGTAGCCAAGTCCCTCATAGACAAACTTTAGGGCCTGGACGCTGAACCGACCATCTTCGTTAGCAATGTTTTCGAGACTTTTCTTCATCCTTCTTTGCCGCTGAAAACAAAGAGTTTTTAAAGACATTAAAACATTATCCTCTTTTTCCCGACATTCTGTTTAGTTAATTGTTGTCAAGATACTTTTTGTCCCGGCTTTGCTCCGGTATCTGCAGAGAGCATGAAGATATCTTTTCCTCCTGTGCCGGAGGCAAGAATCATACCTTCGGAGAGGCCGAACCTCATCTTTCTTGGCTTTAGATTGGCAAAAAATACTACAATCCTGCCGGACAGTTCATCAGGTTTATAGGCCTTCGCGATGGCGGCAAAAACAGTCTTTTGTATACCACCCACATCCAAATTCAGACGCACCAGTTTATCAGCGCCTTCGACGGCTTCGGCCTCTATTACTTTAGCGATTCTCAGGTCAATCTTCGCAAAATCCTCTATTGTACATTCGGGCTTGAAAGGCTCCGTAACGACCGCCTCAGTTTCTTCAGAGGCCTTGGCCCCGGGGTCTTGGCTATCTTTGCTTTCTTCCATCATAGTATTCACCTGTTTTTTGTCAATTCTTTCAACAAGACGCTGGAACTCGTTAATTTTGTGGTTTTGCAACAGCGTTTCGACATCGGAAAATTTTAGTTTTTCGACATTTAGAAATTTTTCTATCTTTTGAGCATATGCCGGCAGAATGGGCTTTAGGTAAATTGTTAAAATCCGGACAGCATTAATTATGGTTGTTAAGGTTGTCCGTGTTTTCTCCAAATCGTTTTTTACAGTCACCCACGGTTGATTCTGCTCCACATATCGGTTTGCCTCGTCGGCAAGAGCGATAATAGTTCGGACTACAGCAGCAAATTTAAGGTCCTCATAATCCCGGATAATATGGTCTTTTGCAGTAGTGAGTTTATTTATTAATTGCCCGCCACGGTCGTCTAATTGACCAAGCCGGGCGTCGAGTTTCTTAAGCAGCATAGGGCCTGAACGCGAGGCCAGATTTGCAAATTTTCCAACTAAATTGGAATTAATTTTGTTAATGAAATCGTCCGTTTTCAAATCTATGTCGTCGATATTGTCGGTGAGTTTGCTTGCATAGTAGTATCTTAAGTATTCCGGATTTAGATACTTTAAGTATGTGTCGGCTTTTATAAATGTTCCACGTGATTTGCTCATTTTCCCGCCGTCTACAGTCAAAAAGCCGTGGACGAAAAGCTTGTCGGCGGTTTTGAAGCCGGCGCCCATCAGCATGGCAGGCCAGAACAACGCGTGGAAATACATAATGTCTTTGCCGATAAAGTGATAAAGCTCATATTCATCGCTGTTCCAGACTTTTTCGAAATCGAGATTGTTCTTATCACAGTAGTTTTTTGCTGAGGCCATATATCCGATGGGTGCATCAAGCCAAACATAAAAGAATTTGTTTTCTTCGCCGGGTATCTTGAAGCCGAAATATGGTCCATCTCTGGATATGTCCCAATCCTTCAGGCCTACGTTGAACCATTCATCGAGCTTATTCGACACTGATTTTTGCGTATATCCTTTTTCGATAAGTTCTTTGAGTTGTTGCCCGTAATCAGCCAACTTGAAAAAGTAATGGTCGGATGTTTTCACGACGGGTTCTTGCCGGCAGGTGGCGCAATAGGGATTAATTAGGTCGGTCGGCCGATATGTTGCACTGCAGATTTCGCATGAATCGCCGTACTGGTCTTCGGCTTTGCATTGCGGACAAGCTCCGCGGACAAATCTATCCGGCAGTGACATTTTACAATTTTCACAATAGGCCTGTTCAACATCTCGTTTAACGATTGAGCCGGCCTTGTTGAGGCGAGAGAAGATAAGCTCACTAAAATGCTTGTTTTCCGGTGAGTGGGTTGAGTAGTAATTATCGAATTTGACGTAAAAGCCATCGAAATCCGCTTTGTGCTCCTCATATACCTTTCCGATTAATTCTTCGGGAGTTATTCCTGCTGCTCGGGCACTTATCATAATGGGAGTGCCGTGAGTATCATCGGCGCAGAAGTAAAGGCACTGGTTGCCGCACATTTTCTGGAAACGAACCCAAATATCGGTCTGGAGATATTCCACCAAATGGCCTATGTGTATCGGACCATTTGCGTAAGGTAAAGCAGATGTAACAACGATTTTGCGAGGCATATTTATTCCTTAACGGCTACTGCTCCGGGGGTTCTGCATTGTCCTGAATTTGGGAATCGGCTTTACTTTCCACATTTTCCTGCTGATTATCCTTTGCGGCCGAGTCTTTTTTCTTCTTTACGGTTGCAGGGGAGGAAATAACCTTAAGCTCGTCAAGGGCAATAGCAACTCTTGGGCCGTCATCGAGTTCAACTACAACAAGTTGAGTCAATATCTGAGTTCCTGTGACTTTGCCTTCACCGTATTCGGTTTTCACCCTGGCGCTCTTTTTGGGCAGTCGCTTCTTCAATTCCGTATAAGTCTTATCTTCATACCGCAGGCAGCACTTTAATCTGCCGCAATACCCGGAGATTTTCGAAGGATCGAGCGTCGCCTTTTGCATCTTGGCCATTCGCATATTGACCGGCTTCAAGAGTTTAAGAAATCTTTGGCAGCAGCACTGCTGTCCGCAACTTTCCACATCGCCAAGTATTTTGGCCTCATCTCGTGAGCCAATTTGACGCATTTCGATTCTTGTCTGGTATTCGTGTGCGATTTTCTTTACCAGCTCGCGGAAATCCACCCGGCCGTCAGACATAAAGTAGAAGATGACTCGCTCACCGCCAAATATGTGTTCAGCATCGACTATCTTCATCGGAAGATCCAGTTCCTCGACGAAACGCTTGCAACACTCCATTTCTTCTTCTGCTATTTTCTTCAG
>WOR8_10007140_pt1 | contig 10650 bp, 10 predicted proteins | sample DeeMarSeWOR38_10_FD_19890 | JGI IMG/M metagenome (IMG submission 19890)
TGACTGCACCGTTACGGGCGTTTTCATGATGACCTCGCGATGCGGGAACGGTATCGAGATGCCGTTTTCCTTGAACGCGTCCCACAGCGCCATCATCACCTTGCCGCGTATGTTCGTGAGGCCCTGCTGCGGATCCTCGATCCAGAAACGCAGCAGGAAGTTGATGGACGAATCGCCGAATTCCGTCATCCAGCATACCGGCGGGCGATAGGTGGCAACGACTCGATCGACGGACGCCGCAGCCGCGATTGCGATATCGACCACCTCGTGCGGATCGGAGTCGTAGGCCACGCCGAACGGCACGTCGAGGCGCACGTATCTGTCCGAGAACGACCAGTTGATGACCTGGGTCGTAATGAAGTCCTCGTTCGGGATGAGGTATTCGCGGCCGTCGCGGGTGACGACGGAGACGAACCGTGCCCGCAGCTCGCGGATCCAGCCGAAGGTCTCACCGACCGTTATCGTGTCGCCCGGTTTGATCGACTGGTCGAGCAGGATGATCATGCCCGATATGAAGTTGGACACGACTTTTTGCAGGCCGAAACCGATGCCGACACCGACGGCACCCGACAGCACCGTCAGCGCCGTCAGATCGAGGCTCAGGCTCTGCATTGCGATCATTACCGCGAATACGACCAGCGCGATGCGCAGGATCTTGCCGAGCAGGACGCGCAGCGACGGCGTCAGCTCGTCGATCTGCTGGATGCGTTTGTCGAGGAAGTTGCCGGCCGTCAGCGCCAGCCAGAGCAGCACACCGATGAAGATGACGGCTTTGAGCAGGCTCAGTACCGTGAAGGGTTGGTCGCCCATCCTGAACCCGAGACTGATGCTGTTCAGCGTGGCAGCAACGTCATCAGTAATTCCGAGAACCGAAGCGGCAACGAGAACCCAGACGATCAACGCAAAGGTGCGCCTGATCAGCTGCTTGCGGATGGCGTGAGACACGACCGAGATCGACAGCCACGCCGCGGCGAGCAGCATGGCGCTGTAGATCAGGTGGTTGTTCTCGGGCCACTGCAGCGCCGAGGTAAGGATGTACGCGATACCGAGGAAGCCTACGAAAAACAACCATTCCATACGCCGCAGGAACGCAACGATAATGCGCAAGGTGCCGGGCATGCCCTTGATCTTGCGGGCCTGTTTTTCCAGCAGCGGCTCAACGCGGTTGGAGAGGAACCAGGCCGGCACGAACAAAAGCACGATAAGGCCCAGCTGAAACAGGAGCGCCGGGTGGCTCATGTAGCCAATGGCGATGTCCCAGTATTCGAGTGCCCGCGCTTTCAGTGCTTCTATATCCAAGTCTCGGGCTCCTGACGGGCGGATCAGTGGTGCGAATGCGGACCGGGTGACATCAATGCCGTAATCGGCATGAAGAGAGTCAGTATACCGAGCATGACGATCAGTAAACCAGCGCCGAGCCGGGTGCGCCGGTCCTGCATCAGCTGCGCGAGGCGCGCGGCGCCAAGCCCGGTCAGGAGCATCGCGGGTGTCGTGCCGACACCGAAGACCAGCATGACCAGCGCGCCGTCGACGGCGCGTGCGCTCGTCGCGGCGACCAGCAATACGCTGTAGACCAATCCGCAGGGAATCAATCCCCACAGCAGTCCGAGGCCGAGTGCGCGCGGCAGGCTGTTGACGGGCAACAGCCGTCCGGCGAATGGCGATATGCGCGACCAGGCGACGCCGCCCATGCGTTCCAGGAAGCCGAGGGTGCGGAAATTGAAGGCGATCTGCAGGCCGATGAGGATAATGACGGCGCCGGCAATGAGACGTACGGGTTTCCCCACCGCCGGCGTCAGGGCCGCGAAGCGGCTGCCGACGGCTGCCACCGCGAAACCCAGTATCGCGTAACTGGCCAGCCGTCCGGCGTTGTAGACGAGCGCCATCGGCAGCTGCCGCCGCAGGCCCCGGACGCTGGAATGCAGTGCGAACAGGCCGGAAATGCCGCCGCACATGCCCAGGCAGTGCGCGCTGCCCAGGAGTCCCGCCAGGAATGCGGTCGTCAGTGCCGCCATGAGGTCGGTCATTTCGTATCGTCGTCCGGTGGGCGCTCGTCGTCGTCCATGATCACGCGCACGGCCGGCGTGTCGAGGTCGTCGAACTGGCCGCTGCCCACCGCCCAGAAAAAGGCCCACACCGCGCCGGCCAGGAGTATCAGTGCAAGCGGAATCAGCAGGTAGAGAACACTCATCGAATACGGCTCAGGCGCAGGGCATTGACAACGACGACCAGGGAACTCGTGCTCATGCCGATCGCGGCAAGCCACGGCGGTACGAACCCGGCCGCGGCGAGCGGGACCGCCGAGACATTGTATACGATTGCCCAGGTCAGATTTTGCCGCACGATCCGCATCGTGTGCCGGGCCGCGCGCATCAGCGTCACGATCGGCTGCAGCTTATCGCCGAGCATCAGTACGTCCGCGCTCGATTGCGCGAGCGACGCGGCATGTGAAGGTGCGATCGAGACGTCCGCGCCGGCCAGAACCGGCGCATCGTTGATACCGTCGCCCACCATCACGACGACGTCGCCTTGCTGCTGCAGCGCGCTGATGCGCTCCAGCTTGTCGTCCGGGCTACAGCCGGAGCGTGCATCGGCGATGCCCAGGGACGCTGCCGCCTGCGCGACGGGCGCCTCGCCGTCGCCGCTTACGAGCGATACCGAGAAGCCCATTTTTTTCAGTTCTTTCAATGTCTTGCCAGCGTCCTCGCGCAGCGTGTCTGCGATCGTAAAGGTAGCGGCGACGCGTCCCTCGGTACCGAGGAACACCTGCGTGGCATCGTGCTGCTGCGACGCCGGAGCCGCGCCGGGCACGAAATCGGCGTTGCCGAGCTTCCAGTGCCGGCCATCGACGATGCCTTCCACGCCCGCGCCGACACGTATCTCGATATCGGCAGCCGAGAGTGCGGACTCGTGGTGCGAGAATGCGCGCGCGATCGGGTGCGTCGATGCGACCTCGAGCGCGGCGGCGATCTGCAGGCAATCCTGCTCCGTCAAGTCCGGGTCGTGGGCGACGGTCTGGACGACTTCCGGCATGCCGCGGGTCAGCGTGCCGGTCTTGTCGAATACGATGTGCGTTGCCCTCGACAGCGTTTCGATTGCGTTGCCGTTGGTCACCAGCAGGTGCAAATCGGAAAGCCGGCTGCCCGCAGCCGCAAACGCGGTGGGCGTCGCGAGCGCGAGTGCGCAGGGGCAGGTGACCACGAGCACCGACAACGTGATGACGAAAGCCCGTTCGGCATCGATCAGGTACCAGCTTGTTGCAACTGCGGCGGCAAGAACGAGAATCCCGACGACAATATAGCTGGCTATCCGATCCGCGAGTTGCACGAACGCGGGACGCGCATACCGCGCTCTTTCGCTGAGCCGTCCGATCGTTCCGAGCGTCGTGTCTGTCCCCGTGACGTCGACCTGCATCTCCACGATCCCGTCGAGGTTGACGCTGCCGGCGACGACAGCGTCGCCAGCCGATTTCGGTTGCGGCTTCGACTCTCCCGTGAGCATCGACTCGTCGACGCTGCTGCGGCCGGCCGTAATCGAGCCGTCCGCCGGGAATGACTCGCCGGCGCGAATCAGTACGATATCCCCGGCAGCCAGTTGCGTGACCGGCACCTGCTGGCGCTCCCCGCCATCGAGCCGCGTCGCGGTATTCGGCAGCAACGATGCCAGCGCCGCACTGCGATCGACGGAGCGGTGCCGGGCGCGCATCTCGAGGTAGCGTGCCACGGTCAGGAAGAACACGAACATCGTCACCGAGTCGTACCAGACGGCCGGGCCGTCGGTGTAGGTCGCATAGACCGATGCGACGTAGGCGCTGCCGATGGCGATGGACACCGGTACGTCCATTCCGGGTCGCCGGGCCCGCAAGCCGCGAATCGCGCCGGCAAAGAATGGCCTCGCGGAGTAAAACACGACGGGTGTCGTCACGAGAAAGGACACGAGCCGCAGGAAGCGCTCCATGTCGGCGTCGATGCCCTGGAATTCGCCCGAGTACAGCGCCACCGCGAACATCATGACCTGCATCATGCCGAGTGATGCCACCAGCAGGCGCTTGAGGGCGGAGCGCTGTTCGGCTCGCTCCGGTCGTTCGGTCGAGTCGGGGGCGAGCGGTTGCGGCTTGTAGCCGAGGTCGGCGAGCGTCGCCAGGATGCGGCCGAGGCCGATCGACGACGTATCCCACTCGACGCGCAGCCGGTGCGTCACCGGGTTGATGTCGGCGCTCGTGATGCCGGGGAGCTTTTTCAGCGACGCATCGATGAGCCAGCTGCAGGCGGCGCAGTACATGCCGCCGACATAGATCGTGGCCTCGGCGGCAGTGCCGTCGCGGGTGGCGAACGCAGCCAGCATGTCCTCGCGGTCGAACACCTGCCATTCGCCGGCGTCCTCGGCCGGGCGAACCGCCCCCGGCTCGGGCCGTTCCCTGGAGTCGTAATAGCGTTCGAAACCGGCGTCACGAATCAGCGTGGCGACAGCCTTGCAGCCGGGGCAGCAGACCGGATGCGTTTCGCCGCCGATTTCTACCCGGATGTCACAATTGGCCGGGATGGGCAACGCGCAGTGAAAACACGTTTCAGCCGTTGCCATCGTCCGTCGTGCCGGCGGGTTCGAGGTGCAACACGGCGGCGCCCGACCAGCTGCCGCTCAGGCGCCAGCTGTCGCCATCCGCGAGCACGACGTACCAGCGACCGTCCGGAACGGCGACGAAATGGCCCGACCAGACCGGCGTGCCGTCACTGTCCGGCATCGCCGCCGTCATCGTAATGACCTGGTCCCGGCTGGCGAATGCGGGATGCGAAAACAGCAGCTCGAGGGTTTTGGGCCAGTCGACGGGTTTATCCGCCGCCAGCTTCGCGCCGATGGCGCCGCTGTCGGGATCGAACGTGAGCGTGGCCCTGAGGCCGTGATCGGCGGCAAACCGCTCGGCCGCGAGATGCCGGCTGGCGACGACGTCCATGCCGTCTTCCGACGTCACGACGAGCGAGTCCGTCGTGCGTACCGCCAGTGAGACCGTATACAGGCTCGCCACGACCGCCGAGGCGGGCAGGGCGATGATGAACCACGGCCAGAACTGCCGGTACCAGGGCTTCGTGTCGAGATCGGTCATGGGGTCGGGCCCAGGAAGCGGCTGTCCTCGGTCATCGTGACGGAGGGGTCGTCCACGTCCGTCACGGTAAACGAAATATCCATGATGCCATAAGCGCTGTCCGCGGGTGCGCGTGCGCTTACCGGGAGCGACAGTACGCCGCCGCCATCCACGGCGATCACCTCGGTCACGCCGTCGAGTTCGATGCCGGGAACGCCCTCCACGGTGAGCCTGAAATTCCGTGAGTCGTTGCGCTGGTTGATGACCTTGAGCGTATAGATATTCTCGATCTCGCCGTCCGGCAACTCCCGGTACAGGAAGTTGCGGTCACGAATGACGTCGAGAATGATCGGCGTGCGCGTCGCCATCGACGTGACCAGCCCGCCGACCAGCACCAGCAGCAGTACGGCATACACCAGGACACGCGGCCGCAGGATTCGTGTCTCGCCCTCTTTCATGGCGTGCTCGGTCGAGTAGCGCACCAGGCCGCGCGGATAATTCATCTTGTCCATGACCGAGTCGCAGGCATCGATACAGGCCGCGCACGCGATGCATTCGTACTGCAGGCCCTCACGAATATCGATGCCGGTCGGGCAGACCTGCACGCACAGGGTGCAGTCGATGCAGTGGCCGAGGCCGAGGGCGCCGGGATCGTCCGTGCGCTTGCGGCTGCCCCTGGGCTCGCCGCGTTTCTCGTCGTACGAGATGATGAGCGTGTCCTTGTCGAACATCGCGCTCTGGAAGCGCGCGTAAGGACACATGTACTTGCAGACCTGTTCGCGCATGTAGCCTGCGTTGCCGTAGGTGGCAAAACCGTAGAAGAGCGTCCAGAAGGTCGCCCAGCCGCCCGCCGAGAAGGTGACGAGCTCCGGCCCCAGTTCCCGGATCGGCGCGAAGTAGCCCACGAACGTGAACCCCGTCCACAGCGAGAAGGTCACCCAGAGGAACTGCTTGCTGCCCTTGCGGCGCAGCTTGTTCCAGCTCCACGGCGCCTTGTCCAGTTTCATGCGCTGCGAGCGCGTGCCCTCCGTCCACTGTTCCATCCAGATGAACGCTTCGGTCCAGACGGTCTGGGGACAGGCGAAGCCACACCACACGCGGCCGAGCAGCGCGGTGAAGAAAAACAGGGACAGGGCCGCGATGATGAGCAACATCGCCAGGTAGGGGAAGTCCTGTGGCCAGAGCGTGAGGCCCAGCAGGTAGAATTTGCGTGCCGGCAGGTCGAACAGGACGGCCTGGCGGTCGTCCCAGGTCAGCCACGGCACAACGTAGAACAGGCCGAGCAGGACGACCGTTGCCAGCTTCGACAGCGTGTCGAAGCGGCCTTTCATCTCGCGCGGATAGATCTTCTCCGCGCTGGCGTACATCGACCCGCCGGGGGCCTTGTTGCTGTCTGCGTCAGCTTTCATCCGCGGTGTTTCTTGTCTCGTTTCGGCGCCGTGCGGATCAGCCAGGCCGTGACGGCGCTCGCGAATCCCGAGAGTATCCAGAAAAAGAAGAAGCCGGCGGCATAGCCCGCCTCACGGCCGATGTCGAGGTCTTCGCCGAAGATCCCGCTAAGCTCCACGGGATCGAACAGCGCAAAAAACACCATCGTGCCGATCGCAGCGCTCAGGAAAGATATCCACACGACGATGGCAATGGCCTGGCTCTTCCGGCTCCACTGCCGGGCGCCACGATATTCTTCCTGAACCACGTTGCTGCCTGCTGTCGCTGCGGCCTACTCCCCGCCGCCGAGGCGGTAGACGTATGCGGCAAGAATCTTGGTGCGGTTCTCGCCGAGCAATTCCCCGTGCGCCGGCATCACCCCGTTGCGGCCGTTGACGAGCGTGTGCCGGATGGCGTCCGCAGAGCTGCCGTACAGCCAGGTGTCGTCCGTGAGATTTGCCGCGCCTAGCATCTGGTTGCCCTTGCCGTCCGGGCCGTGGCAGGCGCTGCAGAGCGCGACGAATTTCGCCTGCGTTGCGGCCGCCGCGGGGTCGGGCTCGACCAGGCCGCTGAGGCTGCGCACATAGGTAACCATGTCGTCGATGCCTGCATCACCACCGAGCGCGGCGCCGAGTGCGGGCATGATGGCATTGCGCCCCTGTTTGAGCGTTGTGATGATCTGCTGCTCGCTGTTGCCCCAGATCCAGTTGCTGTCCGTCAGGTTCGGATAGCCGGGTGCACCGCGCGCGTCGGATCCGTGACAGGTCGTGCAGTAGCTGGCGTACAGGCTGGCTCCGAGCTGCATGGCGTCTTCGTTCTCTGCCAGCGCTTCGAAGTCCATTTCGGCATAGCCCGCGTAGATCGGTTCGAAGCGTTCCGCGGCGGCCTGCTGCTCGGCCTCGTATTGCTTCTCCTGCGACCAGCCGAGCATGCCCTCGAAATTGCCGAGCCCCGGAAAAGCGACCAGGTAGCCGATGGCCCAGAACACCGTGATGAAATAGAGATACAGCCACCATTTCGGCGCGGGATTGTTCCACTCCTCGAGGTCGCCGTCCCACTTGTGGCCGGTGAGTTCCTCGTCGCTCTTGCCCTGCGGCCCCTGCCTGGACGACCACCCGATCAGCCAGATACACCAAATAATGAAAATGATCGTGCCGACGGCAACAAACCAGTGCCAGAATGCAGGCATCACGTGTTCTCCCGCGTGTGATTCGCAATATCTTCAGTAATGTAATGATCGTCTTCGAGCGGACGGCGGGCGCTTTCATCAAACTCCGCGTGCCGGTAGCGGCGCCAGGCGAAAATGCTGAACGCCACGAAAGCCAGCAGCGTGACCGCCGTGATAATGCCGCGAAGATCGTTGATATCCATCAGGCAGCCTACCTGCGATTGCTTCGGTTGATGCCGAGACCCTGCAGGTAGGCAACGAGCGCGTCCATCTCGGTCTTGCCCTCGACCTGTGCCGCGGCAGCCTCGATCTGCTCGTCCGTGTAGGGGTCGCCGATCAGTTTGAGCGCGCGCAGCTTCCTGGTCACGAGGTCGGGATCAACCATGTTCACGTTGAGCCACGGGTACCCCGGCATATTGGACTCGGGCACCAGCGCGCGCGGGTCCTCGAGATGCAGGCGGTGCCAGTCATCGCTGTAGCGTCCGCCGACGCGGGCGAGGTCGGGACCCGTGCGCCGCGAACCGAACTGGAACGGACGGTCGTACACCGATTCACCAGCCGTCGAATACGGACCATAACGTTCGGTCTCGCTGCGGAACGGCCGCACCATCTGTGAATGACAGCCGTAGCAGCCTTCGCGAATGTACACGTCGCGGCCGGCCAGTCGCAGTGGCGAATAGGGTTCGATATTCTCAGCGGGCTCCGTCGTCTCGCTCGAGACCATGAGCGGCAGGATTTCGACGAGCCCACCGATGCTCACCGCGAGGACGATGAGCACCATCATCAGATTTACGCTTTTTTCAATTACCTCATGACGCATGAATGGTCTCTCCTTTACGCCGGGTCGAGGACGGCTACGGGAGCCGGCTTCTGCTCACTGACGGTCTTCCACACGTTGTAGGCCATGATGAGCATGCCCGTGAAGAACACGAGACCGCCCAGCAGCCTGAACACGAGGTACGGATCTACCGCCTTGAGCGATTCGACGAACGAGTACGTCAATGTGCCGTCGTCGTTCACCGCACGCCACATCAACCCTTCGGTGACGCCTGCGACCCACATCGGCACGATGTAGAGGATCACGCCAATCGTCGAGGTCCAGAAATGGACGTCGATGAGCCTGGTGCTGTACATGCCCTTGCGGTTGTAGAGCCGCGGAATCAGGCAGTACAGGGAGCCCATGGTCATCATTGCCACCCAGCCGAGCGCGCCTGAATGAACGTGGCCGATCGTCCAGTTGGTGTAATGCGACAATGCATTCACCGTCTTGATCGACATCATCGGGCCTTCGAAGGTCGACATGCCGTAGAACGACAGCGCGACGATCATGAACTTGAGAACCGGGTCGCTGCGCAGCTTATGCCAGGCGCCGGACAGCGTCATGATGCCGTTGATCATGCCGCCCCAGGAAGGCGCGAGCAGGATGATCGAGAACACCATGCCGAGGGTCTGGGCCCAGTCGGGCAGCGACGTGTAATGCAGGTGATGCGGACCCGCCCACATGTACACGGCGATGAGCGACCAGAAGTGAACCACCGACAGCCGGTACGAGTAGATCGGGCGTTCCGCCTGTTTCGGCACGAAGTAGTACATCATGCCCAGGAAGCCGGCCGTCAGGAAAAAGCCCACGGCATTGTGGCCGTACCACCACTGCATCATCGCATCGACCGTGCCGCTGTAGATCGGGTAGGACTTGGTCAGCGAGACCGGTATGGAAAGGTTGTTGAAGATGTGCAGGATCGCGATGGTGATGATAAACGCGCCGTAGAACCAGTTGGCTACGTAAATGTGCTTGACGCGGCGGCGCGCGATCGTCATGAAGAACACGATTGCAAATGCGACCCACACCACGGCGATCAGCAGATCGATCGGCCATTCGAGCTCGGCATACTCCTTGGACTGGGTAATCCCGAGCGGCAGGGTGACGGCAGCGAGCACGATGACGGCCTGCCAGCCCCAGAACGTGAACGCCGCCAGTTTGTCGAAGGCAAGGCGCACGTGACAGGTGCGCTGCACGACGTAGTAGGCGGTCGCGAACAGGCCGGACCCGCCAAAAGCGAAAATCACTGCGTTGGTATGCAGCGGGCGCAGCCGGCTGTAGGTCAGGAACGGCAGATCGAAATTGAGCTGCGGCCAGATGAGCTGCGCGGCAATGAACACGCCGGCGAGCATTCCGACAACGCCCCAGACGACCGTCATTATTGCGAATTGGCGTACAACCTTGTCGTTGTATTGAGCTTTAGTGTCCAACGGACGACCCCTGTTGCTGATTGTGAGAGCAATGGACCCGAGGCTCATGATCGGCCTTGGGGTGGAAGATTCCTCCCCGACCGTATTCGATGGTTATGGCACCCGGAACGCCAAGTATATCCCCGGAGTCCGTTGGCACGCTATCAGTGCGGTCGGAGGGGCCACATACGTAACTTTACGTATGGAATTCGGAGGCCGGCCCGATGCCTGATTGGAGGCTGTTTTCTGCGGGAACCCCCTCTATAATTGAGCTCCTAGCCGTCTCCATGTGCCCCCCTATGTCCGCCACCAGGCTGCCCGCCGAGGTCGTCAATGAGCTTTTGCACGCCGCTGCCGATGCCGCAATCGTCACCGACGGTGACGGCCGCATCGTTTTTATCAACCGGGGTGCGGAGACCTTGTTCGGCTATTCCGCCGAGGAGCTGGTGGGCAAGCCCGTGGAATTGCTCATGCCCGTGGATCTGCGGGATCAGCACGAGAGGTATCGCCGGCGCTACAAGGAATCGCCGCGGGCACGGCCCCTGCTGTCCGGTCTCGATCTCTACGGCCTGCGCAAGGACGGCAGCCGCTTTCGCGCGGAAATCGCGCTGACCCCGGTCAACACCGATGCCGGCCTGCTCGTGGCCAGCACGATTCGGGAGGTGAATGCCGGGGACGAATCGGAAGCCTATTTCCGTACGATGCTCGAGACCGCGCCCGACGCGATGATCATCGTCGACGAGCG
>WOR8_10007142_pt1 | contig 10648 bp, 8 predicted proteins | sample DeeMarSeWOR38_10_FD_19890 | JGI IMG/M metagenome (IMG submission 19890)
GGCGACCATGCCTGCGGAGGCGTAGATCACCACCCTCTCAGAGCTGTACCTGTCCGCAGCCTTACCACCTACCAGCTGGCCCGCGACGCCGAAGAGCAGGAGCACGGAGTTGGCGATGGCCGCCAGCTGCCCCGAGAAGCCCCTGTCGGCCGAAATGAAGGCGGGGAAGAAGAGCTCCACCCCCCTTTGGAAGAGCCCCAGGACGACGTTGAACATGATGATGACCCAGAGGTTGGGCACCTTCAGGATCCTGAAGGGGGAAACCCTCTCCGAGGCCTCGGGGAGACGGACGTCGGGAACCCTCAGAAGCAGGAGGCCGGTGACCACGGAGACAGCTCCGAAGAAGGCGAAGGCGTAGCGCCAGTCAACGTAGACCCCGATGAGGTAGGCCACCGTGGGCGTGAACATCTGACCGAGGCTCGCTGCAGCCCCGTGCAGCCCCATGGCCCCCGCCGTGTTCACCGGGAACATCTTCGAGATGAGGGTGTTCGCAACAGGATGGTAGAAACTCGCCCAGACGGACAACAAGTACATCCCGACACTGAAGACCCAGAGGCTCTTGGGGAGCAGGAAGATTGCAGTCGACACCCCGGCGACTGCTATGCTGATGCCAGCGACCTTCACATATCCGACGCGATCCGAGAGGGGCCCGCCCACCAGGGCCCCCGCCCCGTAGAGGAGGAAGCTGACCGTCGCCACCGCCCCGATGGTCTGGTACGAGGCCCCCAGGTCTTGGGTAATATCCTCGAGGAGGGGAGGCAGCACCAGGAAGAGGGAGTGGTTCAGGGAGTGGGCTAAGCCCAGGAGGAGCAGTACGCCTCTGCCTCGATTTGTGGTCTCCAATGCCTACAGAGTCACGCCGGGGAGAAATTAAGTCTTGCAGTCCGTGTCAGGCCTTAACCACAACTCTTTATTAATCGGGAACATCAGAACGAAAACAGTCGGCTGGCGAGGTTGAGTGCGGTGATGATAAACTCCGAGGTCCAGGAATTCCTGGAGGCCGAGCTCTTCAGCCACGCCAAGACGTACGGCTTCGCCTTCCTCCTTGAGGAGGAGGAGCTCACCCGCAAGATCAGGGAGCGGTTCGAGCTGAGCCACTCGGAGGCCGTCTGGCAGATGACCCGCTTCATCCAGGACAACGCCGGGCCCGAGGGGGACCTCGCCGTCGTGGAGAAGGAGGGGAAGAGGTTCTTCCACTGGCGGTACGTCGAGTGGCCCTCCTGGCTCCCGTCCTTCGTGAAGAAGCCCAGGTGGCACAAGAAGCCCTACGAGAGCCGGAGATGACCGGCTACTTCCTCGAGAAGAACTCGGTCTGGTAGGAACCTTCTTCGAGGACTCCGAGCCTGTCCAACGTCATCTTCAGCGTCGCCACGTTTCCCTTGCTCAGCTCGGTGAGGGGCTTCCGGGGCCTGCCCACATCCGCTCCCATCATGTTCAGCGCCGCCTTCAGGGGGACGGGGTTGGTCTCAGAGTACATCATCCTCATCAGAGGGAAGAGCCTGAAGTAGTGCTCCCGAGTCCTCAGGGCGTCCTCGTAGCCCTCCCACGGCTTTGACATGGAGGTGAACTCCCTGGGGACGACGGACCCGGAGACGTTGCTGGTGCCCTTCCCCCCTGAGGCCATCACCGGGAGGACGAGGGCGTAGAAGGGGCAGTCGCAGCAGAGGACGTTGAACTCGCCCCGGGTCAGCTCTACGACCCTCAGCAGCCCGTAGGGGTTGGGCCCCGCCTCTTTGAGGGCCACGATGTTCTCGTGCCGGGCAAGACGTGCGATGGTCTCGGCCTCGATGTTTACTCCCGCCCTCTCAGGGTTGTTGTAGATGACGATAGGCAGGTCCACGCTGTCGGCAACCTCCTTGTAGTACCCGTAGAGGGCCTCCTGGGTGGGCTTGATGTAGGCTGGCTGTACGAGGAGCCCGCAGTCGGCGCCGACATCCTTGGCGTACTTAGCGTTCTCAAGGGTCTCCCTCGTGGAGACGGCTGATACCCCGCACATGACGGGGATCCTCCCGCTAGCTGCTTCGATGACAGTGTCGATGATCTTTGTCTTCTCATCCTTTGTGAGGAGAAATCCCTCGGCTGTTGAACCCAGAAGGAGGAGCCCATTGCTCCCGTTATCAGCGTGGTAGTCCACAAGTCTCCTGAGCACGTCGTAGTTAACCTCATCGCCCTTGGTGAACGGGGTAACGAGGGCGGGCCATGAGCCCTCGACGTTGTAGCGCTTCATCTCGACCGGAGATGGTCCATCTCCGCTAATAAGCTTCACGTGGGCTCAGAGGTCGAAGACCTTCCCCGGGTTCAGGATGTTGTGGGGGTCGAAGGCCCTCTTGATGCCCCTCATGAGCTCTATCTGGGCCTCTTCCACCTGCCTGGGAAGGTACCTCTTCTTCGCCAGCCCCAATCCGTGCTCCCCGGAGATAGTGCCCCCGAGGCTCAGCGCGAGGTCGATGAGCTCTCCGATGACAGCCTCCAGGACCTTCCTCCATGTCTCCTCGTCCAACTCACCCTTGGCGATGATGCTGTGGACGTTCCCGTCCCCGGCGTGGCCGACGTTGGAGATGACGACCCCGTGACGCTCCGCCGCAGCCTCGGCTCCCTCGATGTAGTCGGGGATGTGCTTCCGGGGGACGCAGGCGTCCACCTCGTCGATCTCCCAGAAGGCCTTGTATGCGTCGAAGAGGCACTTGCGCCCCTCCCAGAGCCGCTCCTGCCGTGTGGCCGTATCGGCCACGTAGGCATCCTCCGCGCCCATCTCCAGGCAGACCTCCCCCACGGTCTCAAGCTGAGCCTCCACCTCGTCCTCGGTGTTCCCCTCAACCGCGATGAGGAGGTAGGCGGGGTGGCTGTCGTCGGGGAGCTTCCTCTCAAGGTACCTCTGGGCGGTCTCCACGGCGTGGAGGGGCATGTACTCCAACGCGTAGGGGACGACCTTCCGCCTCACGATCTCTGACACGGTGGCAGCCGCCTCCCTCGTGGAGTCGAAGGGGACGAAGACGAGGGCTGTGTGCCTCGGCTTGGGGACCAGCCTCAGGGTGGCCTTGGTGACCACGGCCAGGGTGCCCTCGGAGCCTACGATGAGGTCGAGGAGGCTATACGCGGTGGAGTTCTTAACGATCTTCCCGCCCAGGTGTATCACCTCCCCGTTCGGTAGGACCGCCTCGAGGCCTTGGACGAAGTCCCGGGTCACCCCATACTTCATGCCCCGGACCCCGCCGGCGTTCGTGGAGATGTTCCCCCCGAGGCTCCCGGACTCCTGCCCCGGGTCCGGGGGGTAGAGGAGCCCCAGCTTCTCCGTCTCGGCGTGGAGGTCCACTATGAGGACCCCGGGCTCCACGACGGCCATGAGGTTCTCCTCGTCGATCTCCAGGATGCGGTTCATCCGCTCCAGGTTCAGGGCTATCCCCCCGAATACGGGATGGGAGCCCCCGCTGAGCCCCGTCCTCGAGCCCTGGGGGACGACGGGTATCCTCTCGGAGTATGCGAGCCTCATGACGGCGGAGACCTCCTCGGTGCTCACAGGGCTCACGACGACCTCAGGGGGGGGGAGGGGCTCAAGGCTCTCGTCCACCCCGTGCTTCTCCAAGTCCTCCGCTGAGTCGGAGACGTGTCTGACCCCGACGATCTCCTCGAGCTTCCCGCGGAGCTCCTGGGTCACCCGGCCGTACTCAGGCATCTCCCTTGTGCTTCCTTATCTTCTCGGCGAGTATGGGTATGACCTCGTAGAGGTCCCCGACGGCCCCCAGCGTGGAGACGCTGAAGATGGGGGCCTCCCTGTCCTTGTTTATGGCGATGATCACGTCCGAGGTCTTCATCCCTGCGAGGTGCTGCACCGCCCCTGAGATCCCGCAGGCCATGTAGAGCTTGGGCCTCACCGTTCGGCCGCTGAGACCTACCTGGTGGCGGTACTCCTTCCATCCCTCGTCGACCGTGGGCCTGCTCGCCCCCACAGCCCCTCCAAGGGCCTGGGCCAGCTCCTCGATGACGGAGAAGCCGCTGGGCTCCCCGAGGCCCTTCCCGCCCGAGACCACGATCTCGGCGTCGACGATGTTCACCTGCTCAGGGGAGGGCTGGTAGCCAATGATCTTGACCCTGTCCGGGATCGCCTCCATGTCGACGGGCTTCGCCACGATCTCGCCTTTCCTGTCTGGGTCCACCTCGGCCTCCTTCATCATCTTGTACCTCACGGTGGCCATCTGGGGCCTGCTGTTGGGGCAGATGATGGTGGCCATGATGTTCCCACCATAGGCGGGCCGCGTCTGGAGGAGGAGCCTCGTCTCGGGGTCGATCTCCAGCCCCGTGCAGTCAGCCGTGAGCCCCGTCTCCAGGACCGCGGCCAGCTTCGGCCCCAGGGACCTTCCTATCGACGTAGCCCCTATGAGGAATAGGCTGGGCTTCACCTCGCGGACCAGCTCCGCCATGAGGGCTGAGTAGGGATCGTCCCTGAAGTCCTCCAGGGCGGGGTCCTCGTACGTGTAGACCTTGTCGGCGCTTCTGACCGCGAGCTCCTCGGCCCCCGCCTTGACGTCGCTGCCTATGAGGACGGCGTAGAGGGGCTCCCCCAGCTGGTCTGCCAGCTCGCGCCCCTTCCCCAGCAGCTCGTAGGCTACCGGGTGGACCGCGCCCTTCCTCTGCTCAGCGTAGACCATGACCCCTTTGTAATCTGAGAGGTCCGCCTCACCATCGGCCTCTTTGATGGTGATGGCGCCCTCTGGGCATGCGTCGACGCAGGCACCGCAGAGCCTGCAGTCGTCCTTGATCTCGGGGTAGTCCCCCGCCATCTCGATTGAGCTGAAGGGGCAGGCCTCTATGCAGATGCCGCAGCCGGTGCAGAGGTCCATGTCGATTGAAATGGGTAGCTCGCTCATCAGATCACCTTGCACTCCTGGAGCTTCTTGAAAATACTCTCAGCGAGCTCCTCCGGGGTCCCCTCGACTACGTCGCCCCCCTCCGGGGGAGTCGGCGTGAATATCTTGACAACCCTGGTGGGCGAGCCATCCAGGCCCAGACGGGCTGGGTCCGCATCCACGTCCTTCGACGTGATCTGCTTTATCTCGGCCTTCCTAGCCCCCATCCTACCCCGCAGGGTCGCAAGGCGGGGCTGGTTGATGTCCTTGGAGACCGAGATCACGATGGGCAGAGGTGCCTCCAGGGTCTCCACCCCGTCGTCCAGCAGCCTCGTGAGAGTGATCTTCCCGTCGGCAATGTCGAGTATCTTGTTCACGTAGCACACGTGGGGGACGTCCAAGTGCTGCGCCATCTCGGGGCCGACCTGCCCCGTGTCCCCGTCGGTCGTCTTGAGACCGCAGATGACGATGTCGTAGGGAGCCAGCTTCTCGACGCATAGGCCCAGGGTGTAGCTGGTAGCCCAGGTGTCCGCCCCGGCGAAGGCGCGGTCTGTGGCCAGGTAGGCCTCGTCGCATCCCAGTGCGATGGTCTCCCTCAAAGCCGACTCGGCCTGGGATGGGCCCATGCTGAGGACCTTCACCGTGCCCCCGTACTTCTCCTTTATCTGGAGCCCCTCCTCGACGGCGTACTCGTCGAAGGGGTTGATGACGGCGTCGACGCCCTCCCTCTTGAGCCTCCCCGTCTCCTCGTCGAACTCGACCTCGGTGGTCTCCGGCACCTGCTTGATGCAGACTATGACGTTCAATCCTTCGCTCATCCAATCCCGTCCGATGTCTAAACTTCCTATGAAAGGTTCACTCGATCCGTATAAGAATTCGGTCTGAGACCCCAAGAAGGCTTATCTAAAAATAAGGACAACAATATCTGAGGTTTAAGAGATGCCCGTCCACCCCATCGAGTTCAGGTACTCATACCCCGAGATGTACGCTGTCTTCACCGAGGAGGCAAAGCTCCAGAAGTGGCTCGACGTCGAGGTCGCCCTCGCCTGGGCCCACGCCCAGCTGGGGACGATACCCCAAGGGGCCGCGGAGGAGATCGCCAAGAAGGGCAAAGTTGACATCGTGAAGCTAGACCGGGTGAAGGAGATCGACAGGGAGATCCACCACGACCTTATGGCGATGGTCCGGGCGTTCACGGAGGTCTGCGACGGGGACGCCGGGAAGTACATCCACCTGGGGGCCACGAGCTACGACACGGAGGACACCGCCCTCGCCCTCCAGCTGAGGGACGCCCTAGCTATCATGGAGGGTGACCTACGGGAGCTCCTGGGGGTCCTGCTCAAGCAGGCGGAGGACCACAAGGAGACCCTGACCATCGGCAGGACCCACGGGCAGCACGCCGTCCCCATGACATACGGGATGAAGTTCGCAATCTGGGCCAGCGAGGTCGCAAGGCACTTGGACCGGCTCGACGCCGCCCGGGGGCGCCTCCTCGTCGGGAAGATGAGCGGTGCGGTGGGGACCATGGCCAGCTTCGGGGAGAAGGGTTTCGAGGTCCAGAGGCTCACCATGGAACGCCTCGGCATCGCGCCGGTGCTCATCGCCAACCAGGTGGTCCAGAGGGACCGCCTCGCCGAGCTCCAGTGCGTCTTCGGCCTGGTAGCAGGGACCCTGGACAAGATCGCCAGGGAGATCAGGAACCTCCAGAGGACCGAGATCTCCGAGATGTTCGAGCCCTTCCGGCAGGACCAGGTGGGCTCATCGACGATGCCCCACAAGCGGAACCCCCACAAGACCGAGCGGGTCTGCGGCCTCGCCAGGCTGATACGGTCCAACGTCGTCCCCGCCCTGGAGACCATCGCCCTGGAGCACGAGAGGGACATCTCCAACAGCTCCCTGGAGCGGATAATCATCCCAGAGGGATTTATTCTCACGGACTACATCCTCAGGCAGATGACGGGCATCGTGAGGGACGCCGTCTTCGACTACACGAACATAGAGAGGAACCTCAACCTGACCCTGGGGCTCTGCCTCACCGAGAAGGTGATGATCGAGCTGGTGGAGAAGGGCATCGGGAGGCAGGACGCCCACGAGATGCTACGCCGCCTCGCGATGAAGTGCTGGAAGGAGCGGAGGAGCCTCAAGGAGGTCATGCTTGAGGACGATGAGGCGTCAGGACTGGTCACAGAGGCCGAGCTTGACGACTGGCTGAACCCCGAGAACTACATCGGGACCGCAGTGGAGCAGGTGGAGAGGACAGTCTTCGCCCTCAGGGAACGATACCCCTAATCCACGTCAGTACTGGAGCCTCTTATCCACCTGGTTTATCGGCGGCCTCCCATCGGCTATCCGCCGAATGTTCTCGGCCATGATCTTCAGCGAGGCATCCGATCGAGAGTCCGTTGAGGTGATGTTGTGGGGCGTGCAGATGACGTTGGGTAGCTCCCAGAACGGGAACTCTGACGCCCCCTTCCCCTCGGGGTTCCAGATGGGATCCCAGAAATGGGGTACCCACCAGACGTCCAGAGCTGCCCCCGCGATCCAGCCCTCCTTCAGAGCCCTGTAGAGGGGCTCCTCCTCTATGACCGCTGCCCTGGAGACGCTGACGATGTACGCCGTCGGCTTCATCAGGCGGAGCTCCTCCTCACCTATCATCCCCCGGGTGTCAGGGGTAAGGGGCAGCGTACTGATGACGAAGTCGGACTCCTCCATGAAGTGGTGGAGGTCACCGGGGCCCCCGAGGAAGTCGAGGTCAACTCCCTCCGGCTTAACAGAGGGATCCCTCTTCAACCCGAGTATCCTCATGTCGAAGGCCCGGAGCATCTTCGCGACCTCGACACCTATGCTGCCCAATCCCAAGATACCGGCGCTCTTCCCTTTCAACAGGACGCCAGGGCCGACCCCCCTCCCCTCCAGGAACCTGTTGTTCCTCTCCACTACCCGCTTCGCCAGCGCGAGGACAAGCGCCACGGCCCCTTCCGCGAGGGGAACGGGATTGGAGCCAGATGTGTTGGCCATGTAGGTATCGTCGTCAAGGGCTTCGAAGGGCATGTCGTCCACGCCCGCCCCGGTCTTCTGCAGGAGCTTGAGGTCTTTGGCCGCCCTCGCAACGGAGGCCGACAGCCTGGTGCTGACGATTACATCAACGTCCACTGCCAGGGCTTCAAGCTCGTCATCCGTGCCCCTCTCAGGGTAGATCACCTCTATCTCATCCGGGAGGATGTCTGAGAGCCGCTTCGCGAGACCGGGGGAGACCACTAGGACCTTCACTTTAACCGCACCTTGCGAGAGGTCGGATTCCCACTATTTCAACGTAACTGTCATCCTTTTGGGGCGCCCTATCACGGAGCTTTTTCCGTAAAGGAAATAAAGCGCAGCTTCTTTCTTTGTCGGTGAATACCGAGCTACGAGGTTCAATATGTCTCCGAAGCCTAAACTTAAAGACCTACAGAAGAAGCTGGCTGAACTCGAGGTCTCCCTGGAGGACGAGGCTAAGAGGTCGGAGAGGTACCTGAATCAGTTGAAGTACGCCAAGGCCGACCTTGAGAACCTCCAGAAGCAGAACCAGAAGCGCATCGAGGACACCATCTCCCGCGCCAACGGGCGCCTCCTGATGGAGCTTCTCCCCATCCTCGACGAGCTTGAGATGGCCATCGAGGCCTCCAAGGACGGTGAGGGGAAAATCGTCGAGGGAGTCGACATGGTGAAGGGCAAGCTGGGGAAGGTGATGACATCAGAGGGGGTCAAACCCATCGACGCCCTGGGGGAGCCCTTCGACCCCCGATACCACGAGGCGGTCCTCGAGGTGGACACAAAGGACCACCCCGACGGCACCGTGATCGAGGAGATCAGGAAGGGCTACACCTACAACTCGAGGGTCCTGCGGGCCAGCATGGTGAAGGTGGCCAGGAACCGGAGCTCGGATAACGATAAAGAGGAAGACAAAGATGAGTGAAGAGAAGAAAGAGAAGATACTGGGAATCGACCTAGGGACCACCAACTCCGCCGCGGCGGTCGTCATGGGGGGGACGCCCACCATCATCCCCAGCGCGGAGGGGCCCACAGTGGCCGGGAAGATGTTCCCGTCGGTCGTCGCGTTCACAGAGGACGGGCAGCTCCTGGTGGGGGAACCAGCCCGGAGGCAGGCCGTCACCAACGCCGCGGGAACAGTACGGGAGGCCAAGCGCCTCATGGGCACCGACAGGAAGATCACCCTCCACGGCAAGGAGTACACCCCCCAGCAGATCTCGGCATACATACTCCAGAAGATACTGAGGGACGCCGAGACATACCTCGGTGAGAAGGTGGCCAAGGCGGTCATCACGGTCCCCGCCCACTTCAACGACAACCAGAGGCAGGCCACCATCGACGCGGGGGAGATCGCGGGCCTCAGCGTGACGAGGATTGTAAATGAACCCACCGCCGCCGCCCTGGCATACGGCATCGACAAGGCCGACCAGGAGATGAAGATACTGGTCTTCAGCTTCGGCGGGGGCACCAACGACACCACGGTCATGGACTTCGGCGGAGGGGTCTTCGAGGTCCTCTCAACGAGCGGCGACACCCAGACCGGGGGCACCGACCTGGACAAGGCGGTGATGGACTACGTCATCGAGGAGTTCAGGAGGGAGACGAGCGTCGACCTACGGAACGACATCAGGGCGATGGCGAGGATCAAGGAGGCCTCAGAGAGGGCGAAGATCGAGCTCTCGACCGTACAGACCACGGACATCAACCTCCCATACATCGGGATGAAGGGAGGGGAGCCTCTGAACCTCCATGTCCCCCTAACGAGGTCGAAGCTGGAGCAGCTCACCCGCCCGATAGTGGAGAAGATACGAAACCCCATCCTCCAGACCATCAGGGACGCCAAGCTGACGGCACAGCAGATAGACAAGGTCATAGTCTTCGGGGGCCAGACCAAGATGCCCCTGGTCCAGCAGTTCATAGAGAGCGTCGTGGGGAAGAAGCCCGAGAGGGGCCTCGACCCCATGGAGTGCGTGGCCATGGGCGCCGCCATCCAGGGGGCGGTCCTCGCGGGGGACATCTCGGACATCGTCCTCCTCGACGTCACGCCCCTCAGCCTCGGGGTTGAGACCCTGGGCAGCGTCATGACCAAGGTCATCGACAGGAACACCACCATCCCCACGAAGCAGACCCAGACATTCAGCACCGCCGCGGACTTCCAGACGGCTGTCACCATCCACGTCCTCCAGGGCGAGAGGACGATGGCCAAGGACAACATCGCATTGGGTCGGTTCGACCTCACGGGTATTCCGCCCGCCCCCAGGGGCGTCCCCCAGATAGAGGTCACATTCGACATCAACGCCGACGGCGTCCTCGACGTCACGGCCAAGGACATCGGCACGGGGAAGGAGATGAGCATCACCATCACGGCGTCCACGAAGCTCAGCCAGGCAGAGAAGGATCGGATGGTCAGCGAGGCAGAGCAGTACGCGGAGGCCGACAAGCTGGCGAAGGAGGATGCGGAGGCCCGGAACATGGCTGACTCCCTCATCTACACGACCGAGAAGACCGTCAGCGAGATAGGGGACAAGCTCACCGAGGACCAGAAGTCGTCCATCAAGAGGGGCGTCGACGACCTCAAGGCAGCCCTCGACTCGGGCACCACGGCCGACATCAACGCCAAGATAGAGGCCCTAAGGAACGTCATCCAGGAGGCGGGCGCCTCCGTCTACCAGCAGGCGGCGGCTGAACAGCAGGCTCAGCAGCAGGCCCAGAGGGGCCCCCAGCAGGCGCCGCCCCCGGGAGAGGAGCCGGCCAAGAAGACCGTGGACGCCGAG
>WOR8_10007143_pt1 | contig 10648 bp, 14 predicted proteins | sample DeeMarSeWOR38_10_FD_19890 | JGI IMG/M metagenome (IMG submission 19890)
GGCGTGACGGTTGAGATATCCCCCTACGACCCGACGAGAGGACGAATCAGAGAGAGGCAGACATGAAGGTTCGACCAAGCGTCAGAAAAATTTGCGAGAAGTGCAAGATCGTGCGCCGCAAGGGCGTCGTGCGGGTCTTGTGTGACAACCCCCGCCACAAGCAACGGCAAGGATAAGAGTACATGGCTCGTATCGCAGGTATCGACCTCCCGGGTCGCAAACATACGGTGATTGCGCTGCAATACATCTACGGGATCGGCCCGCATCATGCGAAGCAGATCTGCGAGATCGCCGGTATCCCCGAGAGCAAGCGCGCTGAGGATCTCGATGACACCGACGTCAAGAAGATCCGCGAGTGCATCGACCAGAACTTCAAGGTCGAGGGTGACCTTCGTCGCGAGGTCAACATGCACATCAAGCGACTGATGGACCTCGGTTGCTACCGCGGGCTTCGCCACCGGCGGGGTCTGCCTTGTCGCGGCCAGCGAACCCACACGAACGCGCGCACCCGTAAGGGCCCGAAGCGCGGTGCAATGGCGAGAAAGCGCTAAGAATCATGGCGAAAGCGAAAGCAAAGTCCACGAAGGGCAAGAAGAAGAAGGCCAAGAAGGCGGTGTCGAGCGGGATCGCTCACATCCAGTCGACCTTCAACAACACGATCGTGACGATCACCGACCTCGAAGGAGACGTGGTGTCGTGGTCGACGGCTGGCGCGCGTGGCTTCAAAGGCTCGCGCAAGAGCACGCCGTTTGCCGCCCAACTTGCTGCGGAGGACGCCGCACGTAAGGCGCAAGACGTCGGCATGAAGACAATCGCGATCTTCGTGAAGGGCCCGGGTGCAGGCCGTGAGTCCGCACTTCGCGCATTTCAGAACGTCGGTATGCGGGTGACCCTGCTTCGTGACGTGACCCCGATTCCCCACAATGGTTGCCGCCCGCCGAAGCGGCGGCGTGTTTAAAGGCTGCGGAGGCAATTGATGACGAGTCCGACCCTAGTCGCACGCAATTGGCGAGAGCTCATTCGCCCCAGGAACGTTCCCGTTGATCAGGAGTCGCTCAGCGACACCTACGGGAAGTTCGTCGTGGAGCCGCTCGAGCGTGGCTTTGGAATTACCCTTGGTAACTCGCTGCGCCGCGTGTTGCTGTCCTCGCTGCAGGGGGCTGCAATCACCGCCGTCAAGATCGACGGCGCGCTCCACGAGTTCACCTCGGTACCAGACGTCGTGGAAGACGTCACCGAGATGGTGCTGAACTTCAAGGAAGTCGTCGTACGCTCCCATACCGCGCGCACCCAGACCGTCCGGGTCGAGAAGGAAGGCCCCGGCGTGGTTACGGCGGGTGACATTCAAGTGAACGACCAGGTCGAGATCCTCAATCCGGATCACAAGATCTGCACGCTTGCCGAGGGCGGCCGCTTTGCTGCGGAGCTGACCATCAACGTGGGTCACAGCTACGTTCCGGCGGACCGCAACAAGACGGCCGGCATTCCCATCGGTACGATCGCGATCGACTCGCTGTTCTCGCCGATCCGCAAGGTGAATTACACGGTGACCAACGCTCGTGTCGGTCAGATCACGGACTACGACAAGCTCACCCTAGAGGTGTGGACCAATGGTGCTGTGAAGCCGGCCGATGCTGTCGCATACGCGGCCAAGATCCTGAAGGACCAGCTCACCATCTTCATCAATTTCGAAGAACAGGACGAGCCGGTCGAGGAGTCTAGCTCCGAGGAGCCGCTGAACGAAAACCTCTTCCGCTCGGTGGACGAGCTGGAGCTGTCGGTACGCTCCGCCAACTGCCTTCAAAACGCGAACATCAAGCTGATTGGTGAGCTCGTCCAGAAGAGCGAAGGCGAAATGCTGAAGACGAAGAACTTTGGGCGCAAATCGCTCAAGGAAATCAAGGAAATCCTGGCTGACATGGGTCTTTCACTCGGCATGCAGATCGACCACTGGTCGCAGATGCTCGAGCGCTGGAAGACACAGCAGGCGGGCCAATAACGCATCGAGAGATGGGTCGCGGGTAGGTCGTCATGAGGCATCAAAAGGCAGGCAGAAAGTTCGGTCGCAACACCAGCCATCGCCGAGCCATGTTCAGGAACATGGCGGGCAATCTGGTCTTGCACGAGCAGATCAAGACGACGGACGCGAAGGCGAAGGAGCTTCGTCGGATCGCTGAGCGGCTCGTCACGAAGGCGCTTCGCTTGGGCGACGATCTCACCATCGACATCGCGAAGGTCAAGGACGAGGCCGAGCGCGAGCGCATTTTGGCGCGCCGGCTCCACGCACGTCGACAGGTCGCTCGTTTTTTGCCGAAGCAGCTGGCGAAGACCAATCCGGATGGCACGGTGGAAGAGGTCGACCTCATTCACAAGCTCTTCACCGACATCGCGCCGCGCTATCTCGAACGAGCGAAAGAGAACAAAGGCGGCGGCTACACACGCGTTGTCAAGGTCAACCATCGGCGCGGGGACAATGCCCCGATGTCGTTGATCGGGTTCCTCGACAAGGGGACACGCTCCCCCTCCAAAACCCGCTTCATTTCAAGCGGTTCCAATCCCAAGTGCGCAAACCTCCCCTGCGCAGGCGCTAGCCCGGCCGCAGAAAGTAGAGCGCGACGGCGATGACGAGCGCGATTGCCGCGATCCCATCCCCCACGACGATCTTGCGAATGCCCGGGCCGTAGCCGCCCTCCGTCCATGCGAGATAGAAGAACGTCACGAGGCTGGTGGCAGCCGCAGCGAACGCGAGCGGCTGAAGGGCGGGTACGAACGCCGCGTATGCGAAGAGTGCTCCGAGAATCCCGAAGAGCACGGCTCTGTGGCGCATGAGGATCGCGAGGTCGGGGCGGTCGATCTCAATGCCGTAGAGGGCAGAAAGCCGGTCCGCGCCAAAGAACCCGGTGATCGGCACGAGGTGAATCGCGGCGACGACCAGCAGCATCGCAGTGATGGTGTTCTCCGTCATCGCGCCAATCGTCACCACTCGCGCGCACTTGGTCAATGACCTTCCGGGTCAGGAGTCCGGTCTGCAAGTTGCGCGGTTGGCTCGCGAACCTCTCGGAATCAGGGCGCTTTTGGAGGGGCTGCGTGTCCCCGTTTAAGCTGCGACGACGGGAAGCTTCGCGGTCTTGGCTTCGGCCTGTTCCGGGTAGAACTGTTTGCAGTAGCGGCGGTACTCGGCGATCGGACCGTCGCCCTCGGCGAGAATCGGCCGCTCGACGTAACGCTTGCTCTCCCAAATCGGCGCGTCTTGATCGATCTCGCGGGCGACCCCCAACGACGTCATCTCGCGGATGAAGTAGGTCCACAGGCGTGGTCCCCAATTTTGGAACGAGATCGACGTGCGGAACACGACGTTTTCGGCATCGACGGGGCTCGAGAGCACCAAGAGGTGCAATCTCGCGTCGAAGCGCGGTACATGGACGCGCACCAGGGAGTAGCCCAAGCCGTGCACCTCGACATTGAACGAGGCGGCCAGGTCCTCCATCCCCGGAATTGCGTACTTCAGCCCGTAGGCGCCTTTGAGGAGGTGTCCCTCAACGTCGAGCCCACCCTCATACCATGCGTCGGTGAACGTATGGAGCTGGACGAAGTGCCCCACGTCTACGCTGTTTTCGCTGGTTTCCTGCGGGTGGCTCGCGATCTTCCGGCTACGGGTCCGGAAGGTAGTCCAACCATCCGCGGGGCCGGGAAGCACGGGGATTTCCCAGTCGGGTGCGATGCCCTCCGGGTGGTACCAGGCGAAGATGAATCCGTTGTGCTCGCGGACATGCCAGGTCTCGAGTTGCGCCTTGCGCGGGACGGATTTGCCGTAGGCGTGTACGCAGCGGCCATCGCTGCCGAAGCGGAAGCCGTGAAACGGGCACTCCAGGTTCTCGCCCTGCACCTTGCCGGTGCCCAGGTGGGCGCCCAGATGAGGGCAATAGGCTCCCGCGAGGCGGGCCTCGCCCGACTCGGTCCGGTAGAGGATAAGCTCCTCGCCGAAGTACTTCACCGTCCGAACGTGACCCGGCTTCACCTCTTTCGAGGTCGCGATTGTGTACCACCCCAACGGGATGCCCGGGAAACGGTAGCTCTCACCCACAGCTCTCTCCTCCGAAAGCGCCCATAGGCGCCTCTCATCGCCCGGAATGTAGGTTCATCGCTGCCCCAAATCCGAAAAACCCGCTGAACGGTCCCTGGGCATGGGCGAACGGTTTCCAAGTGGGGGTGAACGGTAGCTGCAGGCAGCTCCGCAGGAGAAAAGTCCATACTTTCGGACACCTCCATCAGTCCGGACCGCCGGCCAATCTCTTTACAAGGCAGCGCTTCGGGATATTAACCGGCCTGTGATAGCGCGACTGTTGGGCCTGCCGGACACACCCGGCGTGATGTTCCTGGTGTTTGCGGGTGGGGGAATGCTCTATTTCTTCTCGCTCGCGTCGATTGCGTACTTCCTCTACTTCAAGAAGTTCAAGGCGCGCTTCCACCCGACCTACGAGCTCGACGCTCGCGAGATGAAGTCGGCGATCAAGTGGGTGATCATCGGGATCATCGGGAACGGCCTGCTGATGCTTCCGATCCATCTGTTGATCGCGAAGGACTACTCGATGATGTACTACGACGTCAGCGAGCATGGTTGGGGGTGGATGTTCGGCCAGGTCGTGCTCCTGCTGCTCTTCACCGAAACGCTCATCTATTGGACCCACTACGCCTTCCACCGCGTTCCTTGGCTCTGGAAGTACGTTCACGAGCGTCATCACAAGTACAGGGTGCCACAGCCGTACTCCGCGCTCTCGTTCAACCCGATGGATTCCTTCCTTCAGGCCGTCCCGCACCACATCGCGGCGTTCTTCTTCCCCGTACACGCGGGGGTTTACGTCGCCTCCGTCACCTTCGTCACGCTTTGGGCCGTCTGCATTCACGACCGTGTGAGCTTCTTCCGGTGGCCGTGGCTCAACTACACGGACCACCACACGCTTCACCATTGGTATAGCGACTTCAACCTAGGCCAGTACTTCACGTTCTGGGATCGACTCGTCGGCACCTATCGCACACCCACGATCGACTACGACGACGTGCCCGAGGGGATCATCTACCGGCCGCCCAGCGCGCGTCCACGTTCGACGGCGCCGTCGGCGTTGACTCCCGGCGGCGCGCAGCCTGCCGAATAGGCTCACCTGGTGATCCGGAAGTCCGTGTACTCGCCGGTATAGCTTCGCCACCGCACTTCGACGTCATCGACCCGTGCCGTGGAGGGGCCCTGGTGCGCCCAAGAGAGGAAGTCCTTCACGTCGTCTTCCTCTCCCTCCGCGACAATCTCGACAGAGCCGTCGGGACGGTTTTTGACCCAGCCGCTCAGCCCGTGCTGCCGAGCTTCACGCTGTGCCGTGGCGCGGAAGTAGACCCCCTGCACCCGGCCCCGTACCACGAGGTGGATTCGTTTCTGCCCCATCAGCCGTACCGAACGCCCATCACGTGCAAGTAACCGAAGACGAGCAGCTTGCCCACGTGACCGCTCGCCGGGCGCCCGTCCTCCGATGCGAGCGTCTTCGCGAATATGAAGGCCTCGGCGACATGCACAGCCAAGAGCCCCAGGAACACCATCCGGCCGATCTCCGGTGCCGGCACGTTCGTCGGAAGGACGAAGGAGAGCAGCCCCCACATCCACGCGGCCAACACGGCGACCTTCCCAATCGCAACTGCGAGCTTCATGGCTGGAGCATACTCAATCGGGGAGCCGCATGACACCCGGCAGGGGGGATTTCGGCGCGCCCTCGGGCGGCGGAATCCCTAGGAGAGCGGCGAGCGAGGTCGCGACGCACAAAGCGTTCGACACATCGTTACTGGTGCGGCGCTCGATGGCCGCACCCCACATCAACACGGGGATCTGTCGATCGTAGTCCCATGGCGTTCCGTGGTTCGTGCCGCCGCTCTCCGAGAGCGCATCGAACCATCCATGCTCGGGCACGAGGTAGAGATCGCCTGGCGGATCGTCAGGAAGGTTGGCGCCCACCAAACGCTCGAGTTGCCGGCTGCTATTCCGAAGCGCAGCGGCGTCCCGCGCGTCGTATACCGCTCGTACACCTTCGATCGACGGCAGTGCCTTCCTGAGGACTTTGGTCAAATCTTGGTGTCGCGCCTTGCCTGCCCCCGTGTACGTGAACAAGGGCGATACGTAGCCGGCGATCCACTCGCCATCGCCAAGCGCCGCGTCTGCGGCCTGTTCAGCCGCCGCGAGCAACGCTTGCGACTGGAGACGGCCTCCGGACCCGCCTTCGGCCGTGGCTCGCTCTGGCAAGTCCGCTACGCCGTGATCAGCGGTCAGCACGAATGCGACCGGCCCGCGCGCCTGAAGCAAGCGCACGAATCGTGTGAGTGCGCGGTCGACGCGTGCGAGGTTATCGGCGTATTCCCAAGAGCGCGCGCCCCACACGTGGCCCACGATGTCGGTTCCGGAGATGCTCAGCGCGAGAAAGTCTGGAACCTCATCGCTGCCCATCCGCTCGGCTTTCACCACCGCGTATGCTGCTGCGAGCAGATATTCGCTCGATTCCGGCGTCCCCGCGAACGCGTACCAAGGATCCGCCGCCTGGCGCGGGTCATGGGGGAATGCGGGGTACATCTCGCCGATGCCATCGTCCGCGCCAAAGTGCTGCTGCCACCGTAGCGGATCTTCTGGCTCCCATGTCTGTAGCAGCCGATCCACGGGGTTGGCGCGGTTGAAATCGCGCAGCCATTCGGGAAGACGGCCGTTCGGAGCGTAGAAGGTCGACGTGGTCATGCCGCGCGCAACCGAGTCGTAAAAGACGGCGGCCGTGGGCTTCTGCCCGACCGGCAGGACCGCGGATCGTGCCTTCATCGAAATCCCAACGATGCGTGCGGCACCACCGCTACGGTCCGCCAAGATGTCGCCCACCGTTTGCGCCCGGAGCTGCGTCGGGCTCACGAAGCGGTCGGCGTTGCCGTGTACCGCATGCCGTCGATCGTCGACCGTTCGCCGCGATCCCGTCGTAGGGTCATAGACGGAATTCGCCACGATGCCGTGTTCCGCTGGGGTCACGCCGGTGGTGAGCGAGGCATGGCCCGGTGCGGTCTGCGTCGACGCGTACGGGAACTCGACGGTGTGAAATGTACCGTCCTCGTATGCGCGCCGAATCACGCTGTTGCTCGGAAGGAGTGGCAGGTGTTCGTTCAGTACCCAGGAGCCGAACTGATCCAGCACGATCAGCACGACGAGCCTCGGAGCCACCGATGACTGCGATCGAGGCTCTCTCGGAGCCGGAGGCTCTTCCACGATCGCGGTAGTCTGCGGTTGCGTCGCTGCGCACGCCGGCAAGACGACCGCGACAGCGGCGAGGATGACGGCCAAGACCCAGGGCAGCGTTCGAGTCGTCGTCTCGGTCACGTGTGCAACTTAACGTGACGCGCGGACGACCGCTAGGCGCCAGTGCCTTCGAGCGCTATCCTTCGGCATGGCTCGCCCACTGCGCAGCATCCAGGCTCGAGCACGCATTGCACGGGGTTGGTCGTTGGGGTTCTTCATTGCGGGTGTTGCTGCGCTGGGCGCCGGACTGCTCGTCGGCGGGATCGTCACTGCAGCAACCGGGTCCGCTGCAGGGATTACGGTGGCGGCGATCATCGCGGGGGCAGGCGCCGGAACGGGATTGCTGAGCCTGTGGGAGAGCCGTCGTTTTCGGCGTCGCGCGGAGCGGCTCGAGCAAACCATTTCAGAGCAGCGGCTCTATACACTCGCAAGCCGCTACGGGGGAGTGCTGCGCGTCGTCGACGTTGCGCGAGATCTGCGATTGACGGGCTCCGAGGCGGAGGAGCTCTTGGATCACCTCGTCGACGAGATCCGCGTTTCGATGCGCGTCACGGAAGAGGGCGAAATCCACTACGTGTTCCGAGAGCTCACGGATGGCGAAGGGCCTCGGGTGCGAGTTGCGCTCGGCGAAAGCCCCGCGGTGAAGGAGGAGGTCGATGTCGAGCAGGAGGCGGAGAAGGGTTCAAGTTCATGAAATTATTGATTTTTATGGCTTTCGCGCTTGCGATTGCGCGGCGCTGGCTCGATGATTTGCCGACGCGCGGCAGCTAGGCTACATACGGCGGCCTCGCTCAGCGACGGAGCACCACAACCATGAAACCCGATATCCATCCCGAATACAACGAGGTCACCGTGCACTGTGCCTGCGGCGCATCGTTCCAGATGCGTTCGACGCGGGCCATCGAGCAGGTCGACATTTGTTCGGAGTGCCATCCGTTCTACACCGGGAAGCAGAAGCTGGTCGACACAGCGGGTCGCGTCGAGCGTTTCCGCAAGAAGTACGCGAAGAACAAGGGCAAGAAGGCCACGGCGGCGCCCGAAGCGCCCGCCGACAACTGACGCCTGTGCCCCGTCAAGGCAGCGCCCACGGGACTACGCCTCGAAGGGAGGCCATCCTCGCGACGATGGCGCAGCCGTACATTGGCGGACAAGCCGTCATTGAAGGGGTGATGATGCGCGCTCCGGCGTGTTTGACGGTGGCGGTGCGCCGGCCGGATGGCAGCATCGCACTCCGTGAGGGCCCGTACCGCTCGACCTGGTCGCGCAAGCTCTGGAAGCTACCTGGGTTTCGCGGTGTCGCGATGCTCGTCGAGTCCATGACCATGGGCTTCTCCGCGCTCCAATTCTCGGCCGAGCAACAGATGACGGAGGAGGAGCTCGCCGAGGATCAGGGCTCGGGCAAGGTCGCCGTGCTGATCTCCACGCTCTTGGCGCTCGGCTTGTTCATCGCGTTGCCTCAGGGCTTGGCCAGCCTGACCGCAAAAGGGGCCGGTTGGGACCTCGGCCTTACGGACACTGCGTTTCACGTCCTCATCGGGGGCTTCAAGCTCTTGATCTTCGTCGGATACCTCTTCGCCATCAGCCGCATCCCCGACATACGCCGACTGTTCCAGTACCACGGTGCCGAGCACAAGACGATCCACGCCTACGAGAAGAACCTCCCGCTCACCGTCGAAAACGTGCAGTCGCAGACCACCCTGCATCCCCGATGTGGCACGACCTTTCTCGTCGTCGTGATCGTCGTCTCGATCATCCTCGGCTCCCTGGTCGCGCCGCTCTTGATGCCCGAGGTCGAAGGATGGTTGGGTCAGGTGTCGCTCTTGATCATACGCATCGGTCTCCTCCCGATCATCGCCGCGATCTCTTACGAGCTTCAGAAGCTCAGTGCGCGGTTCTGCACGACGGGTTGGCGTCGTGTCGTGCTCTACCCGGGTTTTCTCTTTCAGAAAATCACCACCCGCGAGCCTGATGACGACCAAGTCGAGATCGCCATTGCAGCCATGGAAGCGGCCGCGTGGCGCGAACAGGTGCGAGAAAGGGCGCCGCACGGAGACGATCCGATTGTCTTTGCGAGCTTCGCCCGCTTCAGGGAAGTATTGAGGGGGGAAGGGTCTCTTGGCGCTTCCCGCACGGTTTAACCATGCTCCCCACCGACAAGCTCGAGTCGCTTGCGGCTCGCTATCGCGAGATCGAAGAGCTTCTCTGCCAGCCCAACGTGGTATCCGACGCCAAGCGCTATACCGCCCTGACCAAGGAACGGGCAGAGCTCCAGGAGGTCGTGCAGGCGTACGATCGCTACGGGCAAGTCGTCGAGGACCTCGCGGGGCACCGGGAGGCACTTTCCGATCCCGATCTCAAAGAGCTGGCTGCCGAAGAAATCCCGGCTCTCGAGGAAGAGCGGAACGAGCTCCTCGATTCGATCAACTTCCTGCTCTTGCCGAAGGATCCCAACGACCAGCGCAACACGATCCTCGAGATTCGAAGCGGCACCGGTGGGGAGGAAGCGGCCCTCTTCGCCGCGGATCTGTTTCGCATGTACTCGCGGTACGCCGAGGCGCAGGGCTGGAAGGTCGAGGTGATGTCCTTGAGCGAGGCCTCTGCAGGTGGCATCAAAGAAGTCATCGCGTCGGTCTCGGGCGACAACGTCTACTCACGACTTCGCTTCGAGGGCGGTGTCCATCGCGTCCAGCGCGTGCCGACGACCGAGTCGCAGGGTCGAATTCACACCTCGACCGCGACCGTGGCGGTCCTCCCGGAGGTTGACGACGTCGACGAGGTCCACATCGACCCGAGCGACCTCGAGATCATGACGACGGCAGCGGGAGGCCCCGGTGGCCAGCACGTCAACCGCACCATGTCGGCCGTGCAGATCAGACACATCCCGAGCGGCATCATGGTTCGCTCCGAACAACAGCGCTCTCAGCACCAGAACAAGGCCAAGGCTCTGCAAATCCTCTCGGCGAAGCTCCTCGAGATCGAACGCGAGGCCCAAGCCAGTGCGATCAGCTCCGAACGCCGCAGCATGGTGGGCACGGGCGAGCGCTCCGAGAAGATCCGCACCTACAACTATCCGCAGAACCGAATTACCGACCACCGGATCCAGCTCACGCTCCACAATCTCGACCGAGTGATGGAGGGCGAGCTGGGCGACCTCTTCACTGCGCTTCGAAGCCATCACCAGGCCGAGCTGATGCAGCAACAATCGGGCGACAACTAGCCGAGCGGCGGGGCCTCTTCTTTTCCCTTGTGAACGAGGCAACTGGCGATAGCTCCCTCGCTGACGCTGACGCTGACGCTGACGCTGACGCTGACGCTGACGCTGACGCTGACGCTGACGCTGAC
>WOR8_10008138_pt1 | contig 10648 bp, 6 predicted proteins | sample DeeMarSeWOR38_10_FD_19890 | JGI IMG/M metagenome (IMG submission 19890)
CTCTCGAAGTTATAGATAAGATTCGCAGGGAACTTGGAGAAGATGCGGCGATTACAACGCGGCTGGGTGTTTACGACGCGATTCCTTATCCTTACGGGTGGGGCGTCGATAAAAATGATTATACCAAGCCGGATTTGACGGAGCCGAAGAAGCTAATCGGCCTTTTGCGGGAGCGGGGGGTGAAAATGATTAATATTACGGCAGCGAATCCCTATTACAATCCGCATATTGTAAGGCCCTTCAATGAGCCGATAGTTGGCGGGTACGAAGAGCCGGAACATCCTCTGATGGGTGTGAGCAGACTTATCGAACTGGCTGGGGAGATTCAAAAGGAATTCGGCGATATTGCGGTTGTTGGGACGGGGTATAGCTGGCTGAGGACGCTTTTTGCGAACGTTGGCGCGGCAAGCAAGGTGAACGGGCTGGCTTCTATTGTCGGCGCCGGGAGGATGGCGTTTGCATATCCAGATTTTGCAAAAGATATTATCACAAAGGGGCGGATGTTTGCAGAAAAGGTTTGCGTTAGCTGCAGCGCGTGCACGCAGATAATGCGTGACGGGGGGAAGACGGGCTGCGTGGTGCGGGATAACGAAGTTTACGGGCCGATATTTATGCACGGGAGGATGAGCGACCACGAGAACCTTGTGCGACTGGCGAAAGAGTGCCGGAACTGCCAGGAGCCGACGTGCAGACTTGGGTGTCCTGCGGGTGTGAACATACCGAAATTTATCAGCCTTTTTCTGGACGGAGATGATAAGGCCGCGTACCAGGTTCTAAGGGAGGCGAATGTTTTTGCAGAGGTATGCGCGTGGCTGTGCCCTGTCGAGCAGCAATGCCAAGGGAGCTGTTTGCAGAAGTTTATCGGTGACGGTGCCTTGCCGATAGCCGAGATACAAAGGTACCTGGCTGAGCAGGCAAATAAAAACGGCTGGTCGAAACTACATATACCGAAAAAGGGGACGGGCAAAAAAATCGCCGTAATCGGGGCGGGCCCGGCCGGTCTGGCCTGTGCGGCAGGGCTGCTGGAAGCAGGACATGCAGTGACGGTTTTTGATAAGGGCACCGAATTCGGAGGGATGATAGACTCTGTCATCCCGGAAGAAAGACAAAGCGATTCGCTGAAGAACGAAATTGCCGCGGTTTTCGCCGCTGTATCCCAAGAGAGGTTCTCAAAACGTCTCGGTAAAGAATTAAACGCCAAGTTCAATCTTGATAGGATTATGGGGGAAGGATTTGACGCTGCTTTCGTTGGTATGGGCCTTCCAAAATCAGCCGGCATCAGTGATAAGGAGATCGATGGTTTGTGGAATGCACTGGAATTCCTCTTAGCAGCCAAGTCCGACAAGAAACCTGATATAGCGGGCAAGCAGGTAGCGGTAAACGGTGGTGGCAATACTGCAATGGACGCGGCGATTACGGCCAGTCGGCTCGACGCCAAAGATGTTTATGTGATATACCGCCGGTCTTTTAAGGAGATGCCAGCCTGGAGCGGTGAGCGTGACCAGGCAATAAAAGAAGGTGTACACTTTCTTATTTTGACGCAACTTCTGGATGTAAAAAGCAAAGACGGGAACGTGACGGGCATTACGGTTTGTCCGACGAAATTAGGTGAGGCTGATGAAACGGGACGTCGCAGACCGGAGCCGGTAGAGTCAAGCTCTTACGAGCTTGATATGGATATTGTGGTTGAAGCGATAGGGCAGAGGTCGGTTGAAGAAATCGGCGAGATTCTGCCGGGAGTGGAATTGGAAAACGGCCTTATTCACACAAAAGAAGATTCGCTTGCGACCTCGAAGGCGGGAATTTTTGCCGGCGGCGACCTTGTTCGTGGTGCATCGACGGTGGTTTCAGCCGTCGCGGATGGGATGAAGGCAGCGAAAGAGATAGACAAGTTCCTGAGCCAATAGGCGATTTTTAAGGATTGTTTTGGTCAGGAAGGAATTTGGTGGTGTATCTTTGGTGAGGTGAGAATTTAGATGCCTGGAAACAATCCAAAGAGTTGGGACCGTGGCGGCACGGGGCGGTTTGCGACCACGCACTGGAGCGTGGTTCGGGCGGCAGGGAAGTCCTCATCTCCACGCTATAAAGAGGCGATGGGTACGCTGTGCAAAATATACTGGTTTCCGCTATACGCGTATCTTCGCCGGCATGGGTATAACAATACCGAGGCCGAGGAGTATACACAGGCGTTTTTCGCGCAGTTGTTAGAGAAGCACGGCCTTCGTCTGGCCGACCCGAAGCAGGGTAAATTTCGCACGTTTCTGCTGATATCGCTGAAATACTTTTTGGCCAATGAGCGTAACCGCGCCCGCGCCAAAAAGCGCGGCGGCGGGCGGAAAGTGCTTTCTCTGAACTTTGAAAACGCGGAAAATCAGTACGCCCTTGAGCCGGCCCATGAGCTGTCTGCGGAGAAGCTTTTCGAACGTTCGTGGGCACTGGCGGTGTTAGAGAGGACGATGAGCCGACTTTCGGCCGAGGCTGTCAAAACGAAAAAACAGAAGCTTGTGGACCACTTGAAATTTTACCTTACCGCCAGTAAAAGCTCGGTCCCTTACCACAAAGTGGCCGATGAGCTCGGCATGAGCGAGGGTGCGGTAAAGGTTGCCATGCATCGTCTGCGAAGGCGCTACCGGCAGTTGCTGCGGGATGAAATCGCCCAGACGGTGAGTAACGAGGATCAGATTGACGAGGAAATTCGTGACCTTTTCGCTGCCCTTGCCCACTGAGCCTCCAAATTGCCATTTCTGAAAAAAAATCTTCAATAGCCCGTAACCTTTCGGCCGGTTTGCTTAATTAACGAGTAGAAAGGCCAATATTGGGAATATGGATAGTATAAAATCGGGCGAAACACACTGTGGAAAATACGGCATCGGGGAACCGAGCCAAAGATGTGAGAGTTCGGAAAACAGGTTGGAAAGCAGGCCCGGCTCTGGTATTATGCGCAGAATTAATGACAGGTATACAATTGGGTAAAATCGGCAAATGTAAGAAATAATAAATTTAGTCAGTACCAATAAAGGAGATAAAAATGGAAAAGAAGTTTTTATTAGCGTCCGCATTTTTGGTGGTTATATTCCTGCTGTTCTGTGCCGGGGGGTGCGAGATTCCAAAAGCTAAATTCGAACGGACGGTGCAATTGTCGTCCCCGCTATCGGCGGGTCATTCCTTTAAGGCCGAGACGCATAACGGCGCAATCACGGTTGAGGGCCGTGAGGAAGAAGGCTGCGAAGTTAAGGCGGTTATCACGGGCCGGGCAAGCAGCACGGAAACCGCCAAGGATATTGCCGACCGCACCAAAGTAGAGCTTAAAAACTCCGATAATAAAATCACTGTCGAAATTAAAAAGCCCACGCTTGGGATGTACGAATCCGTGAGTGTGAGTCTCGATGCGAAGGTGCCACACAAAACCAACATTCTGCTTCTTGGGAGTCATAACGGAGCCGTTACGGTCTCCAATATACAAGGCAAGATTGACAGCTCGACGCATAACGGCAGGATTAAGGCATCAGATGTGTCGGGAGAAACAAAGCTTAAGACACATAACGGTGCGGTTATATGCGATGAGATTTCCGGTAACGCGTGGATGACAACACATAACGGCAGCATAAAGACTTCCTACGCCGCAGATGCTCCGAGTGTCTGTGAGATTTCACTGAGAACTTACAACGGCAGCATAGACTTAAAGACACCGCCCCATATCTCGGCCGCAGTTGACGTGTCCACCCACAACGGCTCTATAAAGAACGATCTGCCTATTACCGTGACCGATAAGGTAAGTAAGTTGGGCAATAGAAGATTTCAGGGTAAAATCGGCGAAGGATTGGGTAAGCTGGAACTATCAACCCACAACGGCTCGATAAAGATACACTAAGACGGCCGGGGCACTTATGGGATTATCCGAAATCGGCGGACCAAAAAAGTAAATATTATGTAACCTTTTCGCGGCTTTGTTTAAGTAACAGGTGGCAGCAAATAATAGCCGAAAAGGGGATTTTATTATGGCTGAAGAAAAACAGTGCAGTGAATGTGGGGGCAAATTACCGGCTGATACGCCGGAAGGGATGTGCCCGCAGTGTCTTATGAAGCTTGGCCTTCCCACGGGCGCCTCGACCGAAAAAACCGAATCCACAGATGAAGCCAGCGGTGTTCCCACGACCGGCACGCCACCGGGCCGATTTTTGCCCCCTGAGCCTGCGGAATTGGCCAAGCAGTTCCCCCAGCTTGAAATCATTGAACTTTTGGGCCAGGGCGGGATGGGGGCTGTTTACAAGGCCCGTCAAAAGCAGCTTGACCGAGTGGTGGCTTTGAAAATCCTGCCTCCTGAGGTCGGCGAGGACAAGGCCTTTACCGAACGTTTCATGCGCGAGGCCCGCTCTATGGCCAAGCTGAATCATCCCCGTATTGTCTCAGTTTTTGACTTCGGCCAGACAGACGAGGACCTGTATTATTTCATTATGGAATTCGTGGACGGGACGGATTTACGTCATATAATTCAGGCCGGGGGGCTTTCGCCGAAAGAGGCATTGGCTTTGGTCCCGCAAATTTGTGAGGCGCTTCAGTTTGCCCACGAGGAAGGGGTTGTTCACCGTGATATCAAGCCGGAGAATATCCTAATCGACAAGAAAGGTCGTGTGAAAATTTCCGATTTTGGCTTAGCCAAACTCCTTGATAAGCCAGCGACGGTTAATACATTGACAGCGGCAGGTCATACAATGGGGACGCCTCATTATATGGCCCCCGAACAAATCGAGCATCCCGGCCAGGTAGACCACCGCGCCGATATTTACTCTTTAGGTGTAGTGTTTTATGAAATTCTGACCGGTGAGCTTCCCATAGGAAAATTCGCCCCGCCGTCGCAGAAAGTTCATGTAGACGTCCGGCTTGACAACGTAGTACTGCGGAGCTTAGAAAAAGAACCGGAACGGCGTTACCAGTTCGCCAGCGAGGTCAAGACAGATGTTGAAACCATCAATGCCGATACAGTCAGGCCACAGGCACCCGTCGCCGGTGCCGGGCAGAGCCTTGTTCCGTCCCCCGGAATCAATCGCATGGAAAAGCATATCACAATTGTGGCTGTTCTAAACCTGGTCTTTGGCTCGCTGGGGACATTGGTCGGGATCTTTCTCTTTGCGATAATTGCCGGTGGGGGCCTTATATCTGGAGATCCGACGGCGATGAACATTACCGGAATTGCAGGCGCCGTGATAGGCGGATTCGTTATTTTAATTTCAGTGCCGGATATCATTGCGGGCATAGGTCTGTTAAAACGCAGAGGGTGGGCCCGCATATTGGCGCTGATAATTGCGGTTCTGGATCTAATGAACATCCCGATTGGAACGGCCATCGGTATATATGCTATTTGGGTTTTGATGAACGATGAGACGGCCCAACTTTTCGCCCAGGCTCGTGCCGGAAGAGGTACGCAAACCAAGCCTGTTGACGACAGCCCGGAAGGCATCAGGCGGCGTCTCCATGTCCCGGCAGGCGTCCTGATAGCCAGTGGCGTGCTTAGATGCCTTGGTTTATTGCTCTTATTTTGGCTCTTAGGCGCCTACAAAGCGCCCGGGCCAACCGAATTTACCATGTTTTTGGTCACGATATCAACGGCCGCACTTATTATAGCAGGGGCGTGGCACATGCTCAGGCTCCGCAATTACGGCCTGGCGATAGCTGGCAGCATCCTTGCAATGCTTCCTTTAGGTCTGGACTTTTTGATTGGTTTTCCTTTCGGAATATGGGCCCTTGTAGTGCTGTCCAGGCCTGAAACGAAGAAGGCCTTTGCAGGAGGGGACGGAACGGCAACGGCCGCACAAACCAGAGCAAACCAACGTGGAGTGCTGATAGGATTGGTCGTGGCCGGGGTTGCAATTGTTGTGACGGTGTTGTTCACACTGCCTATTCTACTGCCCGTTCTTTATCTGACTGCATCCCGTCAAACATCGAGGCCGGATGAGAAAATCGCAGAAATCACTCCGGGCACACAAAAAATTGGGGAGCTGGATTTTGCATACGGGGACCCGGACGACTTGACCTTTGGACCAGAGGGACCCACACTCAACAATATGTGTGTTGTGCTGAAACTACATCTGAAGCCACCAGAGGCAACAGAAGTAAACAGGATTCTACAGTCCGCTCACAAACGATACCAGGAACTCGAAGCACAGCACACCGAGCAACTTCGCTCCGGTAACAACCTTAACGTGACTATCTCACCATTTAGAGAAGAGGCCAAGAGTCTCCTTGAGCAGCTATGGGCCGAGCTGGACAGCACACTCGATGAAGAACAGCGCGTCCGTGCACGCCAGCACCTCCCGCTTGGCTATCTTTTCGGAAAAAACCAATTCGGCCAGGCCAAGGTCACTTTCATGATAACGAAGGAAAACGACATCTTTTCCCATACTACGATTGTCGAATGGCCTGATCGAAGTAACACAAGTATGGGAAGTGGTAAAACACTGCCAGGCGAACTCCAGCGATACTGGGAGCAGTCTGAAATGGACAAGTAAAGTTAGGTTCAATGGCAACCTCTCCGGCGGTTTGTTTAAGCAACGTGCTGGAGCAACCAATATTCGGAAGGTAATGGAGGGGGGAATTTGTGGTGTGATGGGCCGCCGGTTCTGGCGAGTCCTCTGAATTTTGATATCCGCCCATCTCTTATTGCGTTCTCCTGACGGCTATGTTATCCTGTTTACACGTAAGTGGAGGGACGTGGCTGAAACAGGATGGCATAGAGATGTCAAAGAGGACGCAACAAAGTTCTAATTCGCCGGGCCAATCCCGGTTTGCCACGACGCACTGGAGTGTCGTATTGGCGGCGGGGAAAAGCTCATCGGCACAACACGAGCAGGCACTCAGCACGCTTTGTCAAACATATTGGTTTCCTCTTTACGCATATCTTAGACGAGGCGGCTACAGCACCGACGAAGCCGCGGATTATACGCAGGGATTCTTTGCCCAAATGCTGGCAAAGCATTATCTGAAGAAAGTTAAACCCATGCCGGGCAAATTCCGCTCGTTTTTGCTGGCTTCCCTGAAACATTTCATAGCCAACGAACGTGCCCGCGCCCGTGCCAAAAAACGAGGTGGAGGAAGAAAAGTCCTGTCTTTTGATTTTGAGAACGCCGAGAGTCAGTACGCCCTTGAACCGGCCGACGATTTATCGCCGGACAAGGTCTTTGAGAAATCCTGGGCGCTGACAGTATTGGAGCGGACAATGGACCGCCTGGAAAGCGAATTGGCCGATAAGAACAGGCAGAATCTTTTTGACTACCTTAAAGTTTATTTAGGCACAGAGGCAAGCTCGGTTCCCTACAGCAAGGCAGCGGCCGAACTGGATATGAGCGAAGGAAGTGTCAGAGTCGCCGTACATCGGCTGCGGAGGCGATGCCGGGAACTGCTGCGGGATGAAATCGCCCAGACGGTTGCCACCGAAGAGCAGATCGATAATGAAATCCGGGGCCTTTTCGCCGCCCTGGCCGGTTAGGCCGTTAAATCGCAGGCTGGTGGAACTTCTGTTTCACGTGGACAAGCAGCATTCGAGCGGATAGACTCTTATAACGGTTTTAGTGCCGGACGTATAAAAAAAATAAAAAAAATGTGGATTTTCTGTAACATCTCGGCCTTTTTACTTCGGTAAAGAGAGAACAAAGGCAATAGAAAGAAAGGAAACGTTATCATGGCCGAGGAAAATCGTTGTCCACAATGTGGTGAAAAGCTTGGCGCAAATGCCCCCCGTGGTGTCTGCCCTAAATGCCTGATAAAGGTCGGTCTGCCGAGTGGCGCTGACGTCGAAAAAACCGCCACGTCTGACGATAAAAGGGGTGTTGCAACCAGCGTAACGCCGCCGGGCGGATTTGTGCCTCCCGAACCGGCGGAACTGGCCGAGAAATTCCCACAACTCGAAATCATTGAGCTACTGGGCCAGGGCGGTATGGGAGCTGTCTATAAGGCCCGCCAGAAGCAGCTTGACCGGCTGGTTGCGTTGAAAATCCTTCCCCCGGAAGTGGGCCGGGACCCGGCCTTTGCTGAACGATTCACACGTGAGGCACGCTCAATGGCCAAGCTTAGCCACCAGCATGTTGTTACTCTGTACGAATTTGGCCATACTGAAGACGGACTATACTACTTCCTCATGGAATTTGTTGATGGAACCGATCTTCGACACGTAATCCAGACCGGCGAACTCGGCACAGATGAAGCGCTGGCTATCGTCCCTCAAGTCTGCGAGGCCCTGCAGTACGCCCACGAAGAGGGCATCGTGCATCGCGACATCAAGCCGGAGAACATACTGCTGGACAAAAGGGGCCGGGTAAAAATTGCCGACTTCGGCCTGGCAAGACTCCTGGACAGGCCGGCGACAGCGCTTACACTAACGCAAGCGGGCCAGAGAATGGGTACACCACACTACATGGCCCCCGAACAAATCCAGGGCGCACACGAGGTCGACCACCGTGCAGATATCTACTCATTGGGCGTAGTATTTTATGAGATGCTCACAGGTCAGTTGCCCATCGGCCAATTTGCCCGGCCATCACAAAAAGTGCATGTTGACGTCCGCCTTGACAAAGTCGTGCTCAAGAGCCTGGCACATGAGCCCGAACGCCGCTACCAGCACGCCAGCGAAGTAAAAACCGATGTCGAGACAATCACTCACGTTGCAGCGCCTCCAAAATCGCCGCCCGCTGATGCCGAACTGCCAGCGCCCACAACAAGCAGGCTGGCCATTGCCTCGCTTGTACTGGCGATTCTTAGTCCTTTTACCTTTTTTATCTCGGGGATACTGGCAATAATTATGGGTATTGTGGCTTTAGTAATAATTTCTCAAAGCCGTGGTAAACTCAAAGGCAACGGTTTTGCAATCACATCAATCGCCCTGCCCGTAGTCCTCGTGCCGGTTGCCGGGATATTCTGGGGAATGGTGTTGCCCGCTATTTCCAAGGCCAAAGTAAACGCCCTCCAAACGGTCTGCATTCAAAACATGCAGGGCCTCGGAAAGGCTATGCATTCTTATGCCAACGACTACGATGATAAGTTCCCGACGCAAACAAAATGGTGCGATTTACTGATAAAGTATGCAGAAGTACCCCCCAAAAGATTCCGCTGCAAAGGTGCGCCCCAGCAGGACCGATGTAATTACGCTATGAACAAAAACCTGGAAAACGTTGATAGGGAGAGTGCTTCGGGTGATATGGTCCTTGTTTTTGAAAGTATCCCCGGCTGGAACCAATCCGGCGGACCGGAATTGCTGACGACCGACAACCATCGGGGCAATGGCTGTAATGTCCTCTTTGTCGATGGCCACGTAGAATTCATTAAGAAACAAAACCTTGATGAGCTAAACTGGTAGATATCCCAATCCCCACTGTCATCCCGAGCGGAGTCCGCCGCAGACATCCTGATGCTTCAGGGCCGGGGGGCACTTTTGTTTCAAGTGGACAAGCAGCAACCAAGCGGATAGACTCTTACGATGGTTTTAGCACCGGATGTCCTGCCGGACGTATATAAAAGTAAAAAGATGTGATTTTTCTGTAACAACTCGGCCTTTTTGCTTCGGTAAAGAGAGAACAAAGGCAATACATAGAAAGGAAATGTTATTATGGCCGAGGAAAATCGTTGTCCACAATGCGGTGAAAAGCTTGCGGCAAATGCTCCTCGCGGTGTCTGCCCTAAATGCCTGATAAAGTTAGGGCTGCCGAGCGGCGTAGATGTAGAAAAAACTGCTATACCTGAAGAAAAGAGTGATGTTCCAACCAGCGCAACGCCGCCGGGCCGATTTGTGCCTCCTGAGCCGGCGGAATTGGGCAAGCAGTTTCCTCAACTTGAAATCCTGACACTATTAGGCCAAGGTGGCATGGGGGCGGTGTATAAGGCCCGACAGAAGCGGCTCGACCGGCTGGTTGCACTGAAAATCCTTCCGCCGGAGGTCGGCCGGGATCCTGCCTTTGCCGAGCGTTTCACGCGTGAGGCTTCGGCCAGACAGAAGAAGGTCTTTATTACTTCATCATGGAATTCGTCGACGGAACAGACCTGCGGCATGTAATCCAGAGTGGGGAGCTTAGGCCGGACGAGGCGCTGGTTATTGTCCCGAAGATTTGCGAGGCGCTGCACTATGCTCACAATAAGGGGATCGTGCATCGCGACATCAAGCCGGAGAACATACTGCTGGACAAAGAAGGCAATATAAAGATCGCCGACTTTGGGCTTGCCAGACTTCTGGACAGGCCGGGAACTGGGTTTACACTTACGCAAGCAGGGCAGAGAATGGGCACGCCGCACTATATGGCGCCGGAACAAATCGAGGGCGCACACGAGGTCGACCATCGTGCAGATATCTATTCGCTCGGCGTTGTATTTTACGAGATGCTAACGGGGCAGTTACCGATAGGCCAATTCGCACCGCCGTCGCAAAAGGTGCAGGTTGACGTTCGTCTCGATAAGGTAGTTCTCAAGAGCCTGGCGCATGAACCCGAGCGCCGCTATCAGTACGCCAGTGAAGTCAAGACCGAAGTCGAGACAATCGCCGGGCAAGAGCGAGTGATAGCCAGGCCAATCGTGCATCCCGACGAAGAAGAGATTCGCCAACAGGTCAAGCGGCCGGCCATCGGATTGTTGGTTACCGGGATAATCAACTGGATTGGTATCATTGCAG
>WOR8_10009497_pt1 | contig 10648 bp, 8 predicted proteins | sample DeeMarSeWOR38_10_FD_19890 | JGI IMG/M metagenome (IMG submission 19890)
ATGTTGGGCCAGACGAAGATGGCACGCTTAGTCTCATTGAGTCAATAGGAGACCCCAAGATCAAGATTATTCGTAGTCAATGGAATCCAAATCTGGACACGGGCGGCTATCTATTCGCTCAACAGACCAATATTGCTCTTTTCAACTGCACTGGGAGCTGGGCATTCTATCTGCAGGCAGATGAAGTGGTCCATGAAGATGACCTCCCGTTAGTTATGGAGTGTGTGGAAAGATATCACGAGGATAATCGGGTGGAAGGATTAACCTTTTGGCATTTGGATTTTTGGGGGGACTACCGCACCATGTTGAACGTATACCCCTATCGAGGTCAGAGAAGGTGTCGGCTGGTAAAGCCCCATCGTTTTGTGCTATCGAGAGGGGATGCCGCAGGCTTTACCGTTCACCCCAAATACAAGGAGAAAGGACGAAGGATCCGCGTGGTTGACACAGGAGCCCGACTCTACCATTACGGCCAAATAAAGAGCGAAAAAACATTGCACGAAAAGTGGCAAAGCACACAGAAATACCACAGTGAAAGACCTATTGATCATCAGGACATTGATTTTTATAAGTACTTCCCCAGACAGTTTGTGACATCCTATGAAGGAACACATCCCGAAGTTATGGCTGACCGCATAAAAAAGCATCCAGTATCCTTGGATCTGTCTTCTCCTTCGTGGAGAACCAAATTGACTTTGGGTGAAAGATGGCTACAGGTCAAGACTCTCTTCGTATCCAAGGTCACTGACAGGCTGTCGGGCAGGGGGAGCTATAAGTTGCTAAGAGAGTAAGAGCTGCTTTTCAACGGGAGTACTTCCCTAGAGACGGACCATATGAAATTTGACATCTCTGGACCCGAGAGAGATCAATATGAAGGAGCAGTGAGAGTCCTTCTTGATGGAGCATTGCCCTCAGGTTGGGAATGGGTCGATAGCTCTGCCAATAGCATTGTGGCCAGACGGCTGAAGCCACAGGCTGTATATTACAAAGAGTTCTTGAGCAGATCTCCCTTCGAAGGGATCAAAAACCTCGTCAGAGGCAGCAGGTGCAAGAGGGCTATAATCAAAGGAAAAATGTTGAGACAGAGAGGTTTTCACAGTCCGGCCGCCTATTGCTGGGGGAGGAGGGGGAAGCGCTATTTTATGATTAGCGAAGGCATTGATGCATCGGGTTTGGCGGATTACATTGGCAAACACTGGCGGCAACCCCTATCAGGGACAGAGATTCTGGCAAAAAGAAGATTGATCAAGAAATTTGGCAACGAAGTAGGCGAACTGCACAAGAATGGTATCTGCCACGGGGATTTGCGAGCGAACAATATACTGGTCAAGAAATCGAAAGACGAGGTGATTTTCTACTTTGTAGATAACGAGAGAAATGGGCTTTTCACAAAGATCCCGAGTAAATTAATAAGAAAGAATCTTGTCCAGTTAAACATGCTGCAATCTCCCCATATTAGCCGTCAAGATAGGCTAAGATTCTTCCAAGCTTATTGCGAGGCATATGGAGGATTAGATCCTGCGGAGAAGTTGGTTTTGCTCCAAGGAGTCCAGCAGAGAACTGCTGAGCGGTTGGTTAAGAAGGCCGAGAAAGAGAAAAGGGCAGGGCAATCAAACACATGACCGAACTACCTCGGGTTGCAATGCGGAAGGTTTCATCCGGTCCTTACAGGGGTATGGTCGTTGTCGATTCAACCCTTGATCATTTTCTCCAAAATGATGGGAATCTCAACGCACTCTTTCAGCACAGTGGTTCTCTCCTCAAATCAAGCAGTTCGACCCGCTCGGCCCTGGTGAACCCCGATCCCGTCTCAGGGGATGTTGTATCCAAGGGTTTCTATGTCAAGGAGTTTCGCTACAAGGGTGTAGTTCATTCTCTAAAACACCTATTTGGCAAACACCGCGCTCAAGTAATGTGGAAGGTTTCCTGGCACCTGCTAAAGAACTCCATTCCTGTTCCACAGCCTGAGGGATACCTGCTAGAAAAGAGTTGGCCTTTGTATCGCGAAGGCTATTTTTTCTCCAAGGTGTTATCGGGTTGTAATAGCCTGGGCACACTCGCCTGGACTTCCAATGAATTGAGCCAAAGACTTGCCTCTGGGGGTTTGATTGAGGCTTTAGCACGAGGGATAGCAGCGCTGCATGAGTGCGGTGTGACTCATGGCGATCTCAAGTGGTCAAATATCTTGGTTGACGAGAAGGATAACAGACTCTGGTTTGTGGACCTGGACTCGGCTAAGCTTCATAACCATTTTTTGGGACCCACTGGAGTTGCTCGTGATCTTGCGAGATTTGTACTGTATGGCTTCCAAACTGAAACTCAAAGCGCCATCATACATAGGTTCCTTGACGAATATTGTCGTCATCGGAGACTGGCTCGGGAAAGTATTGAAGATAGGACGGCGAAGGTGCTTAAAAAACTTCGCAAGCGACATAAAAGTATACCGGAAGACCGGATTAAGGAAGTACTCAAGAATTATTAAAGAACTCAGTTAGCGCCATCCAGAAAATCCTGGTGGACAGTAGCTGGAGATTCCAATTCATAAATGAGCAATTTTCTTCGTCCCCTTCCGGGGACTCAGTTCCACCCCTTCGGGCCGGGTTCCCAGTTTGCGGAAGCTCAAGGAAATTAAGGGATTACGCGGAGACGTACTGAAGTACGTCGCACAAGAAATCCCACAGATTGAGGCAGAGATTCCGCAAAAGGGCCATTTATGGATGGAAGCTAGTTAGATTAGCCAATTGCGGATGATTATGGCAAAGAATTCCTACCATTCAGCATGCAATTTACCTAAACTTTTGGAATATAAGAATGGTTTGGTTTTTGTCCTGTGTCTTTCATTGGTGATAAAGACCATTTTTGCCCTATTCACCAAAGTCATTAATCCTGACGGGGTTCTCTATATAACTGCAGCACAGCAATTTGCCTCAGGGGATTTTGGAGCTGGTTTGGCTATCTATCCTATGCCTGCTTACTCCCTATTAATACTCTTTGTACATTTTTTCATTCGGGATTGGATAATTGCTGCCCTTGTCCTCAATATCGTAATGTCAGTATTTGTTCTTATTCCCTTGTATCTCCTGACAAAAAATTTATTTGATCAGAGAGTTGCTTTTTGGGCCTGCGTGGCATTTGCCCTTTCACCACTGCCCAATCATTGGTCAGCTGAGGTTATTCGGGGCCCTTCCTTCATGTTCTTTTTTGCCTGGGCGGCCTATTTTGGCTATCGTGCCATCCAAACAGGTAAGCTCTCTTTGTTCTCTTTAGCGGCTCTCTCCGCCATGTTGTCTGCTGCGTTTAGAGTTGAGGGATTGATTTTCTTTCCTTGCTCAATTCTTTTCCTCCTTGGTCTTATTCTGAGAAGGGCCAACGATAGAATTGCAAGAATAAAGGGAATTTGCCTATTGGTCGCGTTTCCTCTTGTGATTGGCGCAGTACTTTTTCTCGTACTGGGATCAAGCTGGTCATCATACGGCAGATTGAGCGAAATGATCCAAAAAACGCAGAGCCTCTTTAGCTTTGGATTTCTAGACCATTATAGACTGATGCATGAACAGCTCAAGAATCTTGGAGCCGGCTCTAGTGGAAACAGTTTCACTGAGATTGCAGGGCGTTACATGCAGACAATCTACCTTATTGGACTTGTAGAGGTTTTTGTCAAAGTGCTCTTTCCAGCCTATCTTATTCCTTTGGTATTAGGATTCAAGCATTCTGAACTTCGCAATCGTGGGTTTATTCTTTTTTTATCGGGTTGTTATTTAATGTTCGTCTATCTTTACCTCATTTCGATGAATACTGTGAGGGAAAGATTTGTTTTCGTTCCCACCTTTCTTCTCTACCCTTGGATTGGCGCGGGAATGGATCGACTGTGCGCTTTTCTTAAAAGGTCGCGAAAACCATTCGTACTGGGAGCAATCTTGCTGCTCATTTTTGTGTTTGCCCCTATTTACAAATCAGCTAGGGTACTTTGGAAACAAGATGACGTGGTCAAAATTGCTGGAAAGTGGCTGGCAGAAGTGCCAGAGTTTAAAGGGAAGAAGATGATTGCCACAGACGCCAGAATCCCATTTTATGCAGGCCGAAGATCAGGGTATATCCGCTATGGCGATTCCCTCTCACACCATGGCATAGAAGAGGTCGCCCTTTCAAATAATGTAGATCTAGTAATCATTAAAAAATCTATTAAAAGGAAAGATTCCCTTCCTAAGCTGCAATACTTCAAAAGAGTTAAGGAAATTTTAGGAAGCAAGAGTATTGTCGTCATATATTTTTCCGGAGATTTACAGGGCGGCGATTCCACGGGGAGTACCGATGGGTAACTAACGGATTGAGCCGTGATAGTTATTGTCCATCTGGAAGCTTCACATTGTCATCCTGAGCCTGTCGCCTAGCTCAAAGTAAACTCCGCGCGAAGGATCCCGAGATTCTTCGTCGCTTCACTCCTCTGAATGACACCCTCATCAATAGTTTCCGGATGGACACTATCTAGCCCTGATAGAAAGGGAAGAAATAATCTAATCACGATGTGGATTCTTTCTCAAGAAGTGTTTCGATGGCACTTTTTACGGCATCGGGCGAGAGGGTGTTGATACATTTAGGATCCTGACATTCTTTTCTGCTGCAATCCTGACAGCGTTCCTGTCCACGGAGAACAATCGATTTCTCACAACGCGGTCCCCATCTGGTCTCATCAGCATATCCAAACATGGCGACAACAGGCGTTCCCATGGCTGCAGCCAGATGCATAGGGCCGCTGTCATTTCCCAGAAAGAGTGAACTACTTTCGAAGAGAGCCATCAATTCGCCCAGAGAGAGGATCCCCACAAGGTTGTAGGTTTGATGACTTAGGAGAGAGATAATTTCACTGGTCCTCTCTAATTCACCGGGACCACCAATGAAAACGACTTGATATTCCCTGGCAGCTAGCCAGTCTGCAATAGTAGCGAACCCCGAGACAGGCCATAGCTTCTGTAATCTTCCCACACCTGGATGGACGGTAATAAGAGGTCTTTCTGGTCCCAGACCGATATTTCTAAGCTTGTTCTCTAAGGAAACCCTTCTCGCTCTTGTCGATTGCAACCGATAAACATTTTCACTTACGGGAGCTCCCACGGCAGCAGCTATTTCAATATAGCTGTAAGCCTTGTGTTTTCCCTCCGACAAGTTGACCTTAACGTTGTAGGCATACGGTCTGTGGGTGAGTGATCTGGCGACGCGTGTCGAAGCTCCAGAAAACAGAGTAATTAAAGAAGAGGCGTGTCCTCCCTGTAAGTCGATTGCAATATCTGGCTGCATTTTTCTGATAGTATGCATAAAGTCAATATACGACAATGCACGTCTGAGGTAACTGGCCGTATTAAACTGCTTTCGCGGGTAAAACGTTATATGTTCCTCGCTTATTATGCTTTCGATAATTTCCCTGTATGCCTTATCAATTATGAGATAAAATTTTTTTCCTTGAAAGTGCTTAATCAATGCATGGATGGCTGGAAGAGAAACGACAAGATTACCTATGTGTTTGTCCGGCATCAGAGTCAACACAGTATTCACCTTGCCAACAGTGATAGACATCTGTCAGTATCCTATGCATCTCAAAAAGAAATTTCCCCACAACCCTGTCTGATGGCGATTATAGCAGACAAGTTGGCCTCCGGGGAGATAATGTAAGTCCAGAGAGGATGGGGATGGAACAGAGCAATATCGTAAGTGTCTCTTGGGGTGATCACCTCACCTTTGGAGAGGGTGATGGTCGGCTCGCCAATCCAGGCGGACTCAGAAGAAGAATGGAACGGTGGAAAGATGAACTAAATGCTGCCACGGTGCACTGGAGACTTACCCGTACCCACATTAAGGGTCATTATTACGCAGCCCGAGGATGGCGACACCCACTGAGAGACCAGGATCGCAATCTTGGCTGGAACTTTTTTCAGGTTGTTCCCCATCTCGCCCATAGTTTTGGAATGAAGGCATATCTTTATGTCTCCCTTTTTGATGAAGGCTGGCCCCTGCCTCCAAAAAGAATCCGAGAAGTGAGTTACCATAATGCCATGCATTGCCAGCATACCAGCTGGCAAAGCAAATTCAGCCGAGAAAACCCTGAATATGCCCTCACTGATCGCAGCGGCCAGCAGCGGCAATGGGGAGTGCTCTGCCTGGCTTATCCTGAAGTGCGCAGCCATTTTTGCAGTCGCTTCATGAATCTCCTGCAAAACGCAGAATTCGATGGCCTTTTTGTCTGTCTCCGTTCTGTCTCCGTTCTCAATCGCGACCAGCTGACTTTGCAGACCAGTTCGGTTTCAATGAACCTGTGCAGCAGGATTACTTAGCACGCTACGGACGAGACATAGGTAATGAAGATTTCGATCTGCGAGCGTGGCGGGATTTGCTTGGGGAATATCTCACTACGTTTTTATCAGAGCTGCGGAACAGACTCAATCTTTTGGGGGTGCGGCTGGCTGTGGGTGTACCCAGGGGCGAGGTTATTGGACCGCCTATGGGAAATAGCACTCTTTACTGGCGCGATTGGTTGCAGCGAGGAATTATAGATGAGCTGGTGATCAACCAGAACTCCTCTCAGTGTCCATCCATGTGGCACCACCTATGGCCCATGCATCGGGGTTACGGTTATCTGCAAAACTACCTTGACGGCTTTAATATGCCGCCTCTTATGGACCATCTGAACTCTGCTTATGAGCCTGTTTTCAAAGATTACCCGGTGGATTTATACGTTGCCCGTCAGTGGGAGGAGCGGTCTGAGGAAGAGGAAAGCCGGTTTCTGAGACAACCGATCGTCAAGGGGTTGGTTTTCAGTTCCTTTCGTTTCGATAATCCTGGCCCAATATCAAGGGGCGACTGGAAGTCCTAGCCAAGCGGGCATGCGGAACGGGGCGGAAGCAAGCGTTGAGAGTTGGCACTTCCTTATATGCTTCATTTCTTGCAGACAATTGAGCTGTTGACATATTGCAAGGGAAAATATAGCTTAGGCGCAAATTTTGGACGACCGAAGAAGAATAGTACCCCGAGAATGTATCGAAAGTCTGTCGAGTGCAAAATAGACGGATTTTACTAGTTTTGAGATGGATCGAACTGTTTGAATAGAAGCCATTAAATACCTTGCACCCTGAAATAAAGAGAAGGGCGGAATTGCTTTAGGACATAGCTGATGAAGAAGAGACGCAAGGATTCGAGAAAATTTCTAAACAGTGTACGACCTGTACCAATGCTTAGTGACAATCTGACTACTTTCATTGCTAACAAAATGAAGGAAACTAATTATGATGCTTTTGTAGAATATGGAGCTGGGAATTCAACAAGATTTTTTCTCAATCGCCTGCTACAGCTTAAAAGGAAATGTTTGTTTATTACGGTTGAATACAACCATTCTTGGTTTGCGGGAACGATTAAAGCTATTCAATCTGATTTAAAAGATACATCGATATCGGAAGAAAAATTGCGGCTAGACCCCTGGACTTACAGTAAATGTAAAAGATATTTACGTGGAAAGAATGCCACATCACTAGATCTACCCACAGATCTTAGGCGACTTCCGGCGGCAAAAAAGTCCTTTGGAGGTCCACTAAACATTAAAATGCTCTCCTATAGATTGAAAAAAAACAATCGTCCTTTAGATGGCCGTTACGCAGTTAAAATAGAGGGTTGTATTGAGTTTATGCTGTTCTTGAAATCAGAATTTATGAAGGACCAATACGGTGAATCTCCCATTAAGAAAGAATATATTGAGGTAGCGCTGGATCCCATAAGGCGGAAGCTATTCCATGGTGAAGTTGTAAACGCAGCTTTTTTCATTGATGGTGGGCCAAGAGGGGATATCGTAAATGCCATTCTTGACCTAGAAGAGGCAAATGGTGAGTTTGCCCCGACCATATTCCTATGTGACGCCTACAGATTGTACTATGCCGGCCCTATCAGCCGGAGGCCGTCGGGAATCTTTATCAAGGGTTCCAATAGAACTCTGAATGGAGAGGCCGTATATCAAAAAAATAATTTCGGGAAGAAGACTCAATTTTGGCATGGTGAGCTTAAAGTTTCACCAGCGGAATTGGCAGAGAAAGAACTATGGTTTTATCAGTCTAAATAGGAGAATACAAATTGACAGCCACTCTGATTGTGGCTGAAAGGGGAGGATTCCTTTAGAAATAAATTGTTTAATTCAGACGGAACCAGTATACAAATGTACGTTCGCGCTGGCACTGCATGCCACTCCAACTTTCAACTCGTCGTAGGAGGTGAAGTGCATTGTAAGATCAGTCAACTCGACGACGATTTTGCGATATAGTCTTTTACGACATTACCAGGCAAATAAAAGTATAATGCAGCATGCTCTATTTGGCCCATAAGAGTTAGGAAAATGATTCGATCAGACGGCAAAACGTGGCCTCCAAATTACTTTGCCAAGAGATGGAACAGGGTCCGGCAGCGATTGCTCCAACTCCTGGCTAGAGAAGTTGAGATCGTTGATGGAAAGTTGCGCTACAGGTTTCAATGCGAAAGTCTGCTTGAATTTAAGCGCTGCATGAAGTTTTTTATCAAAGAGCCAGGCACCATCGAATGGATAAGAACAGAGGTTCATCCTGGAGATATCTTTTATGACATCGGCGCAAACATTGGCATCTATACTATCTTTGCGGCCTACCATACAGGCGAGTCTGGCAAGGTGTTTGCTTTCGAACCACACAGCCCAAGCTTTACAAAACTTCTACAAAATATCGCTCTAAATAAACTCCAAAATATTATTATACCCTGTAATTTTGCGCTGCACGATGAACACGGCTACTTCCCTTTTAATTATAGCTCGAGCGAGGCAGGCTCCTCAGACAGCCAGCTTTCGTCTGTTCGCGGTGCTTTTGATGCCCAATATAGGCCCGATATTACCGAGTTAAAACATGCAGTTTCAATCGATAGCTTGCTTGCATCAAAAAAATTTTCAGCTCCCCACCACGTCAAAATAGACGTGGACGGAAACGAATATCTGATTCTTCGTGGGATGAGCAAGCTTCTTCAAAGCATTGAGCGACCACGATCCATTCAGGTGGAGGTAATCAAACGTAACGATGCAGATATTCTGTCCTTTATGGAAAGCCATAATTACGTCTTGTCTGAAAAACACTATACGCGCGGTCCATCTAGACGCATAGCACAAGGTGATGATCCAGCTGACTATCATTACAATGGGATTTTTAGACCGGTATCATGACCGGAAACCAGCAACGAAAAAAACTTGCTCCTGACCTTATTCGTTCTCTTTGCGCTCATGAGAAATAAACACCTGGGGAATCAACCAAAAAAGCTATACAAATTGCAGCTGAATCTACAATTTGCTGTCATATGGATTATGAAGAAGATTCATGAGGAAATTATTGGGAAAAAGCCAAAGACGAGACTTATGATAATAATTTCTTCTTAGTGAAGCTGATTGCAGGAGAATAATCTCACCTGTGTCAAGAGAAATTATTTCTACATATTGGATGTCCTGCGATGGAGACGAGGCTTGACCGGAGCATTGCAGTTGCTCAACCTTCAATCAAGCGCTGATGTGATAGATCTGATTAACTATCTGTTCTAACTTCAATTCGCTGGTATCGCCGAGTACCTGTTGGAACCTTACCACCCGTGCGCGCACCTCTTCAAGAGAAGTTTCCGGATAGCGATGGCGTTGGAATTGCGGTGTGATGTGTGAACGTGAAAAACGTAGCTTATAGTGTCTTTTCAGCCCAAGTTTGGTTGCCCGGTAGCAACCCATCAGTTGATGGCGCCAATCCGGCTTTGGCAATTTGGAGCGCCCCCCCAACATCTCCTCGAGCACATCGACCATACGCTCACAGGCCAGGGGTCCGTCCTGCGCTGCCAAGTAATGGTCAATCAATTCCTTTCGTTCTTTTCCATCAGCAGCCCCAAGTTCGCCGGCGAGAATCTTCCCCAGAGTCGCCTGCAACTCCTCGAAATCCAAGCACTGGTAACTGAGCAGGTTCGGTAAGCGATAAAAACCCAAGTCGTAAAAATCATTAACTGTCGCCCTATAGGAAATGGCTGGCACGCCCATCACATAGGCTTCCACTCCGGTGGTGCAGCCGTTATGGATGAGCGCCTTTGCGGCCATGAGCCAGGGGACAATGTTGCCTTCGTTTGTAACCCGAACCCGCTCGCACCGGGCGGCAACACTTTGATAGATTTCCTGATTTTCAATAGGATGGGGCCGCACAACAATCGTATAATTCGAAAACGCCTGGTCGAGAGCCGGGACGAGCTGCTTAAAGGTTTGGAATATGGCCTGTTTATGATCGCGAAACCCTTCGGCGTACTCTCGACTCATGCCCTTTGCAGCCCGGCCAAATCGGGGCTTTTCCCCGGGAGCGCTAACCGGCTGGAACAAATTCATGCTAGGATAAAAGGCGTTAACATGGTTGAAATTGGTATTGATCAGAATAAACTCACCGTAAGTATCACGAATCTGTGCGGCTTCCTTTTCGTAGAATGGTCGCATTTCCGGCCGCAGTAAATCACCTCGCGGGTTGCCTGTAATATGGATCTGTGTATCCTCAGGCAGATGGGGATATTGGCGCCATAGTTCGGCATTGTCCGGACCCCAAGCAAGAAGATGGGATACGTACTTGATCGCTTCAGGAGAGAC
>WOR8_10008734_pt1 | contig 10645 bp, 8 predicted proteins | sample DeeMarSeWOR38_10_FD_19890 | JGI IMG/M metagenome (IMG submission 19890)
TTGATCGTAGCTTATTTTATCAAATAACAAATGGTTATACGGAATTGAGATTGTGGGACCAGGGGTTAGAGTAGCGACTGTCTCGGCCAGCCATAGTTAATATTTATAATTATTTCAGTCGGCGGGGTGGTTTCTTTCTGCAGGAACAATACATTTGTCAAAATGGCATCCTCCAGTTAGCGACGTTGAAAATTTTATGAAAGGAGAATGTTATTATGACGAATGGAAAGGTTAAGTGGTTTAATGAACGAAAAGGGTTCGGATTCATTGAGCAGGAAGACGGACCGGATGTGCTTGTTCATCATTCAGCAATCAACGCAGCTGGTTTTAAATCCCTCAATGAAGGCGACCAGGTTTCCTTTGACATAGAACAAGGACAAAAAGGTCTTGCTGCTGTTAATGTCACCGTAATCTAAAGTCCTGCTTAAAAAAGGGCAGCCGTCCAAATTTTGGTGGATGCCCTTTATCTATTGGACCTCGGCTTTTAAAATAAATAATTGATTGCATATATCTGCTACGAAACTAAAATATCCTCAAGAAAAAAAACTGCATATATCCAGCTAATACTGATATCTATAAAAATATTTTTATATCCACAAAGATGGGGCTGAAATCACGAATTTCCCGTTTAGTAATATTCTCAATAAATATCTACAGTCGAATGATATTTGGTTTCTGTAAGACAGCACAAATCACAGTATCTTGAAATTACAGGTCAATAAATCATAGAGCGCACTTTTTGAAATGTTATCAGTTTATTAACGAGTGCATGGGTCGCTTTGATCTAAGGCTGCTTCACAAAATTTTAATTTATCAAATGTTATATAAAGAAGGCAGACTGATTACATTATGACAAATTCAATTATAACCAGAACCGGCAGCTATATTCCGACGGTAAAGGTTCTGAACAATCAATTTCTTGGCAATGATTTCTATGATGCTGATGGGATTAAAATTTCAAAGGCCAACGTGGATATCGTTAACAAGCTTCGGGAAATAACATGTATCAACGAGAGAAGATACGTAGAAGACGATCTGAATACTTCTGATATTTCATTTCTGGCTGCAGAAAACGCACTGGATGGAACGGACCGGGAAAATCTTGATTATATTATAGTTGCACAAAATTTCGGTGATGTTAAGGCCGGCAATGCTAAATTTGAGATGGTTCCAACCATTGCCGCCAGGGTGAAACACAAGCTGAGAATCAAAAATCCCTACACTGTTGCCTTTGATGTCCCATTTGGCTGTGCAGGATGGTTGCACGGCATGACCATCGCTGATTACTATATAAAATCCGGTGATGCCAAGAAAATACTGGTTATCGGGGCAGAAATATTATCAAGGGTTTCAGATCCCCATGATATTGATGCCATGATATTTTCCGATGGCGCTGGAGCAACCCTGGTCGAAGCTACCGAAAAAGATGGTGGAATCCTTTCCCACGTTACACGATCTGATACGTATAAGGATGCTTATCTGCTAGGGGTCGGCAATTCCTATAATCCCGGCTGTAATGGTGATGAATTGTACATCAAAATGCAGGGACACAAGATATATAAATATGCCGTCAGAACAGTTCCTGAAGTAGTAAAGCAGAGCCTTGATAAGGCCGGACTGACTTTAACCGATGTGAAAAAAGTCTTGATGCACCAGGCAAACCAAAAGATGGATGAAGCGATCTTAAAGAGGCTGTTTAAATTGTACAAAATAGAAAAAATTCCCGAGCACATTATGCCGATGACAATCTCCTGGCTTGGTAACAGTTCTGTGGCAACTTTACCGACAATGCTTGATCTTTTGCAGCGGGGAAAGCTCAATAACCATCAATTGAACATCGGAGATATTGTTGTATTTGTTTCGGTTGGCGCCGGCATGAACGTTAATTCCATGGTTTATAAGGTTCATTGATCGATCTATAGATTGAATCATTTAAAATTTATAATCATTACTCCAGATCACAAAAATAGCCCAATTTGAGTATTTCATTTAAAAAAACGATAATTAGCTTGCTATTGGCCGACGGATAGATTATTATATAAAAATTCAACAAGGCCTCGCTTTCAATCGGCGGGGCGATTTCTTTCTGAAGGAAAAATCCATTTTTCAGAGTGGCATCCTCCAGTTTGCGATCTTGAAAATAATATGAAAGGAGAATGTTACTATGATTAATGGAACTGTTAAGTGGTTTAATGACCGAAAAGGGTTCGGATTCATTGAGCAGGAAGACGGACCGGATGTGTTTGTTCATCATTCAGCAATCCAAGGCCAGAAAGGTCCTGCCGCTGTAAATGTCACTGTGGTTTAACTTTCATTCCGAGTAAAAGGGCATTCTTCAAAAACGGGGGGTGCCCTTTTTTTCTTTAAGATCATAATCAATCCTTTCCGAAATACCAAGATCTTGATTCCTGCCTAATACCGGCAATTTCATATCGTTGAAGAATTACGGTCTGCGAGGTGACACATTATGGCGAAATCTCATTCTTCATTTAAAAAGAGTCAGAAAGAATTAGCAAGAAAGCTAAAACAAGTGGAAAAAAGACAACGTAAACTGAATAAGGATAAAATTAAACCCAAAGAGAATCCAGACCCGGCGTAACTGCAGACATGTAATGCCCATTCGCTTTGCCGGAATGACTATCATCGCCTTGGGTCATCAGGGAATTGGTGCGTCGAAGCTAAAAAGCTGCACCGATTTAAGGAGGACACTATGCTTCACAGATACGATATATTGCTGGATGAAGATGTGAATCGTTTATCAATCAAAGAATTTGCTGATGATGACTAAAACTATTCATTTTTCGTGAATGCTGTCTGGCCCCTATATGCTAAACGGCCAAGCAACATTATGAATAATTTTAGAAACGAGAGGCGATATTCTCATGACCGTAAAACCGACATACAAAGAACTGAAGCAACGTATCAGGCAATTAGAAAGTGAAGTTCTTGAATATATTAGCAAGGAAAAGAAATTCAATAAGCAAATCAAATTGCTGGACTACATCCATTTAAGGCGTACCCTAAGTTTAATGAAAATTAATGAGGAATTAAAAAGGGAGATTAAAAGCTACTCGCAAACTGATGAGAAACTCGAGCAGGTTTCTCATAGACTCAGAGAGCGAATAAAAGAGTTAAAATGTATCTATGACATTTCAAGCCTCAGGGCAGGCCCAAGTTTTTCTTTGGACGATGTCCTCCAAGAAATTGTCGATTTTATTCCTCCGGCAACTGAATATCCTGAAATTACCTGCGCGCGGATTATATTTGATCGATATGAGTTTACAACAGAAAATTTTAAAAACACCCAATGGAAACTGTCACAGGAAATCAAGTTGAATAATGAACGGATTGGCTCTCTGGAAGTTTGTTACCTGACAGAAAAACACGAACTTGACAAGGAACCTTTTCAAAATGAGTTAAAGAATTTAATTTCGGCTATTGCTGAAAGCATAGCTCAAATTGTCGAGCTTGAATGGGCGGAAATAGAATTTAGAAAACATCGTAACCACATTGAAAAGCTAATTCAAAACAGCAGTAAAGATATTGTTGAAAAATAGCAAAGGCCAAATTAAAACGCTTTTTCCCTTTACGTTTGCTATTGTCAGATATAAAAAGTGAAGACTTGATTATTTGCTTTGCCTGCTTCAGTTTTAGTAAGTATTTTTCGTTGACAATCAGCGCCTAGTTTATTAAATATATAGGCACATAAAAGACTCTTTCTTCTGTTAACGGTTAAATTGGATTAATCACACCTGCCTCTCTGTCTTCTGTTTATCCCCTCTAATCGTAAAGACAATAATTGAAAATTGAGTCCTTTAACAAATTCATCTGCCGCTGGGTTTTATTTTAGTTTAATTTGATAGTCTAACGATATAAGGGGACAGAAGTATGCCAAATCTTTTGTTTAACACAACGACCAAAGCCACCGTGCCTGATTTGCCGCAATCTTTAAAAAGATATGAGCAACCCAATCTATCGAAGGCCATATGGCAACTTGTAAACACTTTCATTCCCTACTTAACATTATGTATCCTGATGTACTTCAGTTACAAAGCGGGTTATTCTTACTGGATTATCCTATGCTTTGCCATCGTGGCGGCCGGCCTGCTGGTCCGCATTTTTATATTTTTTCATGATTGTGCGCATCAATCATTTTTTTCATCCAGCAAGGCCAACACCATTCTGGGATACGTGTGCGGGATATTGACGTTCACGCCCTATGAAGAGTGGCGCAAATCCCATGGGATACATCATAACAGCTCCGGTGACCTTGATCGCAGAGGGACAGGCGATGTATGGACGTTAACAACAATTGAGTTTAATGCGGCGTCGAAACCCAAACGTTTCTGGTACCGGTTTTTTAGAAACCCTTTTGTGCTACTGGGTTTGGGCCCCGCCTATCTGTTTCTGGTATCCTACCGATATCCGCATAAAGGCGCGCGAAAACGTCAACATTATAGCGTCATTATTACAAATGCCTCCATTATGACCATCATCGGGGTCGCCAGTCTAACCATCGGTTTTAAGGCCTATGCCTTGATTCAGTTTCCGGTAATTTTTATGGCGGGTGTGATTGGCGTTTGGTTGTTTTACATACAGCATCAGTTTGAAGGCGTTTGCTGGAAACGTCATGATCAGTGGGATTCGATAACCGCATCATTGCAGGGTAGCTCATATTACAAGCTGCCCAAAGTGTTGCAATGGTTTACCGGAAATATCGGACTACACCATGTTCACCATCTTCGCGCCCGGATTCCCAATTATAATCTGCAATGCTGTTACGATGAAACACCGGCTCTTGAAACAGTTAATCCGCTTACGATCCGTAAAAGTCTCAGTTGCCTGCGGTTGAAACTTTGGGATGAAAAAGAACAAAAGCTGGTGGGTTTTCGAGCGGCATATCCTTTGCAAATGTCAGCGATCAGTTGACTATTCCAATATTTTCCAAGCGTCGGTTTGCCAGGCTAGAATCGAGCCGATCTTACTGCCTGAATTTTGCCTGAAAATGATTGCGAATATGAAAGCCTCCGAGGTCAGCAAAATTAAGATTTTAAGCAACATCACCGATGCATGTACAAGCGCCTTCGCCGCAGATTTCCATGTAATTTGCGATGCTTTTGCCGGAAACCGCCTCGGGGATACTTAAGATACGGCAAGATCACCTCATTTTTATTTCCTCCGGTTCCATCGTAGGTGATGGATACGACGGGTGTGCCTGTATTTTGCTCGATTTCGCGTGCCATAGCCTCATTAATTAGAGCGGGACAACAAAATGCGGGGCTGGCCTGAACAAACAGCGAAACATCCGGATGGTGCTTCTGGATGTAATAAATTTTTAACAAATTATCCATCGACTCACCCGTATGTTCAATGCGGACATCGTACCGGGAAAGGATTTCTTCCGCAGATTCTTCATATTCCGGCATCGGTTCGTTCAAAATACGGTCAAAATATCGATAGTAGAAGTGTTCTTTCCATTTTAAGGTGCTCAGCAAAGCCTGAGAAGAAAAGGCACTCAAATAATGACCCTCAATTAACCACTTTCGAACATAAGGACGAGAGATCATCTTGAGATAATCACTGTAGGGCGTCGTGATCACCTCTCCCCCATTTTCCTCGATAAAGTGAATGAGACCCTGGTTAAACACATGATTGTCCCGGGCATATAAGTCACCAAAGATCGCCACTTTCGGCCTGGACCCGGACTTAGACTGCTTGTCGATTTCAATATCCTCAAAATTGGACACCACTTCGGCCACGGCATCCTCTTTTGATCCGTTGCCTAAGAAGGCGCCTGTCAGGATGTCGACACTTTTGACGACCACCTGATCGGTCTCACCTTTGTGGCGTTCATAGGGCCTTATTTTGCAGCCCATCCTGCGAATCATTCCGGCGAACAGATATGCAAAATAATTACTGACGGGCAACTTCATGGAGATGTCGGCCATCGAAAGCTTCCCGACATATACGCCGGCTTTTTCCATGCCACTGCCGTAAGAATTCAAAATACATTTGATATGGTGCGGGTATAATTTGATATTGCAGGCGATTTCTGCGCCAACCATCCACAAAGTCGTTTTGGCCGGATCCAGATCGTGGGTTTTCACATAATCGATGAATTCCTGGGCAATGATGTTCAACGGAAGACATTGACCGGTATTATACCGCATGCTGTTACGGATACTATCAGGCGTTTCGTCCAGAGGGCGCGCATCAATACCGGCTCTTTTGAGATTGGCGGCGATCAGGTTGCAGGCGATGGGATCCCAGTTGGGCAGGATCACTGTTTGGTCCTGAATGTTTTTGGTCCTGGCCTCAATCCGCATGGGCGCATATGGTGCCGGCGTCACGGTCTGGCGTGATGCATGGTGATTCTGAAACGACCGGATTGCGGCTTCAATTCGCGTCTCGTAGCCCACCTTTGAACCGTGTTCATCGAGCTGCAGGATAAGATAAGGCTTTTGATGCGCATCCATAATTTTTTTGAAATAGTCGATCACAAACGAATCCGGGGCGCATTTAAAAGCGGTCACAAGGACCGGATATGCGTCGGGAGCTTTTGCGACCACCTCAGCCGACTCCAATATTTGCGAGGCATAATGCCAGTGCAATTGCTTGAGAAGCGGTTCGATGGCTTTTGTGTCCGAGTTGCTGTATGACAGCATGTCCTGATAAAAGGTTTTGATGCCGAGCGATGCAAAAAGGTTTGGGATACCCTTGTTCAGCGTGTCTGTGAGAACGGTATACGGTCTTCCCAGCAACACCACATGCAGCTCAGCGGTCCGGCGAGTCTGTTTTTTGTAGGTTTCTTTCCAGTTCGACCGGCATGCATTCATAAATTCCCAGGCCTTGTCGTATGCTGCCGACACGTCAAAAAAACTGATGGGGGTTTTTGAAATCCTCTTCAGCATCCTGTAAAGCTGGGCCTTGGTGTGAAAATTACTGTAAAGATAGTGTACAATCGGCATCAAAAATCGCCTTCTCTGCGCCGGTCCTCCGATGGCCGACGCCAGGCACGCCGAAAATTGCGTATAATAACAATATTGCCGCCGGACGCCCTTTTGCTTTGCCTTCTTTTCAAAATAAAACGGCAAAAAGATATAATCCGCTTGATGCATCAGATGATGGACATGACCGTGCAGGGCAGTCAAGGGTGCACAAAACTCGGCACCGGTTATATGCCGGCCGTCTGTGATGGCCTCCTTATACCCTTCGCTGCTCACGGTATTGATGCCAAGCGCGTCAAAAAAACATGTCCAAAACGGTAGATCCTCCAGCAGGTGAAGTGCACCCGGGATTCCGATGCAGAATGCTTGTTTAAAATGATTTCCCGTTTTTGATGCAAATACCTTCTGGCGCTCTTTTAACAGGTCAAAACCCGCACGATTGTTGTTCATATATTTTTTATGGTCATAGTCCCGGCCGCATAGGAATCCATAAGCAACTCGTTGACCGTCAACATCGGCAACCGTCAGCTTGCAATGATTGGTGCAGAATTCACAGGTTTCAGACTTAATCGATATCGATTCTTGATACAGATTTAAACCTCTGAAACCGGTTTGGGTGATTTGCTGCTCGGAGAGCATCAGGGCGGTTCCCAGCGCACCGGTTAAATGGCAATAGCGGGATACGATGATCGGCCGGCCGAGTCTTTGTTCAAAAGCAGCGACCAGTGCTTTGTTTCTGGCCGTTGCGCCTTGGAAAGCAATGACATTTCCGATGCTATTTTCATCAGCGACTTTGGTCAAATAATTTTCCCGAACGGAATGAAGCACCGCTGCCAGTGCCTCATTTACTGTGTAACCCTCACTCAGATAATGGTTGAGATCCCTTTCCATAAATACGGAACATCGATCGCTGGCCATCGGAGATTTTTGACGTTCAATTCGGCTGGAATATTCGGACAACGGGCATCCGAGTTTTTGGGCTTGCTCTTCAATAAAGCTGCCTGTGCCGGCCGCACAGACATTGTTCATGATGGAGGATGTGACCCGACCGTTTTGCAACGTCGTGAATTTGGCATCCTGTCCGCCAATCTCGATGATCGTGTCGACCCGGGGGTTGATTTCGGTGGCGGCGCGGGCGTGGGACGTAATTTCATCGACAACCATATCCGCGCCGATGATTTTGCCGATCAATTTTCTTCCCGAGCCGGTGGTTCCGGCGCCGATAATCGTTAATTGGATATGCTTTTTGCGAAGCATATCATCTATTGCGGCAAAGATCCCCTGGACGGCCTGAATCGGTCTTCCGGCCGTTCGGGTATAAAAACCGGCCAGAACACAATACCCCGTATCCATCAATACCGCTTTGGTGCTGGTCGAACCGATGTCGATTCCTAAATACGCCTCAAGGCCCCGGGCCGTTTGCAGATCTTTATAAATATCAACTTCAACTGCAAACCCGGACAATGAGCCCTCAGGCGCAACGGTGTAGGATTCGATACCATCGAAATCAGGATAATCCGAAAGGCTTAATGCCAAAGGCGCATGGGAATAGTGGCGCCGCCTATTTTGCGGGATCAGAATTTGGTCGCTCGATTGGATCTTTAAGGGTCTCAACAAACTGAACTCGTCCAGCAGGTTCAATGCGGCACCGATGGCTCCGTAAAACAATGTGTCGCGGTCAATTACCTTTGCACCAATAAGTGACTCGATGTGTTGAACCACCGCCCGGTTGAGGGATACACCGCCGGTAAATACGACCGGGGTATTGAATTTTTCACCGCGAAACAGGGTGTCGACGATATTTCGGGCAAGGCCCAAGCAGAGCCCATCGCAGATTTCCGACAATGTAAAGCCTTCCTGCTGGGCGTGGGCCAAATCGGTTTTGGCAAAAACGGCACAGCGCGTAGCGATTTTCGGCACGGCGCCTCTATTGTTGAACGCCATGTGGCTTAGCTCTGCTATGCCGCTTAAGTTCAGCCTGTTCGCCTGCTGGTCAAGAAAACTGCCCGTCCCGGCAGCGCAGGGGGTGTTGGATTTAAAATTTAGATAATGTCCATCTTCATCAAAGCGAATCAAACCGAATTTCTCGCCGCCCACCAGCAAAATCGATCCGACCTTTTCGTGGAAATGGTGCGCAGCAGCTATGACCGAAAGGCGATTATCGTATTGCCGGTTGAGATTCAGGATGGCTGGCGTGGACGCGGTTGCAGCAATACCGCCGATTGTCCGCAGATCGATGCCCGTTAGAATTTTTTTGAGTTCTGCGGTGGTATTGCCATGATGAAATTCATAAGCAGAGTGAACGATTTGTTTCTGTGACGTTATTTCAACAACTGCAATCGAGACCGAACCGATATCGATGCCGAGAATATTTGGGTGGGAACGCATGGGCAACCTACCAATGATATAAGATTATCTCTTATAAAACCGGATGATGCAAACCATTTATAATATGATACGTTGCAATGTGATGGGTATGTATATTTTTCAGCACTTGAGTATGCCCAATAGTCGATTTTGTGTCAAGAATAGGTTGGATGCAACTGCTGGGTGCGCTTTGATTAGGTGGTCTGACCATGATTTTTTTGATTAGATGGTAAAAATAAAATTGTTGTTGTCAAGATCCACAATAAAAAAAATATTGCATTACTAAATAAATTTATTATATTAGAGTAATGCTAACTTAAAGCCCTTCAAAAAAGGAGCGACCTGATGAAAAAAAATAAAGAAAATCAGATGGATATTAGTTTCCATGTGTCTAATTCATCGGGGCTTGATCTTAGAGGACGGCAATCGGTGCGAGCAACTTTTCGACTCTCTGAGGCCTGCATTAATGCGATCAGCATTCTTTCAGCCCAGTTAGGGATCAAACAAAAATCGGTGTTTGATCATCTAATGGAGGACGCTCAAATCTTAAAAGACATGGCCCGTGAACTGGAAGACATTGAAATAGATCCTCGTGAGCGCATTCAAAAAACTTTTGTTATCAGCCGCAGATCATTGTCCTTTTTAGATTCGATTTCGAGTGAGTATGATGCTCCGAGGGATGCTTTGGTCGAATATTCAGTTCGGAGGCTTTTGCCGATTATTGCCAGGGAGCGGAAAAAGCATGAAAAGCGCAAGGAATTGTTAGCTGAAATATCCAATCATTTTGCAGAGGGTGAGAAGGTACTATCGAAAGCAGATGAGATGCTGGGCACTGACGACCCGGTAGTCAACAAATTAGAATCAGCAATGTCTGTATACAAAAATGCTTATGATGATATCGTCAAATTTATTGATAGAGGAAAAATTATAGAAGAATTTCAGCTTGAATAGTTGAATGGTTTGCCCGATGTTTTTCATCGGCCTTAGTTTTTTTACATGAAAATAATTTAAAGGCCCCAGGTCACATAGTTTTTCTAAATACAACCGGTTCTCGGGATCAAGTTTAAGGAGGCAAACCTGGTTTTGGACTGGTGTGGATCGATGCCGGTGGGAACGTATAACGTCGGCGAGGTATCCTACGGCATCCAGTGGCTGCTGCCGGTGCTGGATTCCGTCGTCGAAGGTGACTACCTGTCCATTCCAGACTTTGGCGGCGGCAAGTTCACCGAGGCCTATGCCATGCCCCCCGACGGGCTCATCATCGCCGGCCGCAGCGACAGCCCCAAGGGCCCGGTGGCCTGCATCTGGTTCGTGGACGGCACCACCGGCGA
>WOR8_10007155_pt1 | contig 10639 bp, 8 predicted proteins | sample DeeMarSeWOR38_10_FD_19890 | JGI IMG/M metagenome (IMG submission 19890)
CTGGGCAGTGAAAACGGTTTAATTGTAATTGTCATTATCATAGTGCTGTTCTTCGCAGGCGGGGCTTTTGCCGTGCTGGATAAGACCGGTACCATCCGCGCTTTCATCGGGGGAATTGTGCTGCGTTTCCGAGATCGGAAATACGTCCTGCTGGCGGTGGTCTCGTTCGCCTTCATGTTCCTGGGCGCCACATTAGGCACGCTCGAAGAAGTGGTGCTGTTGGTCCCCGTCATGATCGCGCTGTCGTATTCGCTGGGCTGGGATGCGTTGGTTGGGCTGGGGATGTCCATTCTGGCGACCAATATGGGCTTTTCTGCCGCCATCACCAACCCGTACACGATAGGCGTATCTCAACAAATAGCCGGGCTGCCGCTCTTTTCCGGCTGGGAGTTTCGCGTCATTATTTTTATCACGATCTATGCCATTTTTATCGCATTCCTGAGCGGCTACGCCCGTAAGATCGACCGCGACCCAAGCAAGTCCCTGGTACATGGGGAAGATATAGCTGAGCGGAAGAAGTTTAAAAGGGAAGATACTTTCACAAAAAATACCCCCAGCCAAAAGCGCGCCATCTCATTCTTCGGCTTGTTCATGCTCTTCATTTTAGCAGTCATGCTGTCCGGGCCGTTCGTGCCCGCCATCTCAGAGTACGCGCTGCCCATCGTCGGGATTCTGTTCCTGATCGGGGGCCTGGGCGCCGGGTTCATATCCGGGGCCGGAAGTAAAGTCGTTTGGCGGGGGCTGGTCGAGGGCCTGGGCGGACTCGCGCCCGCCGTCCCGCTCATCCTGATGGCGGCCAGCATCCGCTACATCCTCGACAGCGGCGGCGTCACCGACACCATCCTGCACGCCGCGGCCGAACCGTTCACAAACCTGGGGGCTTTCCCTGCCACGCTGGTGATCTACGTGCTGGCGCTCGGTATTGAGTTCTTCATCGCGTCTGGCTCGGCCAAAGCCTTCCTGATGATGCCCATCCTGCTGCCGCTGGCCGACCTGATCGGCGTCACCCGCCAGACCACCGTGTTGGCCTACATCTTCGGCGACGGCTTCTCCAACCTGGCCTACCCCACCAATCCTATGCTGCTCATCTGCCTGGGTCTGACCATCGTCAGCTACCCCAAGTGGCTGCGCTGGACGGCCAAACTGTGGCTGTGGGTAGTGCTGGCAACGGTCGCCTTCCTGGGGATTGCCGTAGCGATCAATTATGGGCCGTTTTAGATTCACCGCGAAGAACGCACACCGTCCCAGTATCCTTCGGGAAAGGGCGCGAAGCTTTTTAATTTTTCTTTGCGATCTTAGCGTGCTCCCTGGCACCGCCCGCCAGGGCAGGTGTCGCGGTTCAAAAAAGACATGACAAATTATTTCCCTGTCTCCTACGAAGACTCGCGTGAGCGCTTCACTCAAAGCTTGAGCCTGCTTCAGTCAAAATGGCCGGATGCGCACCTGGAAAGCCACCCATTAAAAGACCACCCAGACCTATCCATTGACTGGATTTGGGCCGAACCGCGAACGAAAGAAAACCTGGTCATCATCTCCACCGCCGAGCACGGCATCGAAGGCTATGTTGGCGCGGCCATGCTGAAGATTTGCATCGAAGAATTTGCCCCGCAACTCAACCCTGAAAATACCGGACTACTGCTTATCCACGCCATCAACCCCTGGGGCATGAAACACCACTACCGTGTCAATCCCAACAACGTAGACCTGAACCGCAGTTTCGTATTCTACGAGCTTTACGACCCGGCTGCCAACCCTGCCTATGATTCGCTCATGGCACTGCTCAACCCGCAAAGGCCAGTAAGAAACTTGATGTTCGAAAACATCCTGTTCCTTGCGAAAACCATCAAAGGATTGATTTCACCGGGGCAGGAAAAGATCAAGCATGCCACCCTGGTGGGTCAATACCGTTACGCCAAAGGGGTTTATTATGGCGGCCAGCTGCCCCAGGAAGAAACCCAGGTGTTGATGAAACTCTATCGCCAGGCGCTGGAACGCTATCAGAACATCGTCCAGGTAGATATGCACACCGGCTACGGCCCGCGCTACCAGATGACGGTGCTCATCTCGCCCCTTGATCCCACCCCCTCAGCCGAAGCGATGGCGAAGTTCAAGTACCCGCTCGTACAGAAGATCAATGCGGACGAGTTCTACCCCATCAACGGAGACATGAGTGATTATTTTTACATCTTGCGGGATACTGAATTCCCAGATAAAAAACTGTTTGCAGGCGGGTTCGAGTTCGGCACCTTCGGCGAGTCCCTAATGGCGCTCATCCGCAGCTTGCGCATCACCATTCTTGAAAACCAGTTGCGGCATCACGGCGCAAAAAATGAAACTATTGCAGAAAACATTCGTAAAGAATATCAGGAGCTTTTCTTTCCTGCCGAGGAAAGTTGGCGCGAAAAAGCACTGGCCGACGGCCGGCAGGCGTTGAAAGGTATTTTAAGTGCACACAATCTGATAGGAGTATGAAATGTCTGAAGAAAAAGTTCGCACAGAAGAGTTCAGCGTCAATGGCGAAGACCTGATCGGTAAGATCAAAGAACTCATCCATGAAGGCAATATCCGCCGCATCATCATCAAAAAGAAAGATGGTGATACCGTCATGGAAATCCCGATGAATCTTGGTATTGTGGGTGCGCTCATTGCGCCACAGTTGGCCGCTATCGGCGCCATCGCTGCCCTGGTCACCGAAACGACGGTGGTAGTCGAAAAGGTAGGATAAAACTAAAACCTGACAGGTTTACAGCCTGTCAGGTTTTCAATATCATTTCAGTCAAGTTGCAATTTAGTGATTCAGAACCAAAACAGCCTCACGTGAACAGGTGATCTGGGTCTTATCACCAATCTTGGGAAGTTCGAGGAAGGGGTTGTTGAAAGTATCCATGTGAAACTTGGTGCTTCCCACCACAACCTGGACGCGAACGATAGAACCGAGGAAGGTGATGTTCTCAATTACAGCATCAAGCAAGTTGGCCTTCTTCTGCTCCGATGCAAAACTAAAGCGTTCAGGCCGGATGGCGATGGTTACCTTATTTCCGCTTTGCTCATTTTCAAGCCCTTTCGCAGCTTGAAGTTGAATCCCATCAATCCGTATTGTACTGGCTTTGGGATCGACCACTTCCGCTTCAACCGCATTCAATGTCCCTACAAAGCTGGCCACAAATTCAGTTGCCGGAAAATTATAAATCTCAAATGGGGTGCCCACCTGTTCCATGTGACCCTCGTACATCACTACTACGCGATCAGAAATGGACAACGCTTCTTCCTGGTCGTGGGTGACGTAAATGGCAGTAATACCGAGTTTTTGTTGAATGGAACGAATTTCAGAGCGTAGAGAGACGCGGATTTTTGCGTCCAATGCGGAGAGTGGCTCGTCGAGTAAAAGCACCTCGGGGCGCAGGGCCAGGGCACGTGCCAAGGCTACACGCTGTTGCTGACCACCAGAGAGTTGGGAAGGAAAGCGATCACCGTATTCTGGCATGTTGATCAATTCCAACATCTCTTTCACACGGCTTTGGATTTCGTCGGTCGGTTTCTTAGCTACCTTGAGGCCAAAGCCAATATTGCTTGAAACGGTCATGTTTGGAAAAAGCGCATAAGATTGAAATACCATACCGACATCGCGCTGGTTAGGAGGTGTATTGGTGATATCTTCGTTGTTAATAACGATGCTTCCACCCGATGGCACCTCGAACCCGGCCACCATACGCAGGGTGGTTGTTTTTCCGCACCCACTTGGGCCCAGGAAGGATACCAACTCACCTTTTTCGATTGTAAGGTTAAAGTCCTTGACGGCATCGGTTGAGCCAAAAATTTTGCTTACATTGTTGATTTTTAGAAATGTCATAATGTCCTCACCAAAGTTAGTGTGCACCGGCAAGCTGCTCTTGCCCGGCGCCCCGCCCGACCCACTGCATGAGACCAATAGAGGCCCAGGTCAGCAAGAAACTAACCACTGCCAAAGCCTGAGGCGTGTAAGCACGCATCGCGCCAATCTCTTCCATGTACGGACCAAAAGCCGGCCAATATAATAGTGACGCAAAAGTGAATTCACCCATCACAATGGCAAAGGTCAAAAACACGCCACTGAGAATGGCTGTCCGGAGATTGGGAAAGATGATATTCAAGAGAATGACACGCCAACTTGCACCTAAGCTGAGAGCGGCTTCAGTCAAAGTACGCACATCAATGGCGCGCAATCCAGTATCAACAGCCCGGTACATGTAAGGTAAAGACAGGATAACATAGCCCGCAACCAACGGGATCGGCGTACCAGTAAGCACCAGAATCGGTGCCCCAAACAATTTTAATCCCCCGCCATAAAGACTACTCATACCAAAGACGAGCACAACGGCCGGCACTACAAAAGGCATTAGCGTCACAAACTCTACCCAGGGACGTGCCTTTTGTGTACGCCAGTGTACCCAATAAGCAGTGGGCACCACCAGGAGCAGGCTGAACACAATAGTCAGGAGTGCCCAAAAGAAGGAAAATCCAAAATTCTGGTAGAACTGTGCGTCGGTAAATGCCACACGATAGGCTTCAAACGTATATTGATCCTTAATCATCTTAAGGCTGAAATTAAAGGTAGCCAGGAGCGGCAGGAAGAAATACACAAGGCCGATAATCAAAATAAGCCAGGCCCAGATATTTTTAGTTTTCATTGCAACCACCTCGCAGCTCTTCTCTGCAGGGATATATAGCCAACCATACTGATGCTCATAATGAAAACCATCCCTAAAGCCAGGGCATTACCCAGGCCGGGGTTAAAGAGCACATCACCCTGCATCTGGGCACCAATCAGGATAGGTACCAGGTTAATAAAACTGCCTGAAAAGGCATATGCAGTGGCATAAGCACCAAAAGCATTACCAAACAACAGGATCGTAGTTCCTAAAAGAGAAGGAATCAAGATCGGAAAAGCAACATAGCGCCAGTAATGCCAACTTGTGCCGCCCAGGTTAGCACATGCCTCGCTCCATTCTCGCCGCAAGCCATCCAACGCAGGTGCCATGATTAGCACCATTAACGGGAATTGAAAATACATGTATACGATGCTCAACCCGGTAACGCTATAGATGGTGAATCCTCCAGCGTGAATATCAAACCCAAAGGCACTTTCGAGCCAGCGCGTGACCAGCCCGTTATTGCCCATGGTGGCGATAAAAGCAAAAGCCAGTGGAACACCGGCAAAGTTGGAAGCCACCCCGGAAAATGTTGTCATAAAGGTTCGCAGACCTTTGGGTAGCCCCCCCAGGACTACTGCATAAGCCAGCAGGAATCCAAAAACCGCTCCGCCCGACGCGGTAATCGCGCTAATCGTTAAGCTGGTTTTGTAGGCGTTGATAAAATCCCTGACTGTGAAGAGGGCAATAATATTATCAAATGTAAAGCCACCATCCACAGATTCAAAGCTGCCAATAAAAATGGAAATTGACGGCAGGAAAAGGAACATGGAAGCAAACAGAAAAAAGGGCGCAAGGGGCAGCCAATTGACAATGGAACTGGACGCCCTTTTAGACGGGGGACGCGCCATAGGCGCGTCCCCTTTTGATTGGGCTGTGAGTTTTTCGTTGGTTATACCCACTGCATCCTACTCCTATTCACCAAAAACGACACTGCGCCAATTTTCGGTGATGTAAGTAGTGGCTTCCTGGAGTTCATCAACTGTAAGGAAGACCGCATTTGCGTAAGCTTCGGCAGGCGGCAATTTGGCAGCCAGTTCCTCAGGAACAACACCGCGCTTGGCCATATCATTAAAGCGGATGGGATGTGCATAGCCTTTGAGGTAGATGTTCTGGCCCTCATCCGACATAACGAATTCCCACCACAGGCGAGCAGCGTACGGGTGCGGAGCGTACGCGCTGATTCCGCCAGCATACGGACCGGCAATCACGCCTGACTTCGGGACGATAATCTCGGTTTCCGGATTGCCTGCCAGAGAGTCACGGTTTGCCAGTGCCAGATAGTCCCATTCCATAACGATCGGGGTTTCACCCTGAGCAATCGTGCCCTGGTCAGCGATAACCGGGATGAAGTTGCCAGCATCGTTCATTTCCTTCCAGAACTGCAGACCGGCCTCAGCTGCTTTGGACTTATCACCACCAGAGCGAGAAAGGCCAGCAGCAAAGACGGTCATAACTGATTGATTGGATTTGAGCACGTCACCAGCCATGGCAACCTTGCCCTTGTATTCCGGGCTAAGCAAGTCTTCCCAGTCCTGAGGAGAATTTTCAATCGCGGGTTTGGAAACTTCAAAGGCTAGAGCGCCATAGTATTCTGCCCACCAGTAGCCGTCAGGATCTTTCATTTCAATCGTATCCCAACCGGCAACCTTATATTTTGCAAGCAGACCCTTGGCCATGGCATTCGCAGTGTGGCCTACACCAATATCTACCACATCCGGAGCTTGCGGACCTTTGCTCTCCTTATTGGCTTCGATAGCCGCTAATTCATCAGCCGAGCCGGCGTTGGGATCGAGTTCATTAACCTTAAGGCCGTATTTGGCTTTGAAGGTTTCAAGCATCTCGCCATAATTGGCCCAGTCATGGGGCAACGCAATGGTGGTCAGTTCGCCTTCGGTCTTAGCGGCGGCAATCAGTTCATCCAGAGGAATAGAGTTGCCACTGGTCAAATCCGGCAAATCTGCAGCAGCAGGTTCCGCAGCTTGGGGCCCGCATGCTGCCAGATACGCAGATGCACCTGTAACAGTAGCCCCTAGCTTGAGGAAATCACGGCGACTTACTTTTTTAGATGACATATTTCTCTCCTTTGTTGTTTTGTCTATTACATACGGAAAATTATGTGGGTGCCATTACACAGATAAGTTATTCTTTACGCACCTCCTATACATATGTGTTTGTTGCTTCATCCATAGCCCCCTCGAATCTGCATGATCTTGAAGAACCATCACGCACGTACACCGATAGTATACAAACATAACACATTGTAGCATCATAAATTTACACAGTCAATTAATATTCTTCAAGATTTCCTGCGACTGGGGGACTTTCAGTGCCCCCAGTCGCTCGTATCTATCCAAACACGCTACTCAACCGGAATCTCCTTGTATACCTTTTCCACGTCAATGCCCTGACGTTTACGATAGGCATTAAAGCCATAGAAGATGCCAGCGGCCAAACCGTAGTTGATCAGCATGAAGACGATCGAACTGGTATTCGTCCAACCAATGCCATAGAGATAACTAGGATCCCAGAACCACTCCACTAACAACCAATCCAGGAAGGGTAAGAACACCAGCCCGGCAAAAGTGATCAGAGGAAGTTGTTTATCTGCGGTCAAATTCTTCCCTACATAGTAAAGAAGATATAGCAATACTGCCGCATTGACCACATTAAGAATCCAGATCAGGATGTAGATAATGGTGGATACGGTTCCATCTATTGCTGCAGCGCCAGCAACACCATACTGTATCGATTTGTAAATCAGGAATATTGATACAGCGCCATAGGCTGCAACACTCAGCCAGGATAATCCGTTATTCACCTTGAACTTGGCGATGGGTGAACCATCAAAGACATCCTTCATTTTCCAGGGCAAGATTATCGCAGCCACAGTCGATCCAAGGAATGTAACCGCAATCACCAAAGTCGAATCCAGCGCCAGGGTTTGAAGATCAAAGATGTTGAAAGCGTACAAGGTGGCAACAATCATCCCCGGGATCACCATCAATAGCAGCGCATTGATGGGCGTACGAGTACGCGGCTCAATATTGGATACCCACTCCGGGAGCATACGGTCGAAAGCGGCAGCGAAAATCACGCGGGTGGAACTAAGGAAGATTGTGCCCGACCAACCGAACCACCAAAGACTCATTAGCAAGACAACCAGGAACTGCAAGAACGGGGCTTTGGTCATCATGGCGGCGAAGAGAACTGGGTAAGGCCAGAATGGCAACGGGGGCGCTTCCTCAGTGTAGCCCCAGGTGTAATTCCAAAATGCTCCGTTGGCCTTGTTGTAGAAATCCCATCCCAGCGTTTTTCCGATCAGCGCGAAGAATATCAAAGCCAGCACCGCGGTGACGATGATACCGGCCGCCATGCCCCAGAAATTGCGTTTGTAATCCGAGGCGCCGCGCACTTCTCCATAGAGGGTGGAGCCCCAATTGGGCCACAAGTTTTGGAAGGTGATTAATGGAACCAGTAACATGCTCGCACCTAGAACCAAAGAACCTAAAGGAGCGGAAACAGTCCCGGCTGCCTCACCAGCTTCCAGCGTGGCTTGATACAAGTCCACTTGTTCGGTACCAAACATGGCCGGGGCTATACTGTTCAGGTTGGCGACAAAAGTCTCATTGGTGCCAAATCCCAGCAAAGCGAATACCAACAACAAGCCTACCATGCCGCCCCAGAAGCAAACCTTCTGCACGCGCGCATACCATTTCATGCCTACAGAGATATAGAAAAACACCAGTACGCACAAGATCAGGGAGCCCGTCAGCAAACCTGTTTGGCCGGACATCCACAGCGCGGCATCCTTAGCGCCTGCAATCGCCAACAGTGGCGTAAAGACCTCGTACATCAGCATCTGACCGTAGAGCGGCACCCACAGCCACAGGATGAACCACCAACCGGTGACAGCCAGAATGAAGCCAGTGGCGCGTCCCAAAATACGGCTTTGCCATACATAGTCACCACCAGCGCGCGGCATGGCAGAGATCAGACTGGCGTATACGATCACCTCGAATATCGTAAAAGCTCCACCAATCACCACTGCGACTGCCAGATTTCCCTCGAAATAATACGCGTAAGAAAAAATGAACAGACCCAGAGTAATCAGGTTAATGGAAAACGCAGCATAGACAAAGGCGTCAAAAACCGACCAAGATCGCACCAGGCCGCTTGCTTTACGAACGAAAAGAGTAACCTCACTCATCAAAATCTCCTTTTTTTGATATGGCGTATTCCACTTTACTCAACTACAATCCCGCTCGCCCGCGAAATACACCCATTGAAGTACCCGACTATTTCAGTCTACTAATCGTATTGTAGACCTGCCCCTCCGCAAATAAACTTTTGAATCCGGCGCCTCCTTTCTGGCAAGGTAATCATAACTATTCAAAAAAGCATCATCCCTGCGTAAGCATATAAGTGCCTATTTTTTTTGGTTTCAGATCGATCAAGGCTCCTTGCAAAATGCCCTGTTCATACATACTGCCTGGGTTGATGCACAATGTCTTGTGATACTTGCGAGTACCTTTGCCTTCATGAATATGTCCGAACAAACCTAATAGCGGTTTGTATTTTTCAATTACCGTAAGTACAGCCTTGCTGCCAACAGATACTAAAGATTGTCCCGCATTTGCCAGGTGCAAATCTTCTGTCAATTCTGGCGCTTCATCAAGCCCACTACCATAAGGTGGTGCATGCAGATTAAAAACAGCAGTTCGCGGATTCTGTAACTGACTTGCAATTGCCTCGATCCGTTCCAGCAAGGCGTCATCTTCCTCTTCCCTGTGCGTATCCCAGGGGGTAGGGTTAGCCCATCCAGAGTTGATCATCTCGTGATGTTCATCCAAATGGATCATTTTTCCTTCAACTAATTCGACGCGCTTGGAAGTCTTGATGAGGTCATCGATCTCAAACATGTCATCATTTCCAGGACAGACATAACAACGGATGTCAGTTCCGGCTAATTTCTCATCAGCGTAGTCCATCCAGCGTTGGGCAGTTTCCATTGCCTGATCGAGAAAAATCTCATCCGACCGGCCCGATGTAGTAGATATCTCATTTACTTCATCCGGGGTTGTCACGTAGGGATAGTAACCCCGGTTCTGAATGGTTTTAACCATTTCATCCACCTTATCTTGCCCATCCAGGATCGACACCTGATCAAGCAAGGTAACTTTGTACTTGTCGTTCCCCTGCGCAACGATAGGGACAATTGCCTTTCCGGTCATATCGCCCCCTAATATGAGAACATCAGCCTCATAGAATTTACCAGCATTTATGAACTTCTTCCAGCAAATCTCGGAACCATGTACATCGGTTGCAAAAAACAGTTTCATCTTTATGTTCCTTTCGTCCCTATAATAAATTTGACAAGCACATTTACCAGCCTGCAGGTACTTCTAATTCGCCAGAAACGATACCTTTGAACTCGGCTCGAATTTGGGCGTCAATTTCAGGGGCAATGAGAGCCGGGGCATCCGACGTCAGGATTTCACGCACGCGTTGCATGGCATGCACCTGCGCATCAGGAGAACCTTTTCTTTCCCAGCCTTCACGCGCATCGCGATCCGCAATTCTAGGCAGCAGGGCTTCGGTCTTCATGCGTTTTACAGTATGCTTGTTTGTCATGAACGATCCGCCTGGCCCGGCTTTCGCGATCACATCCAGCGCCAGGTTTTCTTCGCTAAATTCAAGGCCGCGTTTGACGCGTTTCAGCATCAGGGCGATTTCGTCATCGATCACAGCCTTGGCAAAGTCGAAGACCTTCAGCGCATCCAGCAGGCCACCCATGTTCAGCATATCTGCGCCAGCCAGCACTCCCGCCATGGTGGACAGTCCCGTTTCAAACCCCGACTGGGCATCGTTGATCTTGGCGTTGGTCAGTCCGATGTAACCGCCACTGGGCACATTATAGAAGTGCGCCATCTGCGCGCAGCCCATGTGCA
>WOR8_10009446_pt1 | contig 10639 bp, 9 predicted proteins | sample DeeMarSeWOR38_10_FD_19890 | JGI IMG/M metagenome (IMG submission 19890)
AGCGCACCGAATGGCATCGGCTGATTGCCTGGGGAAGGCTGGCGGAAATTTGTGGTGAGTATTTGACCAAGGGCAGGCAGATATTCATCGAGGGACGACTGCAAACCCGCTCCTGGGAAGACCGCGACGGCAACAAGCGATGGACCACCGAGATCGTTGCCTCCAACATGCAAATGCTCGGCAGTCCCCGGGAAGCCCCCGCCGAAGCGGAGTTACCCCCGGTTGGCATGGAAGTGCCTGACATGCCGGAGCCGGACGACGATATTCCTTTCTAACTACCACGCGCTGTTAGATTATGGCTACGACTAAGGCGGATTGGCATGGCTCGCTGAGTTGCGACCAGTATCGTCTCATATCTTTTTCACCTGGTGAGTCGTCCGCTTTTAGTCTTGGTTCACGTCTTTCTGGGAGAAGAAAACCCTAACGTTGCAGACCTGCTCCGAGGAAAAATGCGCCAGAGTGCGTCAGATGTGTTTGCGCACAGGCTCGATCAGGGCCAAGCGTTCTTTACCGTACGGTGAGATCCTGGCCGAGGCGAGCACAACCCGCAGATGGGGTGCCAAGGTGCGATCCTAGCAATTTATGCCGGTTTGGGTTTGCATCGTTAGGGTAAATTCAGGTAATGGTGGCTGCAGGTAGGATCTAATCTGATCTGGTTACCAAGTGGAAAGACTAATCATTCTATTAGGTACGACTTGATTCGCTATGCTTTAGAGGGTTTAAGCCTCCTCCTTCTTCTCTTCGATCTTCGCTTTTTCGCCTTTTGCTTCCACCTCATCCGTGCCCGAGGATGCTTTCCTAAAATTCTTGATTCCTTTCCCGAGCCCCGCTCCAATCTCGGGCAACTTCCCGGCACCGAAAATTATCAATATAATCACTAGGATTACCAGCAATTCTGGCATGCCGATTCCACCAATCATATCGTGCTCCTTCTATAAATTGGGCAGATGATCGTGCCCAGCAGTGGTCACAAATGGTAACGATTCAGGCAGTCGTCTCATGATCGTTAGACTGCCTGATCCTGACCACCAGTTCCTACCACAAACCCTCAAACTCATGCAATAGCTTGATGAACTCTCTAGAGTTGCGATAGTTTTCAAGGGACTTCTGGTGTTCCAGCCAGGTGCGCCACACTTCCATCCACTCTTCGTTATACCAGTAATGCCCAGCCGCCAATTCTCCTCGACTCAGCTTCAGGTAAGCCCCATATTCCTCTCCACAGCCAGAGCACAGCGGGTGAGATAAAACGGAGTGGTGCCGTTCATCACATTCCTTAATTTGCATACCACACCTGGAACATTTGAGTTGACACCGGGCACATTGAAGGATTTTTCTCAGCACCTCGATCTTTTCGTCTTGAAGCGCATCATTTTTCTCGCTGAGGTGTTGTTGGCGCCGCTTCTCCAACTCGATTATGTCTGCCACCCTCGCCCTCCGACTTCTGGTTACGGACTAAGCCACTAGAGTTTATATTAATTTCACCCTATCATGACATCTTGTCAGAATCAAGTGATAGCTGATCCTCTTCCTCCTCCCTCTCGGATCGATCCAGATCCAGATGGAACAATTTCCGGGTAACATCTAGATAATGATCTTTGCGCGCTCTGTTACTTGTTCGTTTGAGAAAGAGAATGGGATCATGGAGTAATTTTTTAACCACGGACTGCGTCAGCACTTCAATGGCTTCAACCTCCTCATCGGACAGAGACCCGAGTTGGCTGAGAGTTTTGCGAACCTCTGCCTCCCGGACCTGCTCGGCCTTCTCCCGCAGGGAGACAATGGTGGGAACAACCTCCAAAGTCCGCAGCCAACCGTCAAATTTCAGCGCCTCTGCGGCAATAATGTGTTCTGCTCGAGTCGCCTCTTTGAGACGCTCGGCCTGATTCATCTCAACAATACCTTGCAGATCGTCAATATTATAGAGATATACATTGTCAATGCGGTTGACCTCTGGATCAATATCGCGGGGCACAGCAATATCTATGAAAAACAGCGGTCGGTTCCTCCGTGCCCGCATCCGCTGTCTTACTTGCTCAGCACTCAGAATGGGTTCTGGTGAACCAGTGGAGCTGACAATGATGTCAACCCGCCTGAGCTCCTCGGCTAACTCATCCCAGCCCACCGTAGTTCCATTGAATCTTTTAGCCAAGGCCAAGGCTCTTTCCAGAGTGCGGTTGGCTACCACAATCCGCTCAACCCCATTGGAGAGAAGATGTTCCGCAGCCAGTTCAGCCATCTCGCCAGCACCAATGAGAAGCGCTATTCTCCCTTGCAGCTCCTGGAAAATCTTCTTGGCGAGCTCTACTGCCGCATAACTGATGGAGACAGCGCTGCTGCCAATTCGGGTCTCTGTCCGCACCCGTTTAGCCACCGAAAAAGCTTTGTGCAAAAGTCTGTTGAGGATTACCCCAGATGTTTTTGCCTCCGTAGCCTGACGGTAAGCGTCTTTGATCTGGCCGAGTATCTGAGGTTCGCCCACTACCATTGAGTCCAGGCTACATGCAACTCGATACAGGTGCTTCACTGCGTCTTGGTCAATGTAGGTGTAAAGATAGGGTTTTAGTGCCGTACCTGTCTGGCCGTAGATATCCGCCAGCAAACCCACCACAGCACTGATCCCCTCGTCAAGTTTCGGAGTTGTAAAGAGCACCTCCATTCGGTTGCAGGTGGATAGATAGAAGGACTCCCGCAAAGCACTCATCTGGACCAGATTCATTAGCGGTCCGCTGGTATCCACGCAGACAACGGCAAACTTCTCCCGGATTTCCACCGGGGCTGTCTTGTGATTCAAACCTATGAGGACAATCCGATCCATGCCGCTCCACTAACCAAGTTTGAAGCTGTGGTGAACTTTAAGGATAACACTCGTCCCGACAAAGGTCACCAGAATGACACTGAAGCCAATAATCGCCATTATGGCTGCCCTTCTGCCGCGCCAGCCTACAGCCAAGCGTTCGTGCAGTAGTACAGCATAGATCAACCATGTAACCACGGAAAGGATCTCCTTGGGGTCCCAGTGCCAGAAGGACCGCCAGACTGCTCCAGCATAGACAAAACCGGATATTAGCCCAATTGTAATAAGAGGAAAACCAAAGGTCAGGCAAACGTAGTTGAGTGAATCCAGCACCTCCAAAGAAGGCAGACGGCGATAAAGCAGTCCGAAGTTCTTGCTCTTGATTTGGCGTTCCTGGAGGAGATACATAATCCCGGCACAGAATGCCAGCGCAAAAATGGCCATGCCGATAAACATGGTCGCTACGTGAAAGGTCAGCCAGACACTCTTGAATAATTGACTGGAGGGGATTGCCCTGCTGGGGATCGCTGAGGAAAGCAGCATAAAAATCACTGCCAATGGAGACACGAAAGTACCCAAAATGCGAATGTTGAATTTCAACTGAAAGGCGAGATAACTTCCTACGACGGCCCAGGCAAAAAGAGAGAAAGTCTGGGGCAAGGTGGTCACCGGCATCTGTCGTATATGACCTGCTAGCAACAGAAGGCCGAGGGTATGACTCAGGAAGCCGGCAAGTAAGAATCCGTAGGCAATGCGATGGATTGCCGTATTTGTCCGAATGATATAGATGAGATAGCCTACCGTCCCCACTGCGTAAAGCAGGGTGGTTATTACTGAGAAGAGAAGAAGGGACTCCTTCACCAGGGGATCTCCAATTTTTTGAGTGAATAGTCCGGTCCCAGAACTGTTCCCAATATGCGGTCCACACCCTTATAATCACGCCGCCGCACTAGTTCGAGCAATGGCGACTGTACCAGCTGATTAAAGCGCTCCTTGTTGGCTCGGGAGTCCTGACTATCCCTGAGCAGCCTCTCTCGTATCGCCCCCATGAGTTCCAGAAAGTCAGAGTATTCCATGCCAAAACGCTGCTCCAGGTCCTGGCCGGGCTCTTGCCCGAGGTGGAGATGGCTACGGTTAATGCACCACGCTGGACCAGAGCTGGGAGGATGAAATTCCCCTCCTGGGGATAGTCCACCACATTGCACAGCAGTCCCCTTTTCTCTGCGTCTTGCGCTATGAGGCAATTGAGCTCCACATCATCAGTGGCAGCGATCACCAGAAAACACCCTTGAAGCTGGCGCTCTTCATAGTGGCTACCCCTCAACTCCACGACTCCCTGTTGGATTTTTTCCTCCAGCCACGGTACAACCTCAGGCGAAACAACCCCCACCGTTCCACCGCAATCCAGTAAAGTCTTGACCTTCCGTGCCCCTACCTCTCCACCGCCCACCACCAAACAGGCCCGACTCTCAACATCGAGGAAGATAGGGTAGTAACGCACAAGCAAGGTCTCAGAATTCTTAGAAATTGCTGGTTTATGTACCTCCTACCGCACTCCAAGCGTTGTCCCAAAAGCTTGAGAACAAGACACTCTGCCCTCTGACCCAGCCCGGATGTTTCATGAATTGCCGTGGTGAGACCGTGTAGGGGGGCGTAGCACCGGGCAACCGCAGGGGGTTGGATCCGAGGCGTACGATAATAGATACGTCGCAGGGTCCGACACCCGAGGAAGCCCGGAAGGACGGTCATATCCGCGGTCGCAGCAGGCGGATTCGTGAAATATCCGGGCCATACACCATGCGCTCATATAAACATTTTAACCCTATCAATTCTGTGAAGGCAAATCAAGCGGAGAAATCCAGGTACTTTGCTTGACGAGGGCTGCCAATCCTTTTAACATACTCGAAAAACCTAACCAGCCCGGATTGCGAATGCTGCGTTCTTTCCTATTCTATACAGTACTGTTCACCGCCACCATCTGCTGCGGTACTGCCGCCATGGTTTCCGCCCTTATAACCCGTCGGGGCAATCTTTCCCACCTGATAGGTCGGCTCTGGGGCCGGATTTTACTGTTTGCAGCTGGTGTGAAAGTCCGAGTGGACGGATTGCATAACATAGACCCGGACCAAGCTTACGTGTTTGCGGCCAACCACCAAAGCCAATTTGACATCTTCGCGCTCCTCGCCTATCTCCCCATCCAGTTTCGCTGGCTTGCCAAAAAAGAGCTTTTTCGCATTCCTTTTCTCGGGGTGGGAATGAAGGGCGCTGGCTACATCCCCATTGACCGGAGTAACCGCAAAGAGGCCTTCAAGAGCATTGATCTGGCGGCAGCCCGGGTCCGAGAGGGGACCTCCATCGTTATTTTCCCCGAGGGCACCAGGACTGTAGATGGCACGCTTCAGCCCTTCAAGAAAGGAGGTTTTCACCTTGCCATCAAATCCAAGCGCCCCATTGTTCCCGTGAGCGTCAGCGGCACTTTTGCGATTCTACCAAAGAAGGGTTTCAGGATTAGGCAGCGGAATGTGTGTATCTACATTGGCGATCCCGTGCCCACCGAGGACATTAGTGTGCGAGAAAGGGATTGGCTGATCTCCGAAATCCGAAGGCGAATTCAGGAGAAGCTGCCTCCGGCGGAAAAAGGGGAGCCCGAACCGTTTAAGGGGCAGCCAACTGCTAAGGAATCGAAACACTCATGAAAGCGGTGATATTCTGAATGGACCCGATATCCCCAGCCGCGGCTTTGTCTTTTCTGAGATCCACCTGGTGCCTCGTGCGTATTGCTTCGTCCCTAGCGCGTGAAGCGGTTGGCGCGACAGTTGACACCGAATGGAACCTCTAGTATGAAGGGTGAAAAATTGTCTAACTCCAAGGCTAGCAGGAATATCAGGTTCTCGCATCAAGTCAGGCTGAAGTAGGCAAAACAGGCAAACGAACCAATGTTTCCCAAACTAGACCGCAGAGCGAAAGAGATAACCGCACTATGCCTTTTTGGACTGGCGTTGTTGTTACTGCTCAGCCTGGTAACCTATAATAGCAGTGATTCAACCCTTTTTACTGCCTCCAGTGGCCAACGTTCTGTTCAAAATGCTGTGGGTATTGTCGGCGCTAATCTTGCAGCGATCCTTTTAGTCGCTGTAGGAGTAAGTGCTTATTGGCTACCCGCCTTTCTTCTGTTAGGAGCCCTGGGACTTTTCCTGCCGCGGGCAATCTCACGCCCGCTATTACTTGCCACCGGTTGTACACTGCTCGTCATTGCCTCGAGCGGTTTGGCTGCGCTTTATTGGCCCGCACTTCGGCTCTGGGGCGAGCCTTTGCCAGGAAGCGGCGGCATATTGGGTTTGGTTCTGAAGAAGTATCTACAATACTATCTCAAGCCGACTGGTGCCTACCTCCTGCTCTGGTTGGTTGCCATCGCGGCCTTCTTATTGGCAACCCCCATTTCCCTCGCCCGTACCGCTTTTGCCCTGAATGCAGGTTTCACTAGACTCTGGCAGACTCTGCAGGACCTAAGAAATCAGCGCCCGAAGAAAGAGAAAAAGCTTAGAAAGACCGGGACCAAGGCCCCTGTGGTTAAGAGCCAAAAAGAGAAGAAGCTAGAGATCCCCGCACAGAAACAGGCACAGTTCGAGTTCATGGCAGTCGAAGGCGAGTTCCGGCTGCCGGATATCGCCCTGCTTGATCCGATTGACCAAGCGGTCGACACTCCGGATCAGGAAAGCCTGTTGATGAACTCCAGGATACTGGAAAAGAAACTCGCCGACTTCGGGGTGGCAGGAGAAGTTACCGAGGTTTCTCCCGGACCGGTAATCACCATGTATGAGTATAAACCCGCACCGGGTGTAAAAATAAGTAAGATAGTTGGTCTGGCCGACGACCTGGCCTTAGCCTTGAAAGCAGCAAGTATTCGAATTGTAGCGCCCATTCCCCAGAAAGGAACACTCGGCATAGAAATCCCCAATGTCAGTCGTCAGCCGGTGGTTATTCGAGACGTTGTCGGTGACCTTGTTTTCAGTAAGAGGAAGGGACGATTGCTTTTAGCCCTCGGCAAAGACACAACGGGCAAACCGATGGTAACCGATCTCGCCAGAATGCCCCATCTGCTTATCGCCGGCGCCACTGGCACGGGAAAAAGTGTTTGCCTCAACGCTATTATCATTAGCCTCCTCTATCAGGCCACTCCCGATGAAGTCCGCCTTTTGCTCATCGACCCGAAACGCATTGAGCTCACGGCCTACGAGGGCATACCACACCTGCTCCATCCTGTGATCACTGATCCCAAGAAGGCCAATATTGGCCTCAAATGGGCGGTAGCCGAGATGGAAAGACGTTACGAGCTTTTGAGCCTCAAAGGAGTCCGCAGTGTTGAGCGGTACAACCAGATGGTTTTGAAGGCCAAAAAGAGTAAACCACGGTTGAAAACTCCTCCACCAGCGGGGGAGTCTGAGGAGGCCGAGGAGCAACCATTACCCTATCTCATTATCATTATTGATGAATTAGCTGACCTTATGATCGTGGCCTCCCGGGAGGTGGAAGAGTCTATCATCCGTCTGGCTCAGATGGCACGAGCAGCTGGTATGCATCTAGTTCTCGCCACTCAGCGGCCTTCGGTCGATGTCCTTACCGGCATCATCAAAGCTAATATATCGGCACGCATTTCCTTCCAAGTTTCTTCCAAGACTGATTCCCGCACCATTTTGGATGCAAACGGGGCGGAGGCGCTGCTTGGGGCTGGCGACATGCTCATGTTGCCTCCAGGCACCGCAAAGTTACAGCGCATTCACGGTGCCTACGCCGCAGAAACGGAGATCAGACGGCTAACAGACTTTCTTCGTAAACAGCGAAAGCCAGACTACGACGATACAATTCTCAATTATAAGGAAAAGTCTGAAGATTGGGAAACCAAGGATGAAATTGATGAGAAGTATGAAGATGCGGTCAATCTTGTCATGGAAACCCGGCGGGCCTCGATCTCAATGTTACAGAGACGGCTACGAGTGGGATACAACCGGGCTGCTCGTATGATTGAGATGATGGAGCGTCAAGGTCTGGTGAGCGGAACAGATGGCAGCAAGCCGCGGGAAGTCCTGCCACCGAAATAAGCGCGCAGCGCTTGCGCGAGACTGGCGAGACGAGCGAGAAGTGGTATACACAATTCATCAAGATTTAGGAACACTTAAGGCCTTTTTCTTTCCGACCTCTCGTCTCGCCCGACTTCCTGTCTCGCCTTTATTTGCGTTTTGCCTCTTAATCGCCTTCCTCGCCCAGAGCGCTCGGGCTCATGGCCAAGAGCCTACATCAGAACTCGTTGCCAAAGTTCAGCGGCAATATGATCAAACCAAGTCTATACGTGCTGATTTTAGCCAAGAAACCAGCTCTCGCGCTGCGAGCCTGGGGACAACTGCCAAAGGAAAACTCTATTTTCTTAAACCGCGCGCCATCCGTTGGGACTATAGCGAGCCCAAGCAGCAGTTTGTCATAAATGAAAAGAAGGCTTGGCTTTATGTCCCTGACGAAAAGACAATATATCTGTACGAGGTTGATCAGATCATCAATTCCCCCATTGTCTTGAGCTTTTTTTCCGGTTTGGGACAACTGACTGAAACCTTCGACATCAGCCAACTTCCCCCCGAACCTGGCCCGCCCATGCGCTTCCGATTGGAGTTGCTGCCGCGTGAATCCGAGTCACCGGTTGCCCGGGTCACCCTTTGGATAGCTGCTGAATCATATCGCGTGGTACGTATTCAAACCGAAGATCCCCTGGGAAACATCAATGAAATCACCTTCACCAATATCCGGGTAAACGCAAGCCTGGAACCTTCTTGGTTCGCCCTGAATGTCCCCCAGGGAGTGAGGTTGGAGCGCCAGGAAGCCATGCCTTCCCGTTAAAGCCTAAGCCCAACAGGCAGCCAGCAGCAGGCAGCGACTACGTTTATCATTCCCCAATCCACAATCAAAGAATCCAGTAGCCCGTAGTTGCGAGGAACCCAATGGTCATTTCGCGTTCCAAAACCCCAGATTCGCAATTCGAAATTCGAAATTATCTCCCCATGCTCTGCCCTATGCCTTCCTCAATCCGAAATCGGCAATGTAGAAGCTGCTCGGTGCCTCTGAGCTTCGCCCTCCTTGACACTCTCAACACTTACCCCTAGAATACGAATAACGGAGTATTCGGAAAAACTGTAAATGGTCCTATAGGTTCTGCGAATTAGCCGCGGCAAGGTGGTCGAGTTTATTTGATTGCAACAGAGAATCGCTCCCTTCCCCCTGATGAATGGACCGGGATGACGGAGAAGAGATTTACCCATGGATACCAATAAGATAGTAGAAAAAATAATGAAATGGCTCTCTGATCCCAAAGGAAGAGAACTGTTCAAAACCATTATCTATGTGATTCTGCCGCTCTTTCTCCTTTTGGCACTTCGAAGTGCTGGACGCCGCCGGCCAGCGGAAAAGTCGACCACAGCCATCAAGCCCAAAATCCGTCCAGCCACCTATGATATTCCGAGCACCACCGAGAGTCTCAAGGAAACCTGGGCCAAAGAGCAAAAGAAGGTGGAAAGAGAACTGCAAGAAGTATTCGGTCGTGAAGACAGTGTCCTGGCAAGAGCCAAGAGAGAATTCAATAGATCCACTGCACCCCAGAAAGCACGGCCTGCCGAATCCTCCGAGCGAAATGAGAAAAAAATGCTCCAAGAAGAGCTTCTCAAGCTGTTCTCGCGCCGGTAACATGAAGTCAATCGGTGTCACATTGCTTTGCCTTTGGCGAGAAACTCACCACAAACGCAGGCGTCCCACTTTGGCCACGTAGCATGCGGAATCCACCATACGCCCTCCATGACCACAATCACCTTCATGGAACACGACTTGCATGCTATGAGTTTGTCTCGCCGCAAGACCCTGACTAGGGGCGGGGTGATTGGAAGTCCTGCTTTTTTGAATTGATTCGGAAAAAAATTTTATGATAGACTACACCACCTTAAAGGCTGGAGGGTAAAAAGGAAAGATTCTTCCATGGTTACAGCGGGGTTCTTATGAAAGTGAAGTTCTGGGGTGTGCGAGGATCGCTTCCAGCACCCATCCCTCCAACCGAAATCGAGAATAAAATCGTACAGGCTTTGGGTGGCGCCACTGGTGTGGACCTAGATGATATCGAGGCGGTAGAAAACTACGTTAGAGCCCTACCCTACCATCAACGAACTACCACTGGTGGTAACACTTCCTGCGTGGAAGTCTGCGGTGACAATACCGAAATCATACTTGATGCCGGCTCCGGCATCCGGCAGCTTGGCATCGAACTCATGCAGGGACCGTGCGGTCAGGGTCAAGGCATTGTTCACCTCTTGATAAGCCATACCCATTGGGACCACATAATGGGCTTCCCTTTTTTCACACCCGCATATGCAGCCGGCAATCAGGTTTTTGTTTACGGCCGTCACCCCCAAATCAAGGAACGTTTTCAGGATCAGCATCACCCTCACCATTTCCCGGTGAGCTTGGAGACCATGTCTGCTGCTGTCCAGTTTGTCCAGCTTCAAGAAGACAATGAGATGACCATTGGCGAATTTACGGTCAATAGCATGCCACTGCGACACCCTGGCGGCTCATTCTCTTACATGATTAAGAAAGACGGCCGTGCTTTTGTCTACGCCACCGACGCTGAATACAAAGACCTCAGCCCTCGGGTAATGGACGAATACATCTCCTTCTATGCCAATAGTGAGGCCCTCGTATTTGATGCCCAATTCAGCCTCGAGGACGCCATGGAAAAAGAAGGTTGGGGCCACAGTTCCTCCATGGTGGGAGTTGATATCGCCCTCAAGGCCAACATCAAGCGGTTGATTCTTT
>WOR8_10007158_pt1 | contig 10638 bp, 9 predicted proteins | sample DeeMarSeWOR38_10_FD_19890 | JGI IMG/M metagenome (IMG submission 19890)
CAGGTTGTCCCCATCCCTCCCAAGCGCCAGACATCCAAGTCCGGCTAAAGATTTGGGCATCGGCATAGCGCTCAGCCAGATGAAGCTGCATTTGTTCGGCAATCCCTTCCGCCGCCGCCTGGTATTGAACCCCGACCTCCTCTTTGAGAACCTCTGCAGTCTGAAACAACGAATACACTTGAACACTTAGAGGAATCAGCGAGAAAAACACCAGAATCCAGACTAATTTTGTCGTGATGCCCACATTCAAGACCGACTTCATCATTATTGGTATCCTCTTTTTTCTCTTTTCATGTTTTTTGATTCGTGGGAGAACGCTCTTTTCAAGACGTCCATGGTCAATACCTTCCCTTACTTCGGTACCGGCTCCGCATGAGGTTGTCCAAGATGTTGGACCAATTTGTCACGAAGTTCCGTGGGATGAAACTTCGTAACATAATCAGTCACACCCAGGGTCTTGCCTTTCTCCTCATTGCACTGTCCGGACAGGGAGGAATGCATCAAGACTGGAAGCCCCTGCAATCGTGGATCTTCACGAATATGCCTGGTCAGTGAAAACCCGTCCATTTCCGGCATTTCAATATCCGTAATCACACCCACCAGAAAATCGGAAACGGTGCGTTCCGTTTTGTCACCCAAATCCGCATAATGCCGCAATCGGGTGAGGGCCTCCTTTCCCGTCTGCGTTTCTTCATATTTCATTCCTAACCGTTCCAACGTTTTTATTATTTGCTTTCTGGCCACAATCGAGTCATCAGCAACTAGGACACGTTTTCCGGCCAATTCCTTGACCATTTCAATACCAATCAGAATTTCCTCTTCACTTCGTGGGTGCAGTTCAGCCAAAACCTTTTCCACATCTAGAATCAGCACCATCCGACCATCCTCCAATTTGGTGACAGCCGTGACAGCCCCTTGCCGGCTGGATTGCACCATCTGAGGAGGAATTTGAATTCGTTCCCACGACATACGAATGATACGATCGACGCCGGCAACCAGAAATCCTTGTTTGTTATCGTTATATTCCGCAATGATCAGCTTGGCTCCAACTGGATTCAAGGGCCCGAGTCCAATGGCATGCTTCAAATCGACCAAAGCAATATTTTCTCCACGGAGGTTCACCAAACCCAGGATTCGGGGATCGGAATCAGGGATTTTCACCACCAATGGGACCTTCATGACTTCACGAATCTTAAACACATTAATGCCGTAAATTTCCTCGGTCCCTAAATGGAACATCAACAGTTCCATTTTATTGGCCCCGGCCAATCGGGTGCGTTGATCAATTTCCGCCATCCATTTAGCCATCATGCTCTCCTCAGTCGTCTATTCATCAGACGTGGTGCAGGTCTTCCTTTTTGATCAATTCCACCGCTTCGGGGTTATTCCGGTGGAATACAGCATTCGTCCTTCCAACCGGGCAAGCGGCATTAGCGCATACCCGTATAGGTCGTGGTGCGCACTTCACGCACTAGATCGGCCATATCCAAAATCAACACCACCTTGCCGTCTCCTGTAATGGTCGCCCCCGCCACGCCTTGCACATTGGCCAAAAATTCCCCTAACGACTTGATCACGACTTCCTCTTGCGCACGCAAACGATCCACCACGACTCCAAACTGTTGTTCCCCGATCGTGACCACCACCACGTAGCATTCATCACCAGAACGGGCATTCGGGATATGAAACGTCTCACCCAGATCTAAGAGCGGAAGGATTCGTTCACGAAGATTCAGCACCGCCTGCCCATTCACACTTTTAATTTCTTCTTTTGTTACTTTGACCGCCTCGACCACGGAGGCCAACGGGATAGCAAATGTGGCACATTCCACCTCAACCATCAGAGCTTGAATAATGGCCACGGTCAACGGAAGCTTAATCGTTACTCGGCTCCCTTTGCCGGGTTCCGAATCTAATTCCAGGCTCCCATTCATTCGACTGATATTGGTACGAACCACATCCATGCCCACTCCACGCCCGGACACATCACTGACTTGCTCCGCCGTACTAAACCCTGGAAGAAAAATTAAATTCATGATATCCCGAGAACTCATGGCATCCAGCTCGTCTTGGGCGATAAGGCCTTTGGCAAGGGCTTTTTCGGCAATTCTTTCAACTTGTAACCCGCGCCCATTATCTTCGACACGAATCACAATACTGTTACCTTCCTGGTGGGCCGATAAGCGCACATACCCTTCTAGACCTTTGCCATTTCGCTTCCGGTCGGCAGCCGTTTCTAATCCATGGTCCATAGAATTCCGAACCAAATGAACCAACGGATCACTTAATTCATCCGCCACGGACTTATCAACTTCCGTATCCTCTCCCACTAACTCCAAACGCACTTGCTTGCCTAACTTACTGGCTAAGTCCCGAACCAACCTGGGAAATCGTGAAAACACCTTCCGAATAGGGACCATTCGGGTCTTCATCACCGCCAATTGTAAATCGGAGGTTACGAGATTGAGTTGCGCCAATGTGACTCCTAACTCCCGGACAAGTGGATTTATCTCATATTGCTCCTCAAGTCCAAACCCGAGCTTCATGAGTCGGTTGCGACCCAACACCAGTTCGCCCACCAGATTCATGACATGGTCTAACCGTTTGGTTTCCACCCGAACCGTTTGATCTTCTTCTTTTCCTGCCGACGGTTTACCAACCGGCGCACTGACGGCCTGAGCAGTTCGTGACGCCGCTTCTTTCATTTTATTCAAAACTTCCGATAATCCTGGAGGACCCTCTGAAAGAGCCGTCGTTTCTGACAACTCTGCCGTTCCTCCAATCATAGCGGCCTCATCAACCGACTGGTGACCCGGAAGGGGAGAGAAGGAGAAATTACCGTTAGCCCCAGCTAGGGAAGAGGATGGAATCTCCACCGGAGACGGAGATTGGTTAGAAGGGACAACTGTCGCCACTCCCGGCTTTGGGGAGGGAATGGAAAGCTTCAGGTCATCTGCGGCATCCATGGTTAGGGCTAATTTATTAACAATGAGCTGGGTTTCCACATGAGAATCTTCCCCAGTTTCCCGAATGTCAGACTGAAGCATTTTCACCGCATCCACGGCTTCCAAAATAATGTCAATAATGAAAGGGGAAACCGACATCTCTCCCTGCCGGAGTTTATTCAACAAACTCTCCGCTTGATGCGCGACTTCAACCAAATGGGTAAACCCGAGAAATCCTGCAGAGCCTTTCATGCTGTGCATGCACCGAAAAATCTCGTTTAACAGTTCGGTATTAGAAGGCTCCGTTTCCAATTTCACAAAATGCTGGTCAAGCGCTTCCAACATTTCGGAGCTTTCGGCTAAAAAATCGTTCAGTATTTCTTTCATTTCCTCATTCATAGATTTCCCGTTGTAGGCTCATAGAGCTTTTCATCTTGCCAAATCATTCATTGGCGATCCCTCGGACATTGGCGTTTAAGAAAATCCAAATTCTGACATAATATTATCAATGAGATCTTGTTCAAGCGCCGTAGTTTTCGAGGATTCCAACTGACGCAGCATTTCATAGCCCCGTCCCTCACCTTTGGAACCGTTTCCATCTTTCTTCTGTTGTATCCCGAAGATGACGACCAACTTCAGCAACTTATGCTGGATCTCATTTAAAATGGTGACGAGCTTGGCCACCCGTTGCGCCACGAGATCCTGAAATGAAAGGGCCACATGGATATTCAAGAGACGTCCTTCATCAGCTTTCACCATGTCCAAAATCGAATCAATATCCTTCACCGCTCGTCCAGCAACATTGGCCCGCAATTGTTCTAACTTGTGTTGCATCACCCCTCGGTTATGCTCAAGTTCTTCCGTCAGGCTGAGAACCTGATGAGTGCCCTCTTCCGTCATCTTTGCCAGATCATGCAAATGCGAAGTGGCCTGAGGCAGTTGATCCGAGGTCGACCTCACTGGGCACTCCATCTCTCGAATGGTTTTAGTGATCACCTCGACATACTTGGTCAATTCCTCCATTTCCGCATTGATCGACCGTTCGGCATGAAACGCCTCTTCGGGCATCTCTTCTGCGTCGCCTGCCACCTCGGTCTCTATTCTGCGATCCACAAGCATAGGGGTCTCCTTTATGTCTGGAAGGGACGATGTGCCGTTATCAGGTTTTGGGCGACTGAAGATTGGCAAATATTTTCTCTAATTTGCCTTGCAGAACTTCTGCCGTAAAAGGCTTCACGACATAATTACTAACCCCGGCTTGGACGGCCTCAATCAAATTTTCTTTTTGCGCTTCCGCCGTCACCATTAAAAAAGGAAGGGCCTTTAACTCCGCATCAGCTCGAACGGCCCGCAGCAGCTCAATGCCTTGCATCACCGGCATATTCCAATCCGAGACCACCAGTCCAAAACCGCCTGCTTTTAATTTCGTCAGGGCGTCCTGTCCATTTTCGGCTTCAATAATGTCCGAAAACCCAATTTGGCGTAGCACATTTTTGACAATCCGACGCATAGTGGACATATCGTCCACCACCAACACTTTAATTCCGGTATCAATCATGATGCGCTCCTTACACCTGAGACATTGAAAGCCTAGTTAACAAAAATGAAAACTCTCTTCCGTTCCATGCGTCCTTATTTGGCTATACACACGTGGTATATTCGAGTTTCGGTTAACTTATTGACATTCTTTAACTGTCGTTAGAAAAAGTTGTTCATCGTCCCACGTTCTACGCAAGCCCATGCAGTTCTGTCTGCTTTCGGTTTTTCGATAGGAATAAAAAGACCGAGGAGACCCTTCCTGACGGTCCTCCGCAGAGAAGAAAAAGGACAATTTCTATGAAGTTCTCTAGAAGGCAAAACAATCAACAGCCCCGAGGAAGGTCAAGAGTCGACAAGGGATGACGGAGAGAATATGGAAGAGGGAAAACGAGAAGGGAAAAGATTTCTCAGTATATTGAAAGTCCAGGCAACCATCAATGAGTGGGGCTCAATGTTTGCTGCCGATTCCGGGGCATCTTGCCCTCAGAATCTGAGCAAGTTACTTATATTTTCTTCATCTGAGTCCTCTCCCAAAAAGAGGAGGAGTCCAGAACAATACCGGATTAATTCAAACTGAATCGATCACGGGTCCCATTTTGTGGTCCTGCACCAACCATGACGGCTTCTCCTCCGGCATTCTGTACCCAGGCTTCGATTTCTTCCCGAACAAACCGCCAGTGCTTTCCAACTTTATGTCCAGGAAGACGGCGCTCTCTTGCTAATTTGTAGATCGTGGATTTTGGCACTTTCAAAAACGTCGAAACTTCACTTAAGGTCAGCAAATCTTTCATTGTGGTACCCTCATTAGAGTTTAGTCATTAATGCTTGTGGTATCGGACTGATTGCTTGAAAACTTGAGACTTCTTCCCAGATACAAGAAAATTTTATCCTCCTCACCGCTTAAGCCAGACTTGATCCCCTTCTTCCTGAGCACTCGCCTCAAGAGATGATGTTTTTGGAAACAATTTCCCTTCCTTCTCCTCTCGAAAAGTGATCAGGCTTCGAAACACATCGACCAATTTATGAATCTCATTCTCCAATTTAACCAATGCTGATTGAAGATAGGCAAAAGACGCGAAAGCAGCCTTTTGTTCAAGTTGTTCAGCCAATTTCGCTTGGTTTCCAGCATGCACCGCACTTAAAGCGCCTTTGATCTGATGAGCCTGCCTTTGGAAATCCTGGCGTTCCTGCATCTGAAGCGATTGCTGCATTTCCTTGAGAAGACCAGGAGTTGCTTCGTTGAAAATTTCAAATAGGGAATACAACAAAGCTTTGTCCCCTTCCATCGCATGTAACGCTGCGGAAACGTCATAGCCTTCCACACCACTCGGGCATTCAAAGTGCTCCCCAAGATCATTAACGGACCCTGATGCCGGATCGTTTCCAGGATAGACAGAACGGTCTTCTGGCCGAGATAAAGGGGAAACGGTCTCACCGGGAATGAACCCCACCCATCGCTGAAGCACTTTCTCGAAGTCGTGTAGATGAACAGGCTTGGCAAGACATTCATCCATGCCACTTAACAGACATTGTTGGCCGTGTTCAGGAAGCACATGGGCTGTCATGCCGATGATCGGAATATGGGAGACTGGTGGAGAGGATGCTGCATGCTGTCGACACCAGTAGGAATTCTTATGCACGAACCTTCCGGTGTTCTCCATTTCCCGAATGATTCGAGTGGTGGCTAACCCGTCCATTCCGGGGAGCTCCCAGTCCATCACAATGCAATCCACATCCCTCTCATTCAAAATATTTACAGCCTGGCTTCCATTTTCAACAATGGTCACCCGACATCCCAATTTTCCTAACATTCCTGCTGCAACGGTTTGATTCACTGGATTATCTTCCACAACCAACACAGAAGGCCCTTCGTTCCCCCTTTTGTGTATAACCTCAAATAATCCCTTACCACTCTGAGAGTTCTCAGAGGGGTGTCGCCCAGACTCTCTCAGCATATCCGGGTTTCCCCGAGAATCGGTTTCTCCCAATATACAGTGGAAAAATTGTCCACGGTGAATGGGAAGCGTGATCATGCCGTCAAGGGTAAGGATGCGTTCTTCCTCATCCTTGCGAAACCAGAATGGCTTCAGACTCCAGATCTTGACGTCTTGAAGTGGGGAAGAGAATTGAATCGCGTCAAGCCATTGCCGAATCTCCCCTTGCTCCAAGTTGCCTCCGACAATAAGGCCAAGGATGTCGGGTTGAGAATCTTGTTTGTTGTCAACCAACGTTTGGGCATGTTGGATACTATCCACCCGCACAACCTTGGCCCCCATTTCTTGAAGAAGTTGGGAGATCACCCACGCCGAAGATCTCAAGGGACACATCATCCACACCTCTTTGCCATCCAATGGCAAGCCAATGTTTTTGGGGGAAGGACCAGAACGTTCAACTCGAAAAGGAATATCACACCAAAATGTGGAGCCCTGACCTGGCCGACTCCTCACCCCAACCGTCCCATTCATCAATTCCGCTAATTGTTTGCAAATGGCCAACCCCAACCCGGATCCTCCAAATTTGCGACTCATGGAGCTATCCGCTTGAGTAAAGACTTGAAAGATTTTTTGTTGAACCTCTTCTGACATCCCTAGACCAGTGTCTTCGACCGAAAACCTGATCCACCGTATCGACTCTTCTGTCGGATTCCCGGAAAGGGCATTTGGGCCAGATGCGTGCTCATTAGGAATGGGCAGGGCTGAATCAACCAAAGACACTCGAGCAAATACCGATCCATCCTCCGTAAATTTCAGCGCATTCGAAATATAATTACTGAGTATTTGCCGTAGGCGATGAGAATCGCCAAAAAGCTGTGGAGGCACATCTGGATCCACATAGGCAGCCACATCTAATCCCTTTCGATGGGCCCGCTCCGAAAACAAATCCACGACTTCTTCGAGCAATGATGTAGGATTGAACCCAATGGTCTCTAAGGCTAATTGGCCTGACTCAATCTTCGAAAAATCTAAAATATCATTAATGATATTGAGCAATCCCTCACCAGACATCCGAATAATTTTCGTACATTCCTCTTGCTCCGGATCCAGAGAAGACTGCAATAGTAATTCCGCCATACCAATGACGCCATTCAATGGGGTCCGAATTTCATGGCTCATCACGGCCAGAAATGCCGCCTTTGCTCGAGTCGCGGATTCGGCCTTAATCAACGCTTGATCCAGCTCCTGGTTTTTGGCTTCAAGGGTATCCGCAAACGCCGACAATTCATCTGCAGCCCGCTTGGGCTCAGTGATATCCATGCCATAGCCTCGAAGCAGTCCCAACTCCGGATGCGGAGAAAAGGTCCAGGAATACTCCCTATCCCCGACGCTCACCTCGAGATGACGTTCAAGGTGGCCTCGGGATAAACATCGCTTGGCCAGGGCAGGAAACCGTTTCGGCAAAGCCGTGGAGAAACCATCCTGGCCGATATTGGCTTCCTCCATTAACCGCACCATGGAGGGATTGGCATAGAGAAGGTGCCCCGCCGCATCGACTTCAATGACAGGGAAAGGGTTTTCCTGAGGAATAGAAGCCAACCGTTTGGTTTCTTCCGTCAACTTCACTTCCGAACTGAGATCTCGAAACATCAACAAGAACCCGGTCTCCTTGACATCCTCCACCACAAGACCTTTCAATTCCACCCAACACCACGTCCCCTGTCGATTTCGCAGGCGGGTTCGGGGAGTCCACACCATCTTTTTGTTCAGAAGCCATCCAGAGAGAGGGCAGACTTCCATGTCCCCTTCCTCTGACGAAACCAGACATCCTAACAGTTCATGACAAGAGACGTTCGTGGGACAGGCTGCACCCCAACCCAATAATCGCGAGCCGGCTAAATTCATCTGCATTATTTTTCCAGCCCTATCCACCAGACACACTCCAACCATTAACCCATCCCACAGACTCTGAAAGACGATTGGATTACTCCACATAAGCTAGGTAAAATATTCCCGAAGGTTGATAGAAAATTCTGTGGAGTCCAGGACTTTACTAATTTCCACTGCATGCCCCAGACCTTCCTCAAGAGCTAAATTCTTCCCCTCGGGCTCATGAAGGATTTGACCATTTCGAGTCCGAATAATTTTCACGTGAGGTTTCACGCTCACCTCAGGATTCTGCCTCACCACTACGGCCTGCTCGCCGGTGGAGAGTTGGACAAACGTGCCTACAGGATACACTCCGAAAACTCGAATCATGGCTTCGACAAACAGAGTAGGGAATTTCCCCTTTTGCGCTTCTTGATACATCCGACGGATCACTAAAGCGGCAGGAAATAATCCCGACGTATTCCCCTCTGCGAGTAACTCATCAAAATAATCGACCAGCCCTAACAATTTTCCCGAAGCCGATATCGGTTCCCCTCCTTGCACATTAGGATACCCTGAGCCATCCTGATAGGCATGGTGCTCCCGTACCATTTGAACAATATCCGGGGAAAACTGAGAGTTCTTGATAATCAGCGCCAGCCCCATCTCCACATGTTGTTGCAACAAGGCACTCTCATTACCGGTTCTCCCCCACCGTGTCTGAACAAGATTGAGGGGAAGCCTCATATAGCCGACATCATGTAACAAGGCTGCCACAGCCACCTCTCCAAGCACCTTCACGTCCCACCCGAGTTGAAGGCCAACTAGAATCGAGAGCACGGCCGTGTCAACAACATGCGAGTAGAGGGTTTTGTCGAACTGTTCAAGATGTTCAATCAACATAATTTCGGCGAGAACCGTAGGATGCTCCAAAGCTTTTTGAACAAACTCCTGGGCAATTGCGTGCAAGGAAGGAAGAGGAATCGTCTGGCCTGTTTTAACCCCCTCGAACACATTTTCCAAGGCCACAATCGCATCCCCCCGCAATTGAAGAAGCTGCTCCTGATTTTCCCGTTCTAGGGAATTGGGATCAAGAGGAATGGACTCGGAATCTTGATCGCACGGCTCCTCCTGATGATTGGCCCGAGCGGTCTCGTGTTGTCCCTCAATTGCGCCAGTACAATTCAACGGTTCCGAATCAAAAGAGACATCGAGTCCCTTGGACGTATCAATTTCAACTTCCTGAATACCGGACTGAACCAATTGCTGCACGTCCTGGAAGCAAAGAAGACGGCGATGAAGGAAGAAAGGCGACTTCCACCAGGAATCCAGGATTCGGACCAAAAACATGCCCGCACGTATTTGTGAACAGGCAATACGCTTCCGTGTCGTTGTGGAAGAGCAAGAACGATTGCTAAGGGTATTCATGGGAATGGTCAGTTGTAAGGCGTAAAGCGTGAGGAGTAAGGTTGAGGCAGGAAGATCTCTTTATTCTCTGATTGTCTTCCCTTCCCTTTTTAATCCTTACGTTTCAGGCCTCATCACTCTTTTGGGCAAAACCTTCCTGAGTCCTGATTTCCCAAAAGAGGATAAAACCTGGTCGTTCCTGCATGACATAGGCTCACTCCACAGTCTTTTCCGACATGGATCATCGGTCATCGGTTTTCTCTTTGCGAATGGCCCCCTCTCTCACCCTGCGGGTATGACAGAGAGTGCTTTCCTCTGTACCCTTTATCTCTCCTGCCTTAGGAGATGCTCAGGGCTAGAGAGGGAGAAGACTATGCCAAAACGCGTGACGACAGAACTTCCCATTTGGGAATTTCGTCCAATGTCTGATAAATAGGAATCATTTTGCCAATATTGGCCAAATCCAACACCTGCCGGACATAGGTTTGCGGATTCACCAGACAAAGCGGGATCTTTTTACTTTTGAGATTTTGATGGGAGATCACCAGAAGCCCCAAGGCTGAGCTATCCACAAAAGAGACTTGCTCTAAATCCAAAACAATCGGCATCTCATCTTTGAGCGCCTGATCCATGGCGTCTTTGAAGGTTTTTCTCGCACCAAAGTCAAACCGCCCCTCCATATGCACAAGCACATGTCCATTCGACTTTTTCTGAGTGATATTCATGCCCGCCTCCCGTAAAACGGTAAAGAGGGAATCCCTTCCCTCGCCTTCTGAATGCTCTGCCATCATTATCGGTCAACATTCCGAAAGAATGAAGACCAAATTTCTACATTCCCAAAGCAAATCAGGGGTGTCAATCAAGCGGTCTAGGGTGCCGTCAGGCATATTATGCCTTGGCCTGTAAGCCCATATGCGACCGGAACTCTTCTTCAACCAGATCCC
>WOR8_10007159_pt1 | contig 10637 bp, 10 predicted proteins | sample DeeMarSeWOR38_10_FD_19890 | JGI IMG/M metagenome (IMG submission 19890)
TTGGTTCTTACCGCTTGGCTGATGAATACGGTGTGCCGGAACTGTCTATGTCCGTAAAGAAGCTGGAACTTCCTGCTTATGACCCGAGAGGTGTTCAGGGGCACGGTCTTCAGTACGCCACATCTAACCGCGGTGGTTGTCATGTTAGAGGTTATATGATTTCCCCTGAGATTCTTGGATTGCCTCAGCAACTGGACCGCTTTTCACTCGAAGGAAAAGCTATATGGGTCAAGACCTTCCAGGATTTGACGGCAGTAATTGATTCCCTGGGATTATGCCTGTTCACATCTTTTGCTCTTGGTGCTGAGGATTACACGGATTTATTCAATGCTATAGTTGGAGAAGACTGGACGGCGGAGATGTTGCTTGAAGCTGGTGACAGAATTTGGAACCTTGAACGAATGTTTAACCTAAAGGCGGGTATTCGGCCCGAGGCCGATAGTCTGCCTAAACGTTTCCTGGAAGAACCAATCGCGGAGGGTCCGTCAAAAGGACATGTACACCGCCTTGGAGAGCTTTTGCCGCAGTATTATGAGGAGCGGGGGTGGAGTGAAAAAGGTATACCGAGCGAAACGAGATTAGCGCAGCTTGGCATCGCATAGGTAAAATAAGGGTAGAAATATGTTAGTGGAAGTGCGGCTTTTTGCGACGTTGAGGAACGGCCGCTTTAAAAAAAGGGAAATAGAATTGTCTGAAGGCAGTGCTCTTGACGTGGTATTGGAGCGTCTGAAGATTGCGCGAGAAGAAGTAGGAATACTGCTGGTGAACGGCCGGGATGCCTCTGAGAAGGGCAAGTTGGCCCCAAACGACGTTGTTTCCATCTTTCCCTCACTGGGCGGTGGATAATTTTGAAATTTCTAAAAACACACAGTGCCAAGCAGTGAGAAGGAGTAGAACAGTTAGTATATCTTAAATATGCGGTTGTGTTTTATCTGCTATTTTTCAGTTACGTTTGGAATTCCGCAGAGTTTCTTAACGAGATATGATTTGATGCTTACCGACAGTGAAAAGAAACTTTTAGAGCAGGCCTTTGCCGGGGTAGAGTTGAAAGAGTTGACCTTGCAGCAGGCCGAGAAAATATCAGTTCAGACAGGGATACCTCTACGCGGGATTGAGTGGTTTGCTCTGGACCGTGGTTTTTTACCTCTTCGCTACCAGCGCCATATAGGCAGCCTGGGGATTGAGGGGCAAATGAAGCTGCTGGAGAGCAGAGTTATTGTTGTAGGTCTTGGTGGTCTGGGAGGATACGTAGTGGAGGAGCTTGCCAGGGCAGGTCTTGGGCAAATCGTGGGATTAGATCCCGATGTGTTTGAAGAGCCTGATTTGAATCGGCAGTTGCTTTCCGAGGAAGGGAACCTGGCCGTGAAGAAGGCCGAGGCAGCCAAAGCCAGACTAACAAAAGTCAATAAGGCGGTAGAATTCACCGGCTATTCGGCTTCATTTGAGAAAGTCCCGGAGGAAATTTGGAATCATGCCGATTTGGTTTTTGATTGCCTGGACAATATCGAAGATCGGCTTATCCTGGCGAAGAAATGTTCTACGGCAAATATCGGCCTGGTACACGGAGCCATTGGTGGATGGTACGGGGAGGTGGCCGTGGTTTGGCCGGGTACTGATATGTTAGAAAAAATTTACCGGCGTCGGGGGCGTGGTATTGAGCGAGATCTGGGTAATCCGTCTTTCACAGCAGCAATGGCGGCAAGTTTAATGGTGGCCGAAGGCGTAAGAATTCTAATCAAGAAGGATCTGGAGAAGGAATCCAAAATATTGTTTTTTGACTTGCTGGAGGGCGAATGGCAGTATATTTCTTTGTAGCAGATTTGCCTGACGATAGGGGGGTAATCTTGCGAAAATTGTGTGTTTTATGAAAGCGAAAATACGGGACCATAGCTACACAGCGGAAGAAACCGTTATCTGACAATTAGATGTAGGCCGATATCGGTCCAATGCTACGGTTGGTCGGATTTCTTGTATATTTACCGATTCGCCGCAACCGATTAAGTATAGGCATAATCTGTGCTCTGTCTGAGTGCATAGTTTTTCATGTCACGCGTGCGCGACATAGCAATGCAGAGTCAGTTTTTTACACCGGGTTAATCCGGCAACGTTAACGAATGCTCAGTATTCCCTGTCTTTAATGATACCCGGCTTTGGAATTGGGTATCTGCCTTCGGCGTCGGGCTGCAGAGGTGCCGGCGAATCCATTGTCAACTTGTCCAGTCCGGGCGCCATCTCGTGGTCGCTGTTGAGGATCTGTTCGTATGTGATTTCCTGGCCTGTATGTGCGGCCATTCGTCCCAGGCTCGTCACAAGGCTGGTCTTGGTGCCGCTTTCAGTTTCGTTATAGGGCTTGTCGTTACGGATTGCGTCCATCAGGTCGTTCCATTCGTTTTGATATGGATTGCGCTCGTCCGGCGGTACTTCTGATTGCCAGATTCTGTTTGCACGATCGGTGTTCTGACCTTTGTAAGTGCTGGAGGGCATTCCACAGTCACCGCTCTTTGAGACGATGGCAATTCCTTTGCTTCCATGTGCGTAGCTGGAATAGATATCTTTGCAACCGAGGATGCAGCGTCCATCCATGAGGAACTTACTGCCGTCGGGGTACGTGTATTCCACGGAATAGGTATCGAAATTCTGGTCGACGTAAGTGACTCCTTCGGGACTGGTTTTATAATGTCTGCCGCCCAAAGCCTGTGCCTTTATCGGCCAGGAGTCCTTCATCCATGATAGATGATCGATGATGTGGATGTAAAAGTCGCTGAAGTTGCCGCCGCTGGCCCAGATGAAGCTGTGAAATCTCTTCACCTGGTACAGCAGGTCGCTGATACCTTCCGGCTTTGGGGGCGAGGAGAAGAAACCGATGGGTCCATGCATCCTGTAGCCACGCTGGAGGATTTGGTCGCCGATTTCTCCGTCGCGGAGGCGTTTGGCCAGTTGCTCAAGAGCGCGGCTGTGGCGTGACATCAAACCGACACCAACTTTGAGGTTCTTCGCAGATGCCTCTTTGCCGAGTTTGAACATTCGGCGACTAGTGGGGCCATCGACGGTTACGGGCTTTTCCATAAAAACGTTGAGGCGTTTCTTGATTGCGTAGGTGAAATGTACCCAGCGGAAAGCCGGAGGCGTTGCGAAGATCGCAACATCACCGGGACTGAGACAATCCATTGCCTTTTTGTAGGCGTCGAAGCCCACAAAACGGCGACCCTCCGGCACATCCACTTTGTCGTTGTGCCTGTTCTTTATATTATTGTAACTGTTTCTAAGGCGATCTTCGAAGACATCACCCATGGCGACGAGTTTCATTGGCCCATTTTTGACGGAGAGGGCGTTATCGGCTGCGCCGGTACCGCGGCCGCCGCAGCCGACCAGGGCCACCTTGATGGTGTTGCTCTCACCGGCGTAGATACGTGGTGCGGCCGCCGTCATAAAAGCCGAAGCGGCGGCAATGCGGCCGGTATCTTTCAAGAACTCACGGCGAGTAGTGCTTTTTTTGGTAATGTCGCTCATAACAGTTTTCCTCCTAACAGAATGGTTTCAACTTCTAATGCACATTTGCTCCGGGAATTGATGTTTCCCTTCGGCCTAAACATCGTATAGGCCACAATATGGACTATAATAGCCATTGCAGAGGAATTTTCAAGTGTGTTTTCTCTTTCATAGTACGAAAGTGTATCCTCCGATTGGCCGGACCTGTACCAACTGCAAACCAGAAGGGTGCCGGACCAACCACGAAGTACTCCAAAGGGGCAAGGAAATTGGGTTTGTTCCTGCTTCGCCAGAGGCTACGACAGGATAAATTGGGTTTGAATCGGGTTTGTTTTGGCTTTGAATTGGCTTTGAATTGGGTTTGAATTGGCTTTGTTTTGGCTTTGTTTTTCCCACGTGACCAAGTGTCCATTATTTCATATGCTACTACTATTACTTTACTTACGTGCATTTGACTTTTTTGGAAATTGGCTTTGTTTGTTAAAAAAGGGTGAATTTGTAGTGCGCGCTCTACAAGTGTAGAGGCAATTTTTCGTTGTGCGTATTGAGTATCGCGTATTGCGTATTGATCAACCACGAATGGACACGAATAACACGAATTATTAACTACAGAGAACGAAGAGACCGCTGAGGTTTTTAGCCGTCTTTGTGTTCTCTGCAGGATTTGCTTATAAAGTGAACTTTGTTGCAAATACTTGCCTTCGTCCACAAGGCCATCGAAATGGCCTTTTTCAGAAGCCGGCGAAAAACGCTTATTTTTGGTCATAATTACCTCAGATGTTCAAAAAACTGGCTATTCAGCCAGAAAACGGATTTCAGAAGACAGACTATAGACAAGAGACTCAAGACTGAAGACTTCAAATTACCCAGTTTTACATTCATACTTCCCCGGTTAGATAACGCCTCACTATCTAACGGGGCAAGCTCAACAACTCTCAATTGTCGTTTATATTATAGCAAACATAGTTATAAAGTTCAATATATTTCCAACATTTTTTGAAAAAATTTAATCGATGCCGGATACTGGATGCTCGATTCTCGATTCTGGATGCTCGTTGCTCGATTCTTGATACTCGATTCTTGATACTCGATACTCGATTCTAAACGCTCGATCCTCGATGCAAAAGCGACGAAAAGTGGTTTTTTAGGCAAAAAGAACTGGATCCCTGCCTAAGGCATGCAGGGACTGTGGGAAGTCAAAAAATGCCCAAAAGATGACAAAAAAAGTGCTTTCCTGGGCGCTATACGCTGAGAGTCGAGGCGTGGCCGGCAAGAGGCTTATCAGAATAAAGGTATACAGAAATCGGAACTATAAAAGTTTTTTTATTTTTTTTCTTTTAGCGGGGGGATTCTTATACGATATATCTGTAAAGGTAGAAAAATGAGCGAAGAAAAAAGAAAAGAAAAACACAAACCGAGAACTATCTCAATCATGGCACTTATTATAGGCATCACCACGCTCCTGAGCTGGATGTTGCTTTTTTCTGTCAGCTTGTGGTGTCAACTCTATCCCAATGCTGGTCACGAATTTGACTTCATTGGGAAGTTCTTAAGCGTTGTGGCCTTTTTGTCAATTTTCTATTTATCGATTTTATGGCCCCTCATTATTATTGGTTTTGTTCTGTCTTTGGTCACGTTATTTATCGAACGGAACAAGAACTTCCGGCTGTTACCGTTAGCATTGTTTATAGTGATAATTTGTGCTTTAGCGATGGGCTATATTTTTGATTAGTTTAGCAGTAAAGTTCAAGCCACCTTAATAACACCATCCTGTACTCTCTGCGAAACTTGGTAAACAGACGGCCAACTTATATTAAAAGTACAGACGACGGCGTATGATTTTTGTGTGTGAAAAAAATTATGAAAAAAACTGAATATTTTGTCTTCGTGCGTACTCTATCTGATAAAATAGCATTGTAAAGGCAGAAAGATGAGTGAAGAAAAGAAAAAAGAAAAGAAAGATAAGTTATCGATTGTCTTGGATATCTTCTTTCTAACAATTATCACCGTTGGTTTGGGTTTCTTTGCAATTCAAACTGAAATATTTTGGTATGTGAGTAGATTCTTGGTTAGCTTAATTGAATATGTATGTCTAATCATACCCCTCTGGTTAGTTTTCATTTTAGTTTTGGGACTCATCATTTCAGGGATTGTGCTAATAGTGAAGAAATGGAAGATCTTGAAAAATATACACGTCAAGATATTTATAATCTGGGTTGTTATTGTTATGTCGGCCCTTGTCATATTTGCTTTGATTGGATTAGTTGTCTTGGATAGTATTCGTGACGCATTTCATTAAGATATAAAGAATCCTGATATTTCCCTGATTCAAGCCACCTTAATGTACACGTCTTTTACTCTCTGCGAAACTTGGTAAACAGTCGGCCCATTCCGTTTCGTAACTTGCGGAAATGGCAAAAGCGCATCTCGCGAATCGCGAAGTGCGAATCGCTTTTTGAGGCCGGGAGGCAGAGTTATTTTTAGGATGTTGAGAAGTAGGTAGCAGTGGCACATGATTAGGGCGGTGATGGCAGGTGTAGAGGGTGGGGATAAGAGGGGAAATTAAAAATCAAAATGAGATTGCCGCTGGGTGTTTCGATTTGGTTATTGGCTTGCTCGTCTTTTGGATTGTCGGCACAAAATCTTTTGCTTAGCCAACGTATGACCCCATAGAAAATACGTGAAGCATAATAACCAATTACTTCAAGAAATATAATGACAATCAAAAAGACAATTATAGCAACAGTTTCATTTGTCTTCACCAGATAAATACCAACGCAAGTCCCTGCAAGGATAAATAAAGCGAGTGTTAGTCTTTTTACCCCTTTTTCCCAGTCCCAAAAATCTCCTTTCATCGGATTTTTACCCGCTTATTTCATCGCATCATTTTACCGATCGCCGCCGGGTGTCCCTTTCTTATTTTTCTTTTATTTCTTCCAAGACTTTAATAAGGAAGTCCCTCTTTATCCTCACATCTTCCAGTTCTCTTTCAACAACAGGTCTTGCATTGGGATCTCCAATTATCCCAAGAGCAGATATGGCATTGTACTTAAGATGTTCACTATCTGTAAGATGTACTATATAACAAAGCGGATCAACAGCAGCATGATTACGAGCATCTCCTAATAAGTTAGCAGCCGTAACTCTCGCAGTAATCGGTTGGCTTTCGTCTTTCAAAGCCTGAATTAGTATTGGACCACTATTATCGGGATTCACCAAACCTAAAGCGAGAATAATCATCCACATAGGTCTACCAGTTGTATTATTCTCATAGAAACGAGTTAAAATTTCCTCAATTCCTTTGATTTTACGCCCGGCAGCCGCCCACTCTTCATGAGAGTCGTAAGTGTATGCCTCAGGTGGCCAACGAGCAGGATTCGAAACAGGGGGGCATTTCAAAAGCCACTGAATGACCTGTTCTTCACTATGATTTTTCGTGCGACAGGAGTAAATCAACAGTAAGTAACTGCTAACACCGAATAAAATCAACATACTAAGGTAACGATTGCACATATCATTTCTTCCTTCTGATTTCTTACCCGCAATTTCATCCTGCTATTTTAACGATTGCACGCATATACAACCATATTTTATTCGGGCCCGCCTCCCGACTTAGATTTTCCGCGTGTGCAACTGCCTTATAGGCAGGTAAGTATTTTTGCACACCCTACAGCTTACTTTTTTCGAATTGTCTGGTCTATTTTAATATCCTATATTTGTACCTGTTGTCCCAATAGTTTGTGTCTGTTGATACCAATTTTCCATCCCGGAACAGAAGAACAGTAAGCCATTCGTCAGGGGGTCTTGTCCTCGTATTTCCTCTACCTGTTCCTTCAGAACTACAATCTGTTTGATACACAAGCCACTCACTATTGGTATAGGCCGCCCTTTCGTAAGGCCGTCCCATTATTTCAAGCACCTGTTCTTTCGTCATGCCGACATCAAGTAATTTTAATTCTTCCCTCAACATTGGTCCACACTCACACCACTCGCACCCAACTAAAATGCCAATTAAAGTCAGTTCCGCCGCCAACAGCCAGATTCTTTTTTGTTTCATAACATCTCCTTTCGTCCCACCATTATACCGAGTGGCCTCGTCTGCAACAATATTTTTACCGGCCTGCCTCACCGGCTTAGTGATGAATATCGAATCCTTCGACTTTGTTCAGGATAAACTCAGTAGGGCAGCGCAACATTTATAACGTAAGCCCCCCAAAAAGGCGGGTAGGGGCATGCCGCTATCAGGTGTCTTATAGACAAGCCATATAAATGATTAATGTTGAGTGATTATTTTTGGAGATTCTTCTCTGCGGTGAGAAGAAGAGGCGGCGGCCGGATTCGAACCGGCGAATAACGGTTTTGCAAACCGTCGCCTTAGGCCTCTTGGCTACGCCGCCCCTTTCAAAATTCCTGCCTATTTTACAGATACCTGGCTTGTTTTGCAATAGAGCTGCTGCCATTTTTATAAGCAAAAGCCCTGTTTTTGCAATATTTTTAGAGGTTGAAGCGTCCAATTATATAGCTGAAAGTCTATATTGTTGTGATGTGAGCTTTCTGAGATTATTCGCACATATAGTGGTTAATTTGTTGATTTTATAGGAGCATCTTGTATAAGTCCTGCAGGAAGTATCCACAAGTTGTAGTGAGGTGTCAATCACGGGCAGTTTCATCTTTTCTTATGTAACCTTTTATAGTACAATAAAATATCTGCCGATGAATTTGTTGTAATATGGGTGGGGATTGTATTGGAGAAGGGATTTTTATGTATTATAAGCTTCGACTAATGACATTTATATGCCGGGGGCTGGGCATTGCCGTAATCTTTTGTATTACCGGCGGCTGCAGTCCTGAGCACTACAAAGCTGATGCCGACGAGGAGGTATACAGCATCATCGACGGCAAATGGCAGGATGACTTCGGGTCAAAGGTCAATTACAGGGTCAGCGATGTGGCGGCCTCGGCAAATGACGTACAGGTTGAAAAAGCCGTGCCGTCGTCAAACGTTATAAGTCTTGCCGAGGCAGTCGCTATGGCTACTGCTCACAACAGGGCTTATCAGACACAGAAGGAAGCTTTATATCTTTCGGCGCTGAGCTTGACAGACGAACGGCATAAATATGCACGACAGTGGTTTGGAACCATTGATGGCAGCTATATCAGTGAAGGAGGTGAGGAAGAAACATTTGTAGGGGGAAGCGATAGAGGGCTGGTGGGCTTCGACCACTTGCAATTGCTGGGTGATGGAGTGTTAGTATCTACCGGTCTGGCAATCGACTGGATACGCTTTCTGAGCGGGGACCCTCACACGAGCCTGAGGTCGGTTCTGACGGCTACCGTTACGGCTCCCATACTTGGGTCGGGGGCAGGTAAAGTCGCGAGAGAACAACTGACTCAGGCCGAGCGTAATATTTTATATGACATACGGTCTTTCAATCGCTATCGAAAAACATTTGTGGTTAACATTGTGAATGATTACTATAACGTTTTGCAGCTAAGAGATTCCGTAACCAATTCCGAGAATAATTATAAGAGGACGGTTGAGTCGAAAGAACGCCTTGAGATGGAAGCTGAGGCGGGCCGTAAAAGCCGTATAGACGTTGATGAGGCGGAACAAAACGTGCTGACGGCTGAAAGCAGGGTTGTTGCAGACAGGGAAAGATATGAGCTGAGTCTCGATGCCTTCAAGATAAGTTTATCCCTACCGACCGACGCTAATGTAATTTTGGACCAGAACGAGTTGAACGCGTTGGAAGAAATGGGTATAAGTGAGATAGAATTTACACTGGACGAAGCAATTGAAACCGCACTGCTACAGCGTCTGGATTTGCATAACAGTGCGGATTCGATTGACGACGCGTTGCGTAATGTTCACCTGGCAGCGGAGGGCCTTGGGCCTCAACTGAACATTACGGGTGGTGCTAATGTATCATCAAGAGAAGAGAGTGACTTTAGCAACTTCCAGTTTAACAGGGGGACCTACTCTTTGGGTTTTGATGCCGATTTGCCTTTGGACCGGAAGACCCAGCGTAATAATTATCGACGGGCTTTGATAGAATTAGAGCAGCAGCAAAGACAATATGATGAAGATATTGACAGGATAAAATTAGCGATTCGAGGTGCTTATCGTCGACTTAAAGAGACGGCGGACCGCTATAAAATCGAGAAAAACAGCCTTAAGCTGGCGGAGGAACGTGTTGAAATGAATAAAGTACTGCTTGATGCAGGACGTGTAGAGACGCGAATCCTGCTGCTATCACAGGATGCTTTATTAGCGGCTCAGAATAATGTTACGGGGGCCTTAATAGATCACCTGGATGCTAAGTTGAGTTTTTACCGGGATGTGGGTATACTGCAGGTCAGGCCGGATGGAATGTGGGAGTAAAAAACAATGGCTGACAATAACGGAAAGAGTAATCAAGATAAACCGAGAACTCGCCGCAAAGGCATGATGAGGCTAATTGGAAGTAAGGGGCTGTGGATAGCCTTAATCTGTACTGTGATTGTTATAGTTGCGGTATGGTTCAAAGTGGTGCGAGGTGGTGAGGATCCGACAAGCGGCCTTGCTACCTTCGCTGCAAAACGAGGGCCGTTGACAATTAGTGTTCTCGAATCGGGGACTATCAAGGCAAGGGAAAAAATCATCATCAAGAACGAAATCGAAGGAAGGACCTCCATTGTTTCACTCATCCCAGAGGGGACGCATGTTAAGAAAGGCGACCTTCTTATCGAATTGGACGCCAGTGTTTTAGAGGACAGCAAAATCGACCAGGAAATTGCCGTCCATAAGGCATATGCGGCCTTTATCGATGCAAACGAGAACCTGGCCGTGGTGCAAAATCAGGCTATAAGTGACGTTAATGTGGCGCAACTGACTCTTGAATTCGCCAGACAGGACCTGGATCACTATATAAAGGGCCAGTATCCCAACGAAGAGACGGCTGCCGACAATGACATAACCTTGAGAAAGGAGGAGCTTAAACGTGCCGAGGAGACACTGACATGGTCCGAGAAGCTGTACGAAAAGAAATATATTTCGCAGACTGAACTTATGGCCGACAAACTGGCAGTTACCCGGAGTGAAAACAACCTTGATCTTGCAGAGAATAGCCTCAAGCTGCTGGAGGACTTTACGTACCATCGTAATATAG
>WOR8_10007160_pt1 | contig 10637 bp, 5 predicted proteins | sample DeeMarSeWOR38_10_FD_19890 | JGI IMG/M metagenome (IMG submission 19890)
CAACAACAGGTAGTTCTTCGGGCCTGACCACGCATATCCAGCATGGTCTGCGGGAAGGCGCTATGCTTGTGCTGGTCGCAATTGCGCTGTTCTTCCTCACCGCACTGGTTACCTATAATCCCGTCGATCCCGGCTGGTCCTATACAGGTTCACGAAACGGAATTGATAATGCCGCAGGCGTCGTCGGCGCCTGGTTCTCGGATGTGCTGTTCAGCCTGTTCGGCTTTCTGGCCTATCTGCTTCCTGTGATGATTGCCTACAGCGGCTGGCTGGTGATGCGCGGCATGCGCAACGATACTGGCGGCGATGAAATCAATTATCGCGTGCTCGGCCTGCGCTGGGCAGGTTTCTTTGTCACCCTGGCTTCAGGCTGTGCACTCACCAGCCTGCATTTTGTCCTTCCGGCTGAAATATTGCCGATCGATGGCGGCGGTATTCTAGGCCAGTGGCTGGGCGACAGCCTGGCAGGTGTACTGGGTCTGCTCGGCTCGACGCTGATTCTGCTGGCAGTATTGCTCGCCGGCATTACCCTGTTCAGTGGACTGTCATGGTTCAGGGTGATCGACCTGGTTGGTGCTTTTGTGCTCGGAGTTTATGACCGGGTGACTAACAGCCTGATGGCTGTTGTCGAGTACCTGCAGGAGCGCAAAGCAGGCGAAGTAGCAAAGCAGCGCCGGCAGGAAGTGTTCGAGGCAGACAAGCAGAAAACGGCAGAGCGCATGGCCAAGGGCAGTAGCAAGGTGCGCATCGAGCCAGTGGTGAAAAAAGTTGAAATCTCCGAACGACTCGATCGGGAGAAACAGATCGCCCTGTTCGATACGCATATCGATACCGAGCTGCCGCCGTTGCGCTTGCTCGATAAACCGCAGCCATCAGAAAAGGGGTTCACCAAGGAGGCCCTCGAAGCTCTGTCACGCCTGGTTGAAATCAAACTGGCTGATTTTGGCGTTGAGGTCGAAGTCGTCGCTGTCCATCCCGGTCCGGTTGTCACCCGTTTCGAGTTGCAGCCGGCGCCGGGCGTAAAAGCGAGCAAGATTACCGCGTTATCAAGAGACCTGGCACGCTCATTATCGGTCGTCAGTGTGCTCGTGGTTGAAGTTATACCGGGTAAAACCGTTGTTGGCCTCGAAATACCCAATGAACAACGTGAACTGGTGTCACTCAGCGAAATACTTATGTCGAAGGAATATGACAAGTCGTCATCACCGCTGACACTGGGGCTGGGTAAGGATATTTCTGGCAAGCCGGTGGTCGCTGACCTGGCGCGCATGCCTCACCTGCTGGTGGCCGGCACCACCGGTTCGGGTAAATCGGTCTGTGTGAATGCATTGCTGATGAGCATGCTGTACAAGAGCAAGCCCAGCGAAGTGCGCATGATCCTGATCGACCCGAAGATGCTGGAGTTGAATGTTTACGAAGGTATTCCGCATCTGCTGGCGCCGGTTGTAACCGATATGAAAGAAGCGGCCAATGCCCTGCGCTGGTGTGTTGCCGAAATGGAAACACGTTATGAATTGATGGCGGCACTCGGTGTGCGAAATATCTCGGGATATAACCGCAAGGTGAAAGATGCAGCTGATTCAGGCAAACCGCTGGAAGACCCGCTGTTCGATCCTGATCATGCAGCACCCGGCGCACAACCGGCCGAGTTGAAGCCGCTGCCTTATATCGTGGTCGTGGTCGATGAGTTCGCTGATCTGTTCATGGTCGTTGGCAAGAAGATCGAAGAGCTGATTGCCAGGCTCGCGCAGAAAGCGCGCGCCTCCGGTATTCACCTGATTCTGGCAACACAAAGACCTTCGGTCGATGTGATTACCGGCCTGATTAAATCCAATATTCCCAGTCGAATCGCATTCCAGGTTTCATCGCGGGTCGACTCGCGAACCATTCTGGACCAGATGGGCGCAGAACAACTGCTGGGTCATGGTGACATGCTGTTCATGGAAGTTGGCAGCAACCTGCCGACACGCGTGCACGGTGCATTCGTCGCCGACCATGAAGTACACAATGTGGCCGAGCACTTGAAAGGATCGAGTGAACCGGATTATGTTGAAGATGTCCTAAAGGAAAATACCTCAACCGTGCTGCCGGGTGAAAAACCTCAAGCGGGCTCGGGTGATGAAACCGATGCCCTGTATGATGAAGCCGTGATGATCGTCACTGAAACACGCAAGGCTTCAATATCATATGTACAAAGGCGCTTGAAAATCGGTTACAACCGGGCTGCAAGAATGATTGAAGACATGGAATCGGCCGGCGTTGTGAGTGCGATGCAGTCGAATGGTTCGAGAGAGGTGCTCGCACCGCCGCCACCTGAATCTTAACGCGTGTATTGAGGATATTTTTCAACGCAAAGGCGCGAAGGCGCAAAGCTAGATTTATTTAGAATATATTAATGTAGGGTGCAATAGCGCAGCGTATTGCACCTTTTGTCGACAACAAATGGAATTGAATATGCCGAATTATCGCAGGATGCGTCAGGACGGTGGTTGCTATTTTTTCACTGTTAATTTATTGAATCGGCAATCAAATGATGTTCTTGTGCGGCATATAGATAAGCTGCGTGACGCTGTACGCTATGTGCAAGACAAATGGCCATTCAGAATACATGGATGGGTTGTTTTGCCAGATCACTTTCATTGCTTGATTCAATTACCTGATAGCGACTCGGATTATTCACTGAGATTACGCATGATCAAGACGCAATTCTCGCTTGCTCTGCCGATAGTAGAGAACAGGTCAGCAATTCGTCAGAAGCGTGGTGAGAGAGGGGTTTGGCAGAGACGCTTATGGGAGCATTTAATACGGGACGAACACGATTACAATGTTCATATGGATTATATTCACATTAATCCAGTAAAACACGGGCTAGTAAAAAGCGTTCAGGATTGGCCATATTCCACATTTCACAAATATGCCTCATTGGGATTATATCCACATGATTGGGCAGGTACTGAAGAGGTAAAAATACTTGAGATTGAATGAATTCTGGTGCAATACGCTGCGCTATTGCACCCTACAGTTAGTCGTTATTTTGTCATTCTCAGCTGAGCTTACTTATGCCGGCGAGGGCAGGGTGCTGCTCGACAGGTTTCTGACGCAAACGCAGACCATGTCGGCAAATTTCAAGCAGACATTGAAATCCAGTGACGGCAGATTGATGCAGGAATCCGCTGGTGTATTTTACCTGCAGCGTCCGGGCAGGTTCCGCTGGAACTATACCCGACCTTATCCACAGGAGATTGTTTCAGATGGAGAGCGGGTATGGGTATTTGATGTGGATCTTGAACAGGTAACGGTGCAGAAGCAGGGTGCGGGCCGGAGCAATACACCGATGGCGCTGTTGCAGAACAGGCAAAAGCTGGAAGATGCGTTTGAGATACACGAACGCGGTTCTGATTCGGGTTTGCATCGTATAGAGCTGATAAACAGACAGGCGGATTCTGATTTTGATCGCGTGATGATCGGGCTGGACGATAAAGGGCTGCGTTTTTTGCAACTGCACGATCAGTTCGATCAAACCACCGACATATTTTTTACCGAGTTGCAGTCCAATCCAGAACTCGATGCAGCATTATTTGAGTTCACACCGCCGGAGGGTGTCGACGTATTCGGGGGCTCATGATGTCCGAAGATGCGCGCGGAACTGTAAACCCGGTTTATTCACCACTGGCTGACCGCATGCGTCCAAAAGTTCTGGGCGATTTTATTGGTCAGCATCATATTCTTGGCGATGACAATAATGATGGCAATGGCAGCGCATTACGCCAGGCCATCGAATCAGGTGCGCTGCATTCAATGGTGTTCTGGGGGCCGCCGGGTACCGGCAAGACCACGCTTGCACGCATTATCGCCAATAGTGCTGACGCCCAGTTCCTGAGTATTTCTGCAGTACTCTCAGGTGTCAGGGACATTCGTGCAGCTGTTGATAAAGCCAGGCAGGAACAGGCCTACGGCAAGGCGACAATCCTGTTCGTTGATGAAGTACACCGTTTTAACAAGTCACAACAGGATGCGTTTCTGCCGTATGTCGAAGATGGCACCATTTTTTTTATTGGGGCGACCACGGAAAACCCGTCGTTTGAGCTGAATAATGCATTGCTGTCACGGGTAAAAACATACGTATTAAAGAGTCTCGAAGAAAACGACATTGCGCGCCTGTTGAAAAGAGCCGTTGCCGACAGGGAAACAGGTCTGGGTGAGCGTAATATCAAGATTGATGATGAGCAGGTCAATCAAATAGCAGCGATTGCGGACGGTGATGCGCGCCGTGCGCTCAACATGCTGGAAATCGCTGCTGACCTGGCAGCTGACGACAGTACCATTACCGAACGCATCGTTCAGGATGTGACATCACAAAGTTTTCGCCGCTTCGATAAGGGCGGTGATCTTTTCTATGACCAGATTTCAGCCTTGCACAAATCAGTAAGGGGCAGTAATCCCGATGCGGCGCTTTACTGGTTTGCCCGTATGCTGGATGGTGGCTGCGATCCTCGATATATCGCACGCCGTGTTGTACGTATGGCATCAGAAGATATCGGCAATGCCGACCCCCGGGGGCTGGAGATAGCGCTCAATGCCTGGAATGCATACGAACGCATGGGAAGCCCCGAAGGCGAACTGGCGATCGCACAGGCCATCACCTATCTGGCTTCTACAGCAAAGAGTAACGCGGTGTACTCTGCATTCGGATTAGCGATGAAGGACGCCCGTGATCTTGGCACCATGGAAGTCCCGATGCATATTCGAAATGCGCCGACGCGGTTGATGAAAGAGCTCGGCCATGGAAAAAACTACCGCTATGCTCACGATGAGGAAGATGCCTTTGCGGCAGGCGAGACTTATTTTCCCGATAACATGGAAGAGAAGGTTTACTATCATCCTGTTGCACGAGGACTCGAAATCAAAATCGGTGAAAAGTTGAACGGTTTGAGGGAATTAAACAGGAAAAACAGAACCAGGAAGGGGTAACCAGGTTGTGTATTTATATAAATATATACATTAAGAATGTAACATAAGTAATTGATTAAAAATAGATAAGCATCGGTTAAAATCGAGCGCTAATCTGGTTTTGAATAGCCTGTTCTTGTGAGTACACACATGAATGAAACAAACTTGCTGATTGTGAAAATATTGCTGCTCTGTTGCGCTTGCGCGACTGTGGCGGCGGCTGTGATATACGTGCTCAAGGAATGGCTGGGCTGGTTGTAAATATCTGTCAACTTGTCAGATAAACCCTGTTTCATTGACTATGCTAGCAGTAGACAAATTCTGCGTTGGAGCTGGCCATGAAGCTGTATTTTCGACAGTCAATATTTGCGGCGTTACTGTTTGTAACATCGGGCGCTTCCTCCGCGGCGAATTATTTTCTTTGTGTTCAGCCCGTTTTGCCTGCGGACCAGATTAAACAGAATTACCAGCCGCTGGCCAAATATCTCACTGAAAAAACCGGCCACACCTTTACAATCAAGACATACAGAAACTTCCTCACTTACTGGGCGCGCATGCAAAAAGCCACGGACATGCATTTTATTCTTGATGCTGCGCATTTCACTGACTACCGGGTTCAACGTAAGGCTTACAGGGTACTGGTCAAGCTTCCGGATACCGTAAGTTTCACCGTGGTCACGGGCGAGGAGAATTTTGTATTCGAAATGGAAGAGCTGATTTCGAAGAAAATCGCAACCATGGCTTCACCGGGTATGGGTGCGGTGAGGTTAAATGGCATGTTCCCCAATCCTGTAAGACTGCCGTTCTATATAGAAGCAAGCGATTCGGTGGATGCGGTTGAAATGGTCATCGATGGACATGTCGAAGCGGCAATCATACCAAGCCCGCTGGTTGGTAACTACGAGAGTCTGAACTCTGTGATTTCAACGGAACCTGTACCGCATATGGCGATGTCGGCATCGCCCGAGATTCCCGATGAGCTTGCACAGGCGGTGAAGCAGGCTCTACTGGATGCAACAAAAACACCGGAAGGTAAAAAAATGCTTGAAGCTGTGAGGCTTGAATATTTCGAGGATGCGGATGCGGATGATTATGCCGGTTACGCTCAATTGCTGGAAGGCATGTTTGGTTACTGACTTATTATCATTGGGTCTTCACCAGTCCTGGCGGGCTGATGCGATATGAACTTTGTCACAGAGGTTTGTTGTTTCGCAGGAGCGGCTTTAACCGCGAACATCGGTTGAATCGTAAATAAGCATCATATTTCGCCTGCTGGCGACATACTTTTCTGTCAACAGCGACAGAAAAGTATGCAAAAGAACGCCGTCCCGGGCGCTCGTGCTTCGCATGCCCTCAGCCATCTTCACTGCCAACGGGTCGTCTTGACTCGCATCCCTGCTCGACAAGACTCGATTGACCGTCCCTGGTCAATCGACCCTACCAGTGAAGCTGTCCACTTCGGCTGGCTCAGGACAGGCTTCGGCGAGCTTAACGGGAGGAACAGTTTCCCCGTGAAGTTTGCCGAGGTATTCGGCTTTGGTAGGGAAAATCCGACAGGGACGTCGGATTTAGCCTTGTCGAGCCCGGACGGCGAGTCAAGGCGGCCCGTAGGCAAAGTTGAATGGTGAGGGGACCCGAAGGGCAAACTGTTCGGGCGGCGTTCTTTTGGTTACTTTTCTTACGCTGTTGTAAGAAAAGTAACTCGCCAGCAAGGCGAAACCAGATGTAAATAAATACGATCAGCTGAAATTCAAAGCTGAAGCCACTCCTGCGAAACAACAAACCTCTGTGGCAAGTACTCTAATATTTACCCGCCCGAATCAGGGAAGAACCTGATTATTTATCTATACTAGAAATGTATATGTATAGAGTCATTAAAGGATAACTCAGAGCAGGGTTTGATAAAGAGGATGGACGCAAAGACGCGTAAAGACACAAGACTGCTGTGCAAGGCCTGCCGTTACGAGATACTTTCAGTTAATGGCAAGGAACCTGATCAATCACAGCAAGACCAGGGCATCATCGAAAATATCTGCAAGGGCGGTTTTCGTTTCATCACTTCAAAACGGTTTGAGCTGGAAGACCGCATCACGGCGAAGATCATTTTTACTGACGGTCGATCAGTGGAAACATTCGGCAGGATTTGTTATTGCAATGAAGATGAGGAGAATGGAGATTATGCGTACGGCTTCAGCATCATTACCGGTTTCATTCACTCACGGCTTTTTTCTCATCGTGCTTTAACAGGTCAATCAGCCCGTGGCCTGAAAGAGGGCGATAGTAGTAATAGCCCTGCATCGCGTAAACATTCTTGTTGATAAAATAGTCAGCATCATCTTTTGTTTCTACACCTTCTATAACACACTGCAGACACATCTGGTCGGCCATTGCAATTATGGCGTCTACGATAGCCTTGTTAGTCGGGCTTTTGGATTTGAAGTTGGTGACAAAAGACTGGTCGATCTTGATTGTGCGTATGGGCAGTTTCTGCAAGTAGGATAATGATGAATATCCGGTACCGAAGTCATCAAGAATAAATTTTATATCAGATGACAGAAGTTGTTCCATTTTTAACACGGTCTCTTCAATATTGTCGATCAGGATATTCTCGGTGAATTCAAGTCGTATATCGTCTGGAGATAAATCGTAGGACTTTAATGTATTAATCAGGTTGGTAATAAAGTTCTGTTGCTTGAATTGCTTGGGACTGATATTGATTGTGACATATCTGAATGTAGCGTTTCCTGCCGTTACTGACTTTAATTCTTTTATAAAAGAGCAGGTTGAATCCATTATCCATTTGCTGAGGTCCAGCATCAAATTGCTTTCCTCGGCTATGTTAATGAAATCATTCGGAGAAACATTTCCCAGGGCCGGGTTATGCCAGCGTATTAATGATTCCGCTGCAATAATTTCTTCATGGATATTCACAATGGGCTGAAATTCCATGCGTAATTCGTTATTGTTGATCGCTTTTCTGAGATAGTCTTCAAGTATCAGGCGTTTACTTGCCGTGACCTGCATTTCCGGGTCGTAGAAGGCGAAGGTGTTTCTGCCATCGGCTTTTGCCTTGTACATGGCAGTATCGGCATGTTTGAGTACGCTTTCGCTGTCGTTGTCTTCATTGTTCGCATTAGGAAAAATGGTAACACCGATGCTTGGTGTAACATGCAAGGTGTAATCGCCCACCTCCATAGGTTCGGCCATGGCATTGAGCAGCCTGCGTGCAACTGCTTGTGCAGTGCTCATTGCCAGGGTTTCCGTATCGCCAACATTTCTCAGGATGTAAACGAATTCATCACCACCCAGGCGGTATACATCGTCACCGACGCGAGCATCTGCTGTAAATCTATCAGCCACCTTGGTTAACAGCATGTCGCCGACTGAATGTCCGAGTGAGTCGTTGATATTTTTAAAGTGGTCAAGATCGATATACAAAACAGCGCCATAGTGCTTGTAACGCCTGGTATTGGCGATTTCCTGATATAGGTTATATCTGAAAGAGCGACGGTTTGGTAATTTGGTCAGTGGGTCCTGGTTAGCCTGTTTTTCGTAGGCTTTCTCCATCTCTTTATTCAGGCGAATCCGCTTTTTAAGTTTGCCGACAGAAATGCAGATCGAGCAGGCTAATGCCAGTCGATCCATCACCGGCATCAGCATACTGGCCTGAAAAACATTGTGCTTGAGCTCGAAAATGATGGCGCCGGTATGTTTCAGGCAGTACATCAGGTAATGCAGGCCATCAATCTCGAAGATGTCCACAGCTTCCTCGTCACATGGGAAGAGCTGCTTGAGTGATGATTGAATTCGGGCATGTAAATGAGGCAGCGGGTTTTGACTGTCTGCATAGCTCAGGTAGTAATTAAAACCCGAATCTTTAGCATTGTTGCCAGATTTGGCGGAGACAGAGTCCAGCAGGTAAACATGGACGTTGCTCAGCTTGAGCTGCTCAGAAGCTGCCATCATGAATGATTGCAGCATCTCATCGAGATCCTCACTAGTACCAGTCGCTAGTAGCAGTTTATTCTGGATTCCAGTGATATCAGCAGGATCGAACTGGGTGTTTTCCATGATAAGGAAGCGGCTCTATTTAGATGTCTATCACCCAAGTATAGTTATTAAATCGCCCCCTGCTGCTGAAGCCGGCCGGTTTTTCCGGCCTGCAGTCCAGGGTGGTGTCAGGCCAGCTTCCTGTACTTGATACGATGCGGATTGTCAGCTTCATCACCCAGTCTGCGCCTGCGGTCTTCTTCGTAATCAGAATAGTTGCCTTCGTGCCAGACAACCTCGCTATCGCCCTCAAAAGCGAGTATATGAGTGGCAATTCGGTCCAGGAACCACCTGTCGTGGGAAATAACAACGACACAGCCCGGGAACTCAAGAATCGCTTCTTCCAGTGCACGCAGGGTTTCCACATCGAGATCGTTGGTGGGTTCATCGAGTAGCAGCAGGTTGCCGCCGCTTTTGAGTAATTTCGCCAGGTGAACGCGGTTGCGCTCGCCGCCGGAAAGGTTCTTGATGTGTTTCTGCTGGTCTTCGCCCTTGAAGTTAAAACGGCTGACATAGCCGCGTGACGCTACCGTGTAGTTGCCAATGGTGATGTTATCCAGGCCATCAGAGATTTCATCCCACACCGTTTTGCTGCCATCCAGGCTGTCGCGTGACTGGTCGACATAGGCTATTTTTACCGTGTCGCCGACGCTGAATTCACCTTCATCGGGTTGTTCGCTACCCGTAATCATACGGAACAAAGTGGTCTTGCCGGCGCCATTCGGACCGATAATGCCGACAATGCCGCCACGCGGCAGCTTGAAATTCATGTTTTCGTAAAGCAGTTTATCGCCGTATTGCTTGCGAACATGATCTGCTTCAACCACCTTGTCACCAAGCCTGGGTCCGGGCGGGATATACAGTGAATTGGTCTCACTGCGCTTCTGATGTTCTGCCGATGACAGTTCTTCAAAACGCTGCATACGCGCCTTGCTTTTGGCCTGGCGTGCTTTTGGATTTGAACGTACCCAGTCGAGCTCTGCTTTGATGGTTTTCTGCCGGGTGGCTTCTTTTCTCTCTTCAATCGCGAGTCGCTTCTCTTTCTGCTCCAGCCAGGAGGAATAGTTGCCTTCCCAGGGAATGCCGTGGCCACGGTCAAGTTCAAGAATCCAGCCGGCAACATTATCGAGGAAGTAGCGGTCATGGGTGACGGCCACAACCGTTCCCGGATATTCCTTGAGGTAGCGCTCCAGCCAGGCAACAGACTCTGCATCGAGATGGTTGGTTGGCTCGTCAAGTATGAGCATGTCGGGTGATGACAGCAGCAGTCGACACAGTGCGACTCTACGGCGCTCACCACCGGACAGGTTCTCGACATTGGCGTCCCATGGCGGCAGGCGAAGCGCGTCAGCAGCGACCTCGAGTTTGCGGTCGAGGTTATGGGCATCGGCGGCCTGAATGACGTTTTCCAGCCTCGCCTGTTCAGTGGCGAGTGCGTCAAAGTCGGCATCCGGCTCGGCATAGGCGGCATAGACGGCTTCGAGTTGCTCGTGTGCCTGCTTGATATCACTCAAACCATCTTCGACATTACCGCGCACATCCTTGTTCGGATCAAGATCGGGCTCCTGCGGCAGGTAACCGATGCGGATACCGCTGGCGGGGCGGGCCTCGCCAATAAAGTCAGTATCGACAACCGC
>WOR8_10009071_pt1 | contig 10637 bp, 9 predicted proteins | sample DeeMarSeWOR38_10_FD_19890 | JGI IMG/M metagenome (IMG submission 19890)
ATCGAACACCTCAGGCGCCCGCAGCGAATCGACGACGACGATCGGCCCGAGCTCGTAGGCCTGAAACGCGTTGACCGAACGCCCTACAGGCAGACGCGAGTCGATCCCCGCGCGCACGTGCAGCGCACGCTCGACCGAAAGTGCGTGCCCGTCGATCTCTGCGCGCGCGATCAACGAAAGCTCCCCGTCGACGTCGCTGGGAATCTCGAGGCGGCCTTCCACACCTTGAACGAGGGACGGCGAGAGGGTCGTACGCCCAATCGTGAGCCCCGCACGGTTGCGAAGCTCGACGTCGACGGCCGGCGCTCCGACGACCGGGTATCCTTCTTCGTCGCGATCCAATTGCCACGCTCGCAAGCCGACCGAGGTCCCCGGCCGAGCGACGATCGGTGCAGCGAATCGAAGATCGGGGACATCGGTCGGAGCCCCCGCTAGCCACAACGCCGCAAGAATGATCGCGACGAGCATCGGCGAGAGCCGGATCGCCCAACTGAAACGGGCGAAACTCGCGTTCTCGTTGTCGGCAGGGATGGACAAGCTCGGCATCTTACCTTAGGAACGTGTCGGGTATAGACCGCGTATGGGAGACAGCGCCGACCACGACATCGAGCAGCTCCGCGCTCGGCTGAACGACTACATGGCCCGTCACGGCCTGCGTTCGACCGAGCAGCGGCGGGTCGTGACGGAGCTGTTCTTCGCCAGCGAGGGCCACCTTTCGATCGAGGAGCTTCTCGACGAGGTGCGGGTGAAGGAGCCGCGAATCGGATACGCGACTGTCTATCGAACCCTCAAGCTCCTGAAGGAGTGCGGACTCGCGTTCGAGCGACACTTCGGCGACGGAGTCTCACGCTACGAAGTCGCATGGTCCGACGAGCACCACGACCACTTGATCTGCGTCGAGTGCGAGAAGATCATCGAGTTCGAGGACGACGACATCGAGGCGCTGCAACACCAAGTCGCCGCGAAGCATGGTTTCACGCTCGTCCGTCACAAGCTCGAGCTCTATGGCGTGTGTCCCGCCTGCCGGGCCCGAAAGTAGCCGGGAGCAAGCCGTTCAGGCACGGCGCGGCAATCGTTCTTTGGGCTCAGATCGTCGCGAACGCCGCGTCCGGAATCTCGACGGGAAGCGTGTCGACCGCGCTCAGGCGCTGCACACGGCTCGGGAGCGTCGTCAGGACGTTGTTCGCGAAGAAAAGCGCGGCAAACTTCTTGCCCGTGTAGAAGGCGTGATCTGGATGGGTCTCGGAAGTCTCCGGGAGCTTCCCGAGCGCGATGGACGCCTGCTCGAGGAGCAGCCAACCGACGGCCAGCTCGCTCATGATCGTGAGGAACTGCTCGGCGGCGAGCGGAATGTGCTCGAGCTTGCCACCCTTGAACCAGCCAATGAACTGCATGACGGATGCGGCCACCGCCTCGTGGGCAGCCTGCAGGTGCTTGATCGCGTCTGCGAGCTCCGGCGTGCCCTTGTTCGCATTGATGAAGTTCTGGATATCGCTCAGGAACGTCTGCGTGTTGGCGCCGCCGCCTTGGCCTAGCTTGCGGCTGACCAAGTCCATCGACTGGATGAAATTCGTGCCCTCGTAGATTTGGAAGATTTTCGAGTCACGGCAGTACTGTTCGACGGGGTAGTCGCGAAGGTAGCCGTGGCCGCCGTGCACCTGTATCGCGCTCGACGAGACCTCGAACGCCGCGTCGGTGCCGTAGGCTTTGACCAGTGGCGTGAGCAGATCGATCTGCCCCTTGTGATAGGCTTCGGACTCGTCGTCCTTGCCCCGCGTCGCTCGAAGGCGGTCGGCGTGGTTCGAAAGCTTCATGATGAGCGCGCGAACGCCCTCGACTCGTGCCTTCATCGCCAAGAGGTCGCGCCGGATGTTCGGGTGCTCGAGAATCGGCACACGGGGCGCGTTGGCGTCCTTGAATTGCTTGACGCTCGCGCCCTGCTTGCGCTCGCGCGCGTACTCCAGCGCGCTCAGATACGATGCAGCGGCTACGGCGAGACCCTGAATGCCAACACCGATGCGGGCGGCGTTCATCATGTGGAACATCTGGCGAATCCCCTGATGCTCGACTCCGCCGACCACCTCGCCGAGACACTTGCCTTCATCGCCGAAGTTCATCACGCAGGTCGCGGAGCCATTGATTCCCATCTTGTGCTCGATGGAAGGAACGGTCACGTCGTTCTCATCGCCGAGGGAGCCGTCTTCGTTGATGCGGACGCGGGGCACGATGAAGAGCGAGAGGCCCTTGGTCCCCGGCTCGGCACCCTCGATGCGCGCGAGCACGAGATGAATGACGTTTTCGCCGAGGTCGTTGTCGCCGCCGCTGATGAAAATCTTGGTGCCCTGCACGTTGTACGTGCCGTCATCGTTGCGAGTTGCGCCGCTCGAGGCTGCGCCGACGTCCGAGCCCGCATGCGGCTCGGTGAGGCACATGGTGCCCGTCCATTCCCCGCTCAGCATCTTCGGCACGTACTTCTTCTTCTGCTCCTCGGTGCCAAACTCCAAGATCAGCTCGGCCGCCGACAACGTGAGGCCGGTGTACATCGTGAACGCCGTATTCGCGCCGCAGAGCATCTCCTCGACGAACGAGCCGAGCATCGTAGGCGCGTCCTGACCGCCCCATCGAGAAGGCGCCGCGATCGTGCGCCAACCCGCCTCGAAGAGCTTGTCCCACGCCTCTTTGAAGCCATCGGGCGTGATCACGCGGCCGTTTTCGATCCGGCAACCCTGCGCGTCGCCGCTCGAGTTGAGCGGGCCCGTGACGTCGCAGACGAAGCGGTAGACCTCGTCGAGAACCATGTCGCACTCTTCGACGCCCCATTCCGCGTAGGGCTCTTTTCCGAGCACCGCGGGCAGGTCGAACTGCTCGAAGAAAAGGAAGCGGAAATCTCTGAGATCCGCACGGTAGCGGTTGATTGCTTGCGCCACGACAGCCTCCAATGTTCGAATCGGTCACCCTCGGAGCGCCGCCTGATTACGCGCGACGACCCTGATGGATGCGAGCTGTAATGGAATCTGAGGTCAGCGCGCCCCTGGGTCAAGCCAGGGTTCCTGCAATTCCGCCTGGCGAATTGCCCGACAACGCTGCACGGACGCACGGGTCTCGGAAAAACGCGACACGGGGTTTCACGGGACGGGCGGCCTGCAGATGCGCCCTCGTAAGATTGGATAGGGGGTAGGCGCTCGTGTGGGGGTGGTGGGGCGGGACAGACAGTCGCCGGAGGCGTCCGGGCGGGTGGATGTAACTAAGCCGCTGGCGCCGGCCCGCTCTGACCTGTAAGGGTCCGCCCATGCTGCTCGAGCGATATCTCGAAGCGATCGGAGCAGAGGCGATCCAGCGGGCGCTCCAGCTCGACGAGCCTCGGCCGGCGCTCGTGCGGCCGACGACGGATCCGAAGTTTGGCGACTTTCAGATCAACGGGGCGATGAAGCTCGGCAAGGAGCTCGGGAAGCCGCCGAGGGAGCTGGCGCAGCCGATCGCAGAGGCGCTCGCCGGGGTGGATGCGATCGAAAAGGCCGAGGTGGCCGGGCCAGGCTTCGTCAACATCCATCTTTCGAACACCTGGATCGCCGCGACCCTGACACGGGCGCTCCGCGACTCGAGCCGCGATGGGGTGCCGAGGGTCGACGACCCGGAAAGGGTCATCGTCGATTTCTCGAGTCCGAACATCGCCAAGCAAATGCACGTCGGTCACCTTCGATCGACGATCATCGGTGATGCGATCTCGCGAATCCTCAGCTTCGTCGGACACGACGTGGTCCGCGACAACCACCTGGGTGACTGGGGCACGCAGTTCGGGCTTCTGATCGTGGGTATGCGGGAGTGGGGCGAGGAGGCCGCGCTTCAGACCGATCCAGTCGCCGAGCTCGAGCGAGTATACAAGCTCGCGTCCGAACGGGCGGGCAGCGACGAGACCTTCGCCGCGCAAGCACGCGCCGAGCTCGCCAAGCTTCAGAGCGGCGACGCCGACAATCGCAAGCTCTGGGAGCACTTCGTCGAGGTGAGCCGGACGGCGCTCGACGCGATCTACGACGAGCTCGACGTCTCCTTCGACCTGTGGCTGGGTGAAAGCGCCTACCACGACGCGCTCCCCGGCGTGGTCGACGAGTTGCTCGAAAGAGGCATCGCGCGAGAAGACGACGGCGCGGTGTGCATCTTCTGGAACGAGATCGACAGCGCACCGAAGAGCCTCCGCAAACAGAAGACCCCGTTCATCGTCCGAAAAAACGATGGAGCCTTTCTCTACTCGACCACGGACATCGCCACGGTGCTGCACCGAAAAAGCGCCCTCGGGGCAGACCGAGCGCTCTACGTGGTCGACAATCGCCAGGGCCTCCACTTCCAGCAGCTCTTCGCGGTGATGGAGCTTCTCGGCGTCGCGATCAAGCTCGAGCACGTCGGCTTTGGTACGGTGCTCGGACGAGACGGAAAGCCACTCCGCACGAGGGACGCGAGCGGCCACGTGATCACCCTCGCCTCGTTGCTCGACGAGTCGAAGCAGCGCGCGCGGGCGCGTATCGACGAGGGCATCGCCGAAGGCCGGCTCCGGGTGCGGCCCGAAGAGATGGACGAGGTCTCCCGGGTGGTGGGGATTGGCGCGGTCAAGTACGCGGATCTTCGTCAGAACCGCCTCAGCGACTACCAGTTCGACTGGGACAAGATGATCTCGTTTCAGGGCAATGCCGGACCGTATCTGCAGTACGCCTACGCACGCTGCGCGTCGATCTTCGCCAAGGGCGGCCTTTCGATGGATGACGCTTCGGCAGGAGGTGACATCGCTCTAGAAACACCCACGGAGCAGACCCTCGGCAAGCACCTTCTTCGGTTTGCAGACGTGGTTCACCAAGCTGCCGCCACCAGCCAACCGCACCTGATCTGCGAGCACGTCTACGAGCTGGCGCGTGCTTTCAATGGCTTCTACGCGGAGTGCCCGGTGCTGGACGCGGACGGCTCCACGCGAGCGAGCCGGCTCGGACTGACCGCGATGACGGCGCGGCAGATCCGTCGTGGGCTTGGCCTCGTCGGCATTGGCGTCGTCGATCGCATGTAGCGAAAACGCCCGGGATCGCCCCTCAGCACGAGCGCGATGTGCTATGCGAACACGGCGCATGCAGGGCCGAGTCGTTCGTAGATCACACGAGAGCGCCTGCCTCCGGGGAAATCCCCTGGGGGATCCGGACGAGCGCGACGTCTACGTGTACCTGCCGCCGCAATACGACGGGACCCGGCGTTTCCCGGTCGTCATGATGCTCGCGGGATTCGGCTCGACGAATCACTCCATCGCCGCGTGGAGCCCGTGGAAGCCGAACACCCCGGAGCTCTTCGACAGGCTCATTGCCGACGGCGAATGCGGTCCTGCCATCTTGGTCTTGCCGGACTGTTTCAACCGCTGGGGTGGTTCGCAGTTCCTCGACTCCGATGGCTCGGGGAAGTATCAAACCTATCTGGCGGACGAGGTGTTTCCCTTCGTCGATGCGGAGTTCCGCACGATTGCCCATCGGGAGGCGCGTGCGGTCATCGGCCGGTCTTCAGGTGGTTTCGGCGCCTTGCGGCTCGGCATGGATCGCCCGGACGTCGTCTCCGTGATCGGAAGCCACGCGGGTGATGCGGCGTTCGAGGTGAGCATGCGCCCGATGCTGACCAGCGCCGCGATCGCCTTCGATCTCGCCGGCGGCATCGAGGCCTTCGCCGACGAAGTCCCGATCGCCGGGCCCCAGAACGCGACACAGTTCGACGCGATCTTCGTGCTCGCGGCCTCCGCCGCGTACTCTCCGTCCTCGGCGGGCTTTCCCTTCGCCGACCTGCCGATAGACCCCCGCACCGCAGAGCTTCGAGCCGACGTGTGGGCGCGGTGGCTCGAGCACGATCCGATCACGCGAATCGATGCGTCTTCCGACGCTTTGCAAAAGATGTCGCTTATTTACGTTGATGCAGGCAACAGGGATGAGCACGGGCTACACTTCGCTGCGCGGATGCTCAAAGACGCGCTGCTCCGGCACGGGTTGCCTGTCCGTTACGACGAGTTCGAGGGCGGACACCGAGGCACCTCCTGGCGTTACGAAGTTTCGCTGCCGCAGATCGTTGAAGCACTTCGAGGACCCGAATGACGACCAAAAAGAAGAGCACGAAGGAAGAGGGCGCGACGGAAGCGAAGCCGGCGAAGAAGGCCGGGGGTGCAGCCGCGGCGGCACGGAAGATCCTCCGTGAGGAGAATCCGCAATCGAAGATCGCCGAGCACGGCGAGACGATGATGGAAGGACCGCGGACTGCCGCGACGCAATCTGCCCGCGTGCTCAGTGAAGTCATTGCCGAGAAACCGGAGCTCGTGGTCCCGCTCGTCGCGAAGTTTGCCAAGGGCGTGTCGTCTTCGAACAAGCGGGTCGTGCAGACCTCGGCGGAAGCCCTGCCCGCAATCGCCCGCATCGCGCCGGCGCGAGTCGCTCGGCAGCTCGAAGTCCTCAAGACCTCGTTTGAAAAAGCGAACGAAATCGGAAAAGACGGACTGGTGAAGACGTTCGCGGCGCTCTGCACCGCCTCGGTCGCATATCAGAAGCGCTTGGAGCCCGTCCTGACGCTCGCCCTCAACGGCGCCGACGGCAAAACCCTCTTTGAGTGGACGCAGATCGTGTTGCCTGCCCTCAAGGGGGAGCCGCATGCGCGCGCGCGCGCCGTGGTCGAAGGGCGGCTCAATTTGATCCCGCGGTCCTACGCACAGCAAATCGCCGACTTCCTCGGTATCAAGCTGCGAGTGCGCTACCGCTGAGCGAGAATCGAGGGCTCGTACCCCTCCGGTCGTTCGAACCCGAGCAACTGGAGCGTCGTCGCCGCGATGTTGGCGAGACCGGGATTTGGCACGGACGGATTCAACGAGAGCGACGCGTTGCCGGGGGTGTAGATGTAGCAAGGCACTGCGTTCAGCGTGTGACTGGTCTTGCTCTTCAGATGCCCGGCGGCATCGCGCTCGAAGTCGCCCGATTTCCTGTCGACCTCGAACATCTCGTCGGCATTGCCATGGTCCGCGGTGACGATGAGCGCACCATCGAGCTTGTCGATCACGGGAATGAGCCGAGCGAGCGATAGGTCGACCGCTTCGACGGCGATCACCGCAGCATCGAGGCTGCCCGTATGACCAACCATGTCGCCGTTGGCGTAGTTGATGCGCCCGTGGCGAAGCGCTCCACGCCGCAACGCATCGATCGTGGCGTCGGTGATCTCCGCTGCCTTCATCCAGGGCCGTTGTTCGAACGGGACGACATCGCTTGGAACCTCGACGTACCGCTCATACACCTCGTCGAACATGCCGGTGCGGTTGCCGTTCCAGAAATAGGTCACGTGCCCGAACTTCTGGGTCTCACTGCAGGCGAACTGGGTCACCGCGTTGCGCGCGAGATACTCTCCCATCGTGTGGTCGATCGACGGCGGCTGAACCAGGTAGTGGCGGGGCAGATGAAGATCACCGTCGTACTCCATCATCCCGACGAACACGACGTCGGGAATGGGGCCCCGGTCGAACTCGTCGAGCTCGGGCTCGGTGAATGCGCGAGTGAGCTCGAGCGCGCGGTCACCGCGGAAGTTGAAGAGAACGACGGCCGCGCCATCACGGATGGGTCCCACGGGCGCGCCTTCCGAATCCACGATGACGAAGCCGAGGAGATCTTGATCGATCATCCCGGGGTTTTCGTCGCGCAGGGTCTGAATCGCCTCGGTCGCGCTCGAAAACCCACGGCCTTCGCCGAGCACGTGATGCTTCCAACCGCGCTCGACCATGGACCAATCGGCGTTGTACCGATCCATCGTCATGAACATTCGGCCGCCACCGGATGCGATTCGGTAGTCACGGCCACCCTGCTCGTTCAGCGCGTGAAGCACCTTCTCGAGCGCATCGACGTACTCGAGCGCGCTGGTCTCGGGAACATCACGGCCGTCGAGCAGGATGTGGACACGCGCCTCGCGCACGCCTTCTTCGTTGCAACGACGGAGCATCGCGAACAGATGCTCGATGTGGCTGTGGACGTTGCCGTCGGACAGAAGCCCGATGAAGTGCATCGGCTCGCCGCTCTCTCTGACCTGACGAACGAGCTTTTTCCATTCGGTGCCTTCGAACATCTCGCCGCTGTCGATCGCCATCTGAACGCGCTTGGCGCCCTGGTCGAAGACGCGGCCCGCCCCGAACGCGTTGTGTCCGACCTCGCTGTTGCCCATGTCGTCGTCGCTCGGCAGCCCAACGGCCTTGCCGTGCGCGCGAAGCCGAGTCGTCAACGAAACCCCGGCCAAGCGATCGAGGGTCGGCGTGCGTGCGAGCCAGACCGCGTCGCCCTCGTTAGACGCGCCGCAACCGACACCATCCATCACCACGATCAGGACGGGCCCGGGCACTCCGGCAAAGGTGGGATGCTTCTCGAGCTTCCAATCCGTCACGCGGGCTCCTTAGCATAGTCCTTTGGCCGTTCGATCGACGAGCTGCTGCCTGGGATCGAATCACGCGCGACCGTTCGAAAATCGGGAGGCGGCCTGATCATCTTGGGGATTCGGTCCTCGCCGGTGATGAGACGCGCCCCGCGCCCGCCGGTGAAGTAGAGCCAAGCCCATTCGACGAAAACCACGAGCTTCCGGCGGAAATCCACGAGGAAGAGGATGTGGATCAGCGCCCACAAGAGAAACGCGAGGTAGCCTCCGAACCGCAGCTGTCCGATCTGCGCGACGGCTCTGTTGCGACCGATGATCGCCATCGAGCCCTTGTCGCGGTACCGGAAGGGCTCGCGCGCCGGCGGCGCCCCACCCCGACGCACCGCCTTGATCTCGGCGGCAATGGTTCGGCCCACGAACCGTCCGCCTTGAATGGCGCCTTGTGCAACCGCGGGAACCGGCTCGCCGGTCGCCGGGTCGAGCCGATGCGCGATGTCGCCGGCCACGAAGGCATTCGGGTAGCCCGGAATACTGAGATCGCTCTCGACGATCACGCGGCCGGACCGGTCGAGCTCCACGCCGAGCTTTTGTGTGAGCGCCGAGCCTTTCACCCCGGCAGCCCAGAAGACGTTGTTCGCATCGATGCGAATCGGACCTTCCGGCGTCTCGGCGTTCAAGCCGTTGTCGTCGACGTCCGTCACTCGCGTATTGAGAATCACCTCGACACCGAGGGACTCGAGGTCTCGCCGCGCGCGCTCGGAAAGATCCTCGGGGAACGAGGTCAGCACGCGGTCTGCGAAATCGAGAACGATGATGCGGGTCGTTCGCGTGTCGATGGAACGAAAGTCTCGCCGGACGTTGTCCGCGATTTCTGCGAGCGCACCGGCCATCTCGACTCCGGTTGGGCCCGCACCGACGATCGCGAACGTGAGGGCTGCACGCTTCGCGGCCTTGTCCTGCTCGAACTCGGCCTGCTCGAAGGCCAACAGGAAGCGGGCTCGAACGTCCGTCGCCTCGTCGATCGTCTTCAAACCCGGCGCGTGCTTCTTCCAGCCGTCGTTGCCGAAGTAGTTGGTCTCGAACCCGGCTGCGAGCACGAGGTAATCATAGGTGTAGGGCTCACCTCCGAGCATCACGGTCTGGGCCTCCAAGTCCACTTGGTCGACCTCGTTCATGAGGACGCGGCAGTTCTTCTGACCGCTCACGAGACTGCGAATCGGCGCTGCGATGGTGCCCGGGTGGAGCGCCGCAGTGGCCACTTGATAAAGCAGGGGTTGAAAGAGGTGGTGGTTGTGCTTGTCAATGATGACGACGTTGGCCTCGGTTCGCCGCAATGCGCGAGCGGCGGCGATCCCGGCAAAGCCGCCTCCGACGATGACCACGCGTGGCTTCGAAGGGTCCATGAGGGAGCTTTAGCGCCACCTGCACACGAGCGGAAGCGGGGTATGATGGGTGCATGATTTGCGTCACAAACCGCATTCCAGTCGCCGAAGGCTACGAAATCGATTTCGAGGACCGCTTTCGCAAGCGCGTTCATCTGGTCGACCGGGCAAAGGGCTTCGTGCGGAACGAAGTGCACCGCCCGCGGCCAATGAAGCTCGACCACCAAACCGGCGAGTGGTCCCCGGGTCCACCCGGCACCGGTTACTACGAGGTCAAAACCTGGTGGCGATCCTTCGACGATTTCGTCGCGTGGACGACGAGCCCCGAGTTTGCCGAAGCGCATCGCAATCGCCCACCCAAGGAGATGTTCCGCGGCCCGAACGAGCTGACGATCCACGAGGTGTTTCTCAGCACCGACGAAACCGCGAGCGTCGCGGACTGAGCGTGATGACCAACGAACCGCCGGATCCGGTCAGCAAGCGTCTGTGGATCACGTTGACGGTGCTGCTGGTTCTCCTGGCGGCGGTGGCCGCGGCGATCGCAATGCTGAGCCAGGGATAGTGAGATGGGCTCTGCCTCGATCGGATTGGGCGCGCGTGAGGTCTAATAGAATCCAACCCACCCACCCCCCGCCCGTAATCCTCCCTGCGCGCCCCATCGCTTCGCTCGGGGCTTGCCGGCGCATTCGCGCCGGGCTTCGCCCTTCGGGCTCGAGTGTTGAGTTTCTTCGCATGGAAGCGCAGAATCTGGGTTCCCATGACTGACATCGCCGCCGACAACTTGGGGTTCGTCGAGTGCTGGAACGAGATCCTGACGCCGAAGTGGATTCGGTTTCGACATCTGCTTTC
>WOR8_10007161_pt1 | contig 10636 bp, 4 predicted proteins | sample DeeMarSeWOR38_10_FD_19890 | JGI IMG/M metagenome (IMG submission 19890)
GGCATTCACTATCTTTCCGGTTTTTATCTCAGGAGCTATAGGAAGCCTCTTCTTTCCAAAGCCCCCTGAATCCGCTCTTGAGGAAACGCTTTTAAGAGGTAAAAAAGGAGCGAAAATATGAAAGTTAAGCGAAGGAAAAAAAGAACAGCTAATGTCGGTATCTTCGGAGTCGGCTTTAATAAATACTGGCCCCAGTTCGAGGGCCTGCTCGATGAGCTGAAAGGCAAACTTAATATCTTCATCGAGCGGATAAAAGCCAACGAAGTACAAGTCACTTCTTTCGGCATTGCAGATGACGCCGAATCTGCCTACGCCATTTTGCCGAAACTCAAAGCTGCGGATCTTGACCTGGTATTTTGTCACATGCTCACTTACGCCACATCGGCATCGTTTGCTGCAATCATCCGCGAGCTGGATATTCCGTTGGTTTTGGTCGCGCTTCAGCCTTTGAAGGCACTCGATTATTCCAAAGCCTCGACCTACATGCAATTGTGCAACGATGATTTTTGTGCCGTCCCTGAATTCACGGGCGTGGCCATCCGGATGGGTAAAAAGCCTCCTCCTGTTATCCTCGGCACCCTTGAGGACGACCCGACGGCAGAAAAAGAAATCTCACAGTGGTGTGATATCGCTAAAGTCCTGCATGACCTGAAGCGCGCCCGGATCGGTCATTTCGGCCACCCTATCGAACACATGCTGGATATGCAGACGGACCATACAGCGCTGACGGCAGCGTTCGGATGCCATATCGTACAAACAGAGGCCGATGAGCTGCTGAAATTGGAACAGACAGTGACCGAAGAAGAGATTGAGGGCAAGAAAGCAGAGATTCTCAATCTCTTCGACACCCCCGACCCGAAATCCGATCCCATAACCGAAAAACTCACTGAAAAAGACCTTCAGGTCGCCGCACGTGTGGCGGCAGCATTGGACAAATTCGTCGATACATATAATCTGGACGGGCTGGCCTACTATTACGAAGGGCAGGAAGAGAGCCCGATGCGTGAACTGGTTACTAATCTTATAGCGGGAAATTCTCTGCTGACCGCAGCAGGCTTTCCAATGTGCGGCGAGTCCGATTTGAAGACCTGCATCGCCATGCTGATTATGGATCATTTGGACATCGGGGGAAGCTTTGCAGAATTCCACCCCATCGATTTCAACGAAGGTTTTGTGCTGGTCGGCCACGATGGCCCCCATCATATCAACATCGCCGAGGGCAAACCCGTTCTTCGCAGCCTATCGAAATATCACGGGAAACCGGGAGCCGGGGCCGGCGTTGAATTTAAGATAAAAGAAGGTCCGATTACGATTCTAAGCATCGGCCTGACAGCCGACAGCCGATTTAAATTCATTCTCGCTGAAGGTGAAAGTCTGCATGGCCCCATACCACCCACAGGCAATACGAATACGAGAGGATTCTTTAAGCCTGACGTTCGCACCTTTCTTAAAAAATGGGTTGCCGAAGGCCCGACTCATCATTTCGCGCTTGGCGTCGGCTATTATGCACAGACGATTAAACAAATAGTTGAGATATTGGAAATAGAAAGTGTAATTGTTATACCCGAGGATAAGTGAAAATGAGATACACTAATGCTCTTAAATATATGTTTAGCCGTGGAAGAACCATCCCCATCCAGATAACGACAATCGGGATGAGGCTGCCACACAATAGAATCAATGTAAAAAGGGTGGCAGCCTCAAAGCCGCAGGCTTTGGGGATGGTCGAAAACACGAAAGCCTGGTTAAACAGATACATTATTAATATATTGCTGCTAACTGTTATCTTAATAATCTCTTTACAGGCAGGAGCCGTTGAAAGAACAGATTTGACTGATTCATTAGTCTCCGGTTTTTTAGACCCGCCCAAAGCCGCCAAGCCGTCAATATACTGGCTCTGGTTGAATGGATACATAAACCGTGATTATCTTGAAACGGAATTGAAGCAGTACAGTGAAAAAGGAATCGGTGGCCTGTGCATCTTCGACATGGGAGCACGAGGCGATGCAAAGGCAGCTCCCCCCGCAGGTCCTGCGTTTATGAGCGATGAATTCATCGAGAACATTGCATATACGCTGGAACTCGCCGGCAAGTATGATCTCGATGTTCAATTAGCGGCCTGCAGCAGTTGGGACCTGGGCGGTTCATGGGTGCAGCCCCACCATGCAAGCATGGGACTATACCACACCAAAATACAGGTCAAAGGTCCTGTCGATTATGACGAATTGCTTCCGTTACCGGAACTTCCAGTAAACATCCCAAAAAATCCGGACGGCAAACCTGCTTTTTTAAAAAACGTTGCCGTATTGGCTATACCGGAGGCCGAAAGACAGCCGGCCCATGAATTTATCTTCAAATTGCCGGGGATTGATGCCCACCGCATCGACCATGTTATTCTCTACAATGCTCAAAGTGACAATCCAAAACGCTATGGGGATCTTCATCTTTACAGCAAAGATTTTTCCGTAGCCGTAAGTACCAATAATCTCGAAGAGCAATCCTTCAGTGAAATTATCCGAGACAGATTAAAACCAAACACAAAGCCGCAATGTTTCAACTTTGAACCAGTCGAAGCATGCTATGTCCGACTTCAAATTTATAATGGTTACAATACAGATTTTGATATGGTGCAACTTGCAGAATTTGATGTATATGATACCGCCGGACATAACATAGCCGCTTCAAAAGAAATCGACCGGACGAAAGATTCGGCTCTGATAATTTCTTCAAATTCCCAGAGGGCATCAGACTCAAAATGGAACGCTGACAACCTTAATGATGGTCAAAAATCCGGTCCTAACGGAACGTGGCTTTCGACGGGATTACCGCCGCTGGTTATTGAAGATCGCTCCAAAATCATTAACCTTACAAAGCAAATTCATGCCGAAGGAAAACTGACATGGAAAATCCCGCGAGGCGAATGGACTATCATCCGGTTCGTCTGCGCCAATACCGGTGAAAAACTTAAAGTCCCCAGCCCGAATTCGGATGGACTGGCTACTGACCACTTCAGCCATGAAGCCACTCGCGTATTCATTCAATATCTTACCAATCGATTACAGCAAAAAATCGGTGACTTAAAACCTACCACCTTGAAGCAGCTCTATTTGCCAAGCTATGAGGTGAGGGGAGCTACATGGACGCCGGATTTCATCGAGCAGTTCGAGAAATATTGTCATTACGACATGACGCCCTTCTTGCCCGCCCTGGCCGGCTGTGTAATAGAAAACCAGGACATAACTGCACGTTTCATTTACGACTATCAAAAAATGCTTGGCGATCTTCTTGTAGATGCCTATTACCGCACAGCGAGCGAAACCGCCAACGAGGTTGGTCTTGGGATTGAGGCTGAGGCGGGAGGACCCGGTCCTCCCGTACATCAGGTCCCTGTCGATGCTTTGAAAGCTCTTGGCTCTATCGATGAAATGCGGGGCGAATTCTGGCCGTGGAGAGAGCAGCGAAACCAGCTTTGGGTAGTAAAAGAAACAGCCTGTGCTGCACATATCTATGGTCGCAAGCGAGTGCATATGGAGGCCTTCACCGGATTTCGGCACTGGCAGGATGGGCCTTTCGACCTCAAACCTTCCGCTGACCGTGCGTTCTGTGAAGGAATGAATCATGTTGTCTGGCATACATCCTCTCATCAGCCCCCGGAGGCCGGCAAGCCCGGCTGGGTTTATGGCGCCGGAACTCATCTGACACCGAATATCGCGTGGTGGTCAAAGGCAAAGCCTTTTATTGATTATCTATCACGATGTTCCTTCATGCTGCAGCAGGGGCTTTTCGTAGCAGACGTATGTTACTATTACGGAGACCAGGGCTTTAATTTCGTGCCTGCCAAGCATATCGATCCATCGCTCGGATATGGTTACGACTACGATGTAATAAACGCTGAGGCTCTTTTAGACCGAATGAATGTGAAGGATGGTCGCTTCACTCTTCCTGACAGAATGCAATACGAACTGCTGGTCCTTCCGGATAGAACAGATATGAACCTGCAAGTCCTGCAGAAAATCAAAGAACTCATAGCAGCCGGTGGAACAGTGGTTGGCCCAAAGCCCACGCAATCAAACGGGCTTACCGGCTATCCCACAAAAGACCGGCAGGTTGAGCAGCTTGCCGATACGCTGTGGGGAAACTGTGAAGGTAAAAACGTGTTTGAGCATCGATATGGCAAAGGAAAAATTATATGGGGCCGGTCTCTGCGAGAAATCCTTATGGCACGGGGTAAAGGTCCTGACTTTCAATATACCAGCGATAATGAACAAGCGGATCTGGATTTCATTCATAGGCGAACCACGGATGCGGATATTTATTTTATTCGCAACAGAAAGAATAACCAGGAATTTGTCAATGCTCATTTTAGAATCTCCGGTAAGGCACCTGAACTTTGGCTGCCTGAAAAGGGAACCATCCTGCAGCAGCCGGTTTATGAGCAAATATCCGAAGGCATACGTGTTCCATTAGAGCTTGCTCCTTTTGGTTCGGTTATCGTTGTGTTTCGTAAACCGGTTAGCGAACCTCATTTGGTTTCAATAGACCCCGGAATCGACGCGACAATCGTATCTGAAAGAGATGTCCGAATCACTGCTTTTGAGAATGGTTCTTATAAAATGAAAACATCAGATGGGCAGACTATTGAATTCGAGATAGACCGGATTCCATCCACCATTCAAATAACCGGTCCCTGGAATGTCAATTTCCCTGCCGGGTGGGGAGCACCGGACTCTGTGACATTTACAGAACTAAAGTCCTGGGCCGAGCACGAAAATCCCGGTATTCGTAATTTTTCAGGCACGTCTTGCTACAAAAAGGAATTTGTAATACCCCAACATTGGTTCGGAGATGACAAAAAGATTTATCTCAACCTTGGTAATCTCTGGGCTCTTGGCAACGTTACAATAAATGGCAGGTCGTTAGGTATCGTCTGGAAGCCGCCCTATCGGATTGAAATTACCAAAGTCACCAGGGCTGGTCAAAACAAGCTCGAAATTGAAATCACCAACACATGGGCCAACCGCCTCGTGGGAGATGCACATTTGCCGCTGGACCAACGTTATTGCAGAACGAACATTACGTATTCCGGAACACCGGGAAAACCATGGAAGGACATCCCATTGCGGCAATCGGGCCTGCTGGGGCCGGTTGAATTAGTACAAGCGGTTGAAAAGACAATATCACTGACTAAATAATGAACTATTTATCAAAGATGAATAAAACTAAGATCAGATAGTTCATCATCTGTTGAGATTTAAGTTTAACAATAGGTAAGATTATATCCCTTGATCATGAGCCATACAATCTGGTACCATATAACCTGCCGTCATAAATAGCACAGTATGAAGACCTGGCACAATGTGCCGCACAAAATTTTGGCATTACCAAAGGTGCAAAAATGACTCATCCTGGAGATCACCAGAACCGGTGGTATATACTATTCCCAATAATTCTGGTAATCGGATCGTTTGGGTGCTCACCGCTGCCAAGGCAAGACTCAAGTCGCAAATTAACAGCAGTCTCGGCAGAACCGAACGAAGCTACTACCCTATCGGAGAAAATCACCCTTTCTCTAAATTTCGAAGCCGGCACGAAAACCCGTTACCAGGTGACCACTGAAGTTGTTACATCCATTGGAAATGTGCAGACCGCAATCCAGGGCAATGCCCCGACAGCCATAATGCCAATGGTATCCGAATTAAGCGAATTAGTCTTCACTCAGGAGATATTGGGGCCGCTGCCCGAAGATGCGAACACGGTTGTTGCTCTGATAACAATCAATCAGGTCAAATATATACGCACATCTCCTGGCCAGCCTGACTTAGTGTTCGACAGCAAGAAATCTACGGATCAGAACAGTCCCTTTTCCAAGCTGATTAGTCAGACCTACACTATCGAAATCAATCCTTTAGGCTATGTACCCGGAGTATTCAATCTTCGTCCGGCGAGACTGGCCGTACGGGGCCCAACCCCGGCCCATGCCGCTGCTCTCGAATTGGTTAGCCCACCGGCTATTTTCCCGAGACACGGATTCTTCAGCCTGCCCGGGCCGGATGTCGAATCCCTGGCCGTAGGTGACCTGTGGCGGGGTGTGCAGCAGTACACCCTCAGGGCACCCGGCACGAATATGGATCGGCTGGGAACTCACAGGTTCGAGAAAATTTACTGGCTTCAGAGCATAAAACAACAGCCAGTGGGCACCGTCGCAGAGGTAGTTTTCAAAGGTTCACCCATAATTAGAAGGACTCAGGATGACCAACCAATAGATATCCCGTTTCTATCATGTTCATACACGGGGGGTGGGGAATTCAACCTGGATGCGGGCCGAATTGAGGGCTATTTAGAGCACCTGGAGGTGCGAATGCCATTGCCGGAAACCGGATCGCCGCCCGTTGAAGACCCTGAAGGCAGTATCGTGATTGCAATGCGTTCCTGTTGGGTACACCGACTTGATCCGGAATGATACTGTCTGTAAAAAGACCAGGATACCGCTCAGAGATGCTTTGGGGCCAATCCCGCTGGAGGAGACAATTTCTCGGATGTGGGAAAAAACACTTGTATTATCGGTAGTAAAGATGTACAATCATTTGCGAGGTGTCTGATTTCGGGTTTGGAGCAACTCGGCCCCCGCAGGAGAATTAGTACGTTTGGAGGATCTGTGCGTATGGCTAATATCAACCGTTAGCGTAACTATCCCTATATCTGTGGTTGAAGTATAACAAAATAAGGTTTAAATAAGGAGGTAAAACTATGTTTAGAAAATGTGTTCTTTTGTGTTTCTCTTTTCTGTGTTTGTATCTGACCACGACTCCTGTGGACGCTGCTGAGGGCACGGATCCGGGAATGGAAAACCTTGTGGCCTGGTGGAAGCTCGACGACGGTCCGGGCAGCACCATTGTAACCGACTATAGCGGCAATGAACGTCACGGCCAGTTCCCCTCGGCAACAGGTCATCCAGTATCCGCTGATCCTAAGTGGGTCGTTGACCACGAGGGCGGCATGTCTCTCTATTTCGACGGGACGGACTATATCAGATGCGGAGGGGACAAGAATCCCGGACCGCATGATGACCCGAACGACCTGGGCTCTTGTACGGATCCACCCACCTGGGCAGACTTCGAAGGCGAGTCCTTTACTATCGCCACGTGGGTAAAGGAGATCAATTCCAATAACTGGGCCACGTTCGTGGGTAAGGGTGAACGCGCATATAAGCTGCAGATGCTCTTCGCCGGAACCCTGGTCCATTGGGCCTTTCCCCGCAATCCCGCGGGTGGATATGCCGCGGGTAACGTGTCGGACAATGTGTGGAACCATATAACGGGCATGTGGGACAACGAACAGGAATACGCCAGCATCTGGGTCAACGGCGAGCTGGCGGGCACTAGGACCGATTGGGCTGCTGTGGCAGCGGCTGATGATCCCGATGCCCCCGGCCGGCGCATCGACAGCGACTGTGAAGTGACGCTGGGTGCGCGGGTGAACGAGGACTGGGGCACGACAGGAGACGAGGACAACCGCCTGTTCAAAAAGTGCGGTTGCCCGCAGCCCGCAGGGCAACCCTATGCGGGTACTGCCATGGACGGTTTACTGAGTGATGTGCGTATATACAATCGCCTGCTTAACGGCGATGAAATGCTCTATATATACACCGTGGGTCTGTCCAAGGCTACCCAACCGGATCCGCGTCACGAGAGCGTGCTCGAAGATGCCCCGGTGATTTTGTCCTGGATGGCTACTGATGGGGCTATTTCGCACAACGTGTACTTCGGGGAGAATCTTGAGGATGTGACCGCCGGCGCTGAAGGAACTCTGCTCGGTTCTACAAATGAGAATGCTTTACCTTTGAACCAGGCGCTGGAGTCCGGCAAGACTTATTATTGGCGAGTGGAAACCGTGACTGCGGATGAAACCACAGCCGGCGATGTATGGAACTTCGTGCTCAAGATAAGCAAAGCCTCGGCATCGAATCCGCCGGACGGCATGAAATGGGTGGATCCCAACGCTATCTTGAGCTGGGAACCCGGCGCGGACGTCACGATGACCATGGTTTACTTCAGCAAGAACCGGGATGATGTCGTAGCTGGTATTGTAGGCGAGCTGGCTATGACCAACGAGTATGATCCCGGCCAAATGGATCCGCAGACCACTTATTATTGGCGTGTGGATTCCATAACTACGGAGAAACTTGTTCAGGGCGATATATGGAGTTTCACCACTAAGGGGCCCGACGTTGGCGGCTTGCTGGGTAGTTACTTCAATAACCAGAACCTGCAGGGCAATCCGGTTCTGACTCGGATCGAAGGTCCGATTGCATTCGAATGGGTAAACGATTCACCGGAGACCGATGTAGTGGCCGTAGACGATTTCTCCGTCCGATGGGAAGGCCTTCTTGAAATACCGGTTACGGACACCTATTTGATTATGGCCCGCAAGGACGATGGAGCAGCCTGCTGGATTGATGGTGAAGTGGTCTTCTATGACATGCTGGCTTCCTGGGGTCTTTCCGAGGCCAAGGGATTTGTCGAACTTGAGGCGGGTAAGCACGAGATTGTATTGGAGTACTTCGAAATAGGATGGAACGCCCAGATAGAATTGCTATGGAGCACTGCAAGTATTCCTCTGCAGACTATTCCTATCCAGGCATTGTCTGCCCCACCCAAGGCCAGCAGTCCCCGCCCTGCGAACGGTGCGGTTGACGTGGCCGTAGAAGACCTGATCCTGACGTGGTCCGCTGGTTATTATGCCGATAAGCACCAGGTGTACTTCGGTCTGGATCGCGACGCTGTGGCAGCCGGTGATCCGAGTATTGATATGGGTCTGGTTGACGAGCTCGCATTCACACCTCAGGTTGAACGGGGCAAGGTGTACCACTGGCGTATCGACGAAGTGAACGACCTTAATCCGGAGAGTCCATGGCCGGGTGACATCTGGAGCTTCACCGCTGCTCCGTTTGTGGTACTGGATAATTTCGAGAGCTATAGCGTCGAAAATATTGTGTACTCCAAGTGGCAGGACAAATGGGGCATGCAGGACCTTATCAACAACGAGTGGGTCGAATTGGCCGAGGGCAACGGTTCCGGCGGTGAGATTGATACAATGTATGCCCCGTACGTAGAGACAGCAGATTTTCACGGATTATCAGGTCAGTCCTTACCAATGGCTTATAACCACGATGCCACGGTTGACTTCTCCGAGATAACTCGCTGGTTCGAGCCGTCAAAGGACTTCACCGCCGAAGATGGAGCAACCTTAGGTGTATGGTTCAAGGGTCGTCAACTGCCTACATCAAACGTGGCTTACGCAGACGGCAAGTTTACGCTGGAAGTAGCGGGTGCTGATATTGCCGGCACGCATGATGAATTCATATTCGCGTACCAGAGTGTCGGGAATGCTGACTTGATTGCCCTGGTTGATGAGCAGGAGGACACCGACGGTTGGGCAAAGGCGGGCGTAATGGTCCGCTCGGGCCTGGAAGATGACTCGGCATACGTTTTCTGCTTTGTCACACCACAGAACGGTGTTGTCATAGAAATGCGTGGGACTGACGGAAGTAATTACAGCGGTGTTGTTACCCAAATACTGGATGTAAATGCTCCGCATTGGGTGCGTATCCAGCGTACCGGCGGTAGTTCCATCACATGCTGGCACAGCGAAGACGGCAGTCAATGGCAGGAATTGTATCGGACGGCGTTTTTCTTGGAAGCTTCGGCTTATATGGGTCTGGCTATGACCTCCCACGTCAGCAGCGAAGTCAACACCACGGTATTTTCCAACGTAACGATGGATGGCACTCCGCTGACATTGGAAAATGTGGAATACAAGGAAATCGGCGTACCGTTCAACACACCGGCACCACTGTATATTGCTATCAAGGATGAAGCGGATAACCAGGCCAAGGTGGAATATATTTCGGAAGATCCTGCAGTCTCACCCACGAACATCTCCCAGTGGACAGAATGGCTTATTCCGTTTACTGAGCTTACAGCACAAAACTCAGCGCTTGATCTGACCAAGATCACACGTTTAACGCTGGGCGTTGGCCCTGAAGCTGATGCTGATCCACAGGGTACCGGCCGGATGCTGTATGACGATATCCGTATCTACAACAGCAGTCATCAGCAACCCTGAGGTTCAGAATAAGGTACAAAGCATAATTGATGTTAACAGCATCAAAATTGAATACGAGCCATGATTGCCGAATCAATGCTCGGTAAGATGCAATACTACAGGGCTGTGTGTCTCTGACACACAGCCTTTTCTCGTGCGCCGAGCATGTTCGGTACACAAAAAGGCATAAATACTTAAAGAACGAAGAATTTATGAAAATATAGTTGTGCTGTCATATGAGTTTCACCAACGATTTCAAGGTTTCACGGAAATATCCACTTCGTTCTCTTCGAGAAAACACTCCACATCAGAAAATGACGGCACTCCATCAGTACAATCCATACCGTAAATGGCTCATTACGTGCATACTCCCGATACCGTCCCCAGGGACGTTCTATAATACGTGGGTGGTCCATAATAATTCATTTCCATTTTCGATTTACAATTTCTGATTTACGAATCCCGTTTCTAATCCAACAATCGAAAATCGGCAAATCCATAGGAATGCCGTTTTCACTTGAACCGAAGCAGG